>MHCFR05601__coassemble_790_pt1 | contig 40984 bp, 37 predicted proteins | sample MHCFR05601__metabat2_low_PE_030 | metagenome-assembled genome bin MHCFR05601
GGGGCAGCGCCCCCCAGGGAGCCCCTGCCGGGGGCCTGGGGCAGCGCCCCCAGGAGTCCAGAGTCAAAGCGCCCACTTCCTGACGTGAACGGCACACTGACCGGCAAACGAGATGCCCTCCGCAGGCCCCTTGGGGAAGGCCAGCGTGGTCAGCGCGACCTCGCCGTCCCCCGCAAAGACCTCCACGGAGCACTGATCAACCAGAATGCGCAGCGAGATGCGGTCCGTGGCGCCTTCGAGTACCGCGCGCCCCGCGGGCTTGACCTCCGGGCCGCCGCCGGGGCCCATCGTGTAGCCGCAACGCGAGCGGTCGGCGGTGAGCACCTGCGTCTGGGGGTCGTAGCGCACGCTGAAGTACTCGCCGCCGTCCTGCAGCAGGCGCACCTCGGCCCAGGCGCCGGGGCGCACGGCGATGTCGAGCAGCAGGTCGTAGCGCCGCCCGCAAAGGCCCGGCACGGCCGTCTCGCCGTCGACCTGTACGTCCGCCTCGAACGCCTCACCGCGCAGGCGCTCCAGCTCGCGCACAGGGCGCTGCAACAGCCGGCCGTCGCGAATGGACAGCTCGCGCGCAATGGTGAACTGCCCGCGCCAGCCGTGGCCCAGGTAGTGCGTGGGCGAGTCGGTCTGCCACATGTCCATCCAGGCGATCATGACGCTGCGCCCGTCAGGGGTCCGGATGCGCTGGGGCGCATAGAAGTCGGGGCCCAGGTCGACGGCCTCCATGCGCTCGGGCAGCAGGCGGCCATCCCGCTCCTGTCCGACGAGATAGACGACGTCGTGATGCCCGTTCTGGAAGCGCAGGCCGTCCTGCGGCAGGTTCATCACGCTGGTGAGCATGAGGTCGCGCCCGTCGCAGGGGCCGTAGTCGGGGCATTCGGGCATCTGGCCGACGCCCTCGAGCAGCACGCCCTCGCACGTCCAGTGGATCAGGTCGGGCGAGACGAACGAGAGCTGGCGACCGTTCTTCTCGCCGCGGTTGGCGGCGATGACGCGCCAGCCGTCCGGCGTGCGGATCAGCTTGGGATCGCGGAAATCCTCAGGCGCGCCGTCCGGGGGCAGATCTTTGACGCCGATGACGGGGTTGCAGGCCCACTTTTCAAAGTGAATGCCGTCATGGCTCTCGGCGATGCACTGCTCCTGCACGACGCGGCCGTCTGCGTCGCGATGCACGCCGGTGTAGATGAGAATCAGGCGCTCACCGTCCTCCAGCGCGGTGCCGGAGAAGCAGCCCATGTCGTCATAGGGGCTGTCGGGCGCGAGCGCGACGCCGAGCCAGGTCCAGACGACGAGGTCATCGGAGACCCAGTGACCCCAGTGCATGGGGCCCCAGACGCTGTCGTAGGGATGGAACTGGGCGAACACGTGATAGCGGCCGCGGAACACACAAAAGCCGTTGGGATCGTTGATCCAGCCGACGGGCGTGGCCAGGTGGAAACGAGGTCTGAACGTGGGATCGACCTGCGGTGCGTGCGCGCGGACGTACGCTTCGGCCTTCTGGAGCATGCGGAACACCCTCTCTGCAAAGATGTGCGGCGTAAGGCCGCCTTTCTCCTATCCCCTATTATAGGCGCGTGCGGAGCAGCAGACAAGCATGCGCAGATAAAAAAAGAGGGGCGTAAAGCCCCTCAGTGCATGCGCAGCAGCACGCCCACCAGCGCGCCCGCGGCGATGAAGAGAATGGGATGCAGGTTTTTGACGCGTTTGACGTTGAGCAACACGAGCAGCACGGCAAACAGCGCCAGCGCGGGCAGATTGAGCGCTGCAAACAGGCCGTCGGCGAGCGGCGCGCCGGTGAGCAGGGCGATCTTGAGCACGGAGAAGCCGGCAGCGCCGATCAGGCCGGCGACGGCGGGCCGGATGCAGGCGAACGCGCCCTGAACGAGCCGGTTCTGCTGATAGGCCTTCAGGAAGCGCGCGATGACGAGGATGACGACGACCGAAGGCAGCACGAGGAAGAACGTGGCCAGCAGCGCGCCAAGGATGCCCAGGGACACGCCGCCGATGGTAGCGCAGGTGGTATAGCCGACATAGGTGGCCATGTTGATGCCAATCGGGCCTGGGGTGGACTCGGAGATGGCGATCATATTGGCGAGCATGTCGGCAGAAAACCAGCCGTAGCGGGCCTGGATCTGGGTGAGGAAGGGGAGCGTGGCCAGGCCGCCGCCCACGGCAAACAGGCCGGTCTTGAAGAACTCCCAGCACAGCAGCAGAATCGTCGTCATGCCTTCACCCCCGCGCGGTCGAGAATGAGCCCGAGCAGCACGCAGCCGATCACGACATAGACGGGCGAGGCGCCCAGCACGGCCACGAGCGCGAACGCGACGACGGCCAGGGCGATCTGCAGGGGGCTCTTGACGTTCTTGCGGGCCAGCTGCCACACGCTCATGACGATCAGCGCGGACACGGCCACGCGCACGCCGGCGAAGGCATTCTGAACCCAGGCGATGTCCATGAAGTTTTGCAGCAGCATTGCGATCAGGGTGATGATGATAAACGAGGGCGCGACGACGCCGGCCGTGGCGACGATGCCGCCCGCGACGCCGCGCTGCTTGTAGCCGACGAATGTGGCGGTGTTGACGGCGATGATGCCGGGGGTGCACTGGCCGATGGCGAAGTAGTCAAGCAGCTCCTCCTCAGTGGCCCAGGCGTGCTTTTGCACGACCTCGCGGCGCAGCATGGGCAACATGGCATAGCCGCCGCCGAACGTGAGCGCGCCGATGGAGAAGAACGTGCCGAACAGTTGGAGCAGTTCCCGCATGTGTAAGCCTCCTTGTCAAGATGGGGCGCTGGGGCGGCGCGTTCTGGACGCGTCAGCCCGCATGGCCGCGCGGATTCGGGGGGAGAATGGGCGCGGCGGCGCCGACGGGATATATTCGCCGCGATGCGGATGCATCCCTGCAAAATTTCGTGCGAGCGTGAAATTCCCCTACCGGGGCAGGCGCAGGCGTGGTATACTGGTCGTAGCGACAATGAGAGAGGGGCGCGCGCCATGCGTCTTTGCATCCTGTACGCCTACTATGCCATCTACTTCATGTCGATGGGGCCGACGGCCAATTTTGCAGCGATCTTCTATGAGGAGATCGGCCTGAACAACACACAGATCGGTCTGCTGACGTCGCTGCCCGTGCTGCTGGGGATGCTGGCGCTGCCGGTTTTCGGCATACTGAGCGACAACGCGCGGCGGCGGCGCAACGTGATCGCGCTGGTGCTGGCGCTGTGCGCGGGCTTTTCGTTCCTGTACGACCTGACGGACCGCTTTGCGCTGCTGATGGTCATCTGCACGGGCACGGCGCTGTTCAGCCAGCCGGTGCTGCCGCTGTCCTCGAGCCTGTCGATGGAGTATACCGCGAGCGTGGGGCGGTCGTTCGGGCCGATCCGCATGGCGGGCAGCGTCGGGTTTCAGGTGTCGGCGCTGCTGGCGGGCGTGGTGTTCACCACGAGCATGCGCGGGCTGTACCGGATGATCGGCGTGTTCCAGCTGCTCGCGGCGGGGCTGGCGCTGCTGCTGCCGCCGATCGCGGGCCACCAGCGGGAGCGCGGCGTGCGCGTGTCGCCGGTGACGCTGCTGCGCGACCGGCGGGTGCTGCTGCTGCTGCTCATGGTGTTTCCGGGCACAATCATGTCGATGTTCTATCAGTCATTCTTCACCAAGCACTTCGCCAGCTGCGGCGCATCCAACGCAATGGTGGGGCTGATGTCGGTGCTCTCGGTGGGACTGGAGCTGCCGTTCCTGCTGTTTTCAGGGCGTCTGTACCGCAAGCTGACGGTCTGGCAGTGGCTGCTGCTGGGCATGGCCGTGAACGCCGTGCGGTGGATCGGCGTGGCGCTGACCCAAAATGTGATGGCGCTGCTGGCGCTGCAACTGCTGGGCGTTTCGGTGCTGGCGTGCTTTGAGTACTTCCCGGCGCTGTATCTGAGCGAGCGCGTGGCGCCGGAGCTGCTCAGCTCGGCGCAGACGACGCTGAACTTCGTGTCGTTCGGCATCGCGCGCGTGGTGGGCTGCCTGCTGGGCGGCGCGCTGGGCGATGTGATCGGCGTGGGCGCGGTGTTCGGGCTGGGCGGGCTGATGCTTGCGATCGGGCTGGTCGCGTTCTTCGCGCCGGCGCGGCGTATGAGCGCGCTGGACCGGCAGACATCCGGGGCCACGCCGGCTGCCGAGTAAAGGGGGGCTTTTGTGTGAATCGATCGGACATCCACATCCGGGACCCGTTCGTGCTCGTGCACGGAGGGCGGTACTATCTGTATGGCACGCGCGGGAAGACGTGCTGGGGCAAGGCGACGGGCTTTGACGTGTACGTCGGGGACGACCTGGAGCACTGGGACGGCCCGCACGCGTGCTTTGAAAACGACGGCACCTTCTGGGCGGACAGGCACTACTGGGCGCCGGAGGTGCACGCGTGGAAGGGCCGGTTCTACCTGTTCGCCAGCTTCAAGGCGGAGGGCGTGTGCCGCGGCACGGCGGTCCTGTGCGCGGACAGCCCCATGGGCCCGTTCGCGCCGCACTCGCAGGGGCCGGTGACGCCGGCGGACTGGGAGTGCCTGGACGGCACGTTCTTCGTCGACCGCGCGGGCCGGCCGCACATGGTGTTCTGCCACGAGTGGCTGCAGGTGGGCGACGGCGAGGTCTGCGCGGTGCCGCTGACGGACGACCTGCGCGCGGCGGCAGGCGCGCCGCGGGTGCTGTTCCACGCGTCGGATGCGCCGTGGGCGCGGCCGGTGGAGCAGGATGGCCGCACGGGCCTGGTGACGGACGGTCCGTTCCTGTGGCGCACGGCGGACGGGACGCTGCTGTGCCTGTGGGCCAGCTTTTCCGAGGGCGGGTACACGCAGGCGCTGGCCGTGTCGGACACGGGCGATCTGGACGGGCGCTTCACGCAGGTGGAGCCGCTGTTCAGGCGGGACGGCGGGCATGGCATGGTGTTCCGTGCGCTGGATGGGCAGCTGTACCTGACGCTGCACAGCCCCAACGCGAACCCGCAGGAGCGGCCGCACTTCTATCCGCTGCGCGAGGTGGGCGGCCGCCTGGAGCGCACGGACCTGGCCTGACGCCTCCATCGCAGCAAAAAGGCCCTCCCAGTCCAGCCGGGAGGGCCTTGGTATGTCCGGGCCGCGCTTACAGCGCCGCGCCCAGCTCCATGATGTGGGTCAGAGTCTCCTGCGGCAGCAGGCTCATGGCCTTGCTCAGCGCGAGCATGCCGCCGGAGGTCAGCTCCGCAGTCAGCGAGGTGAGCGTCGCCTCGTCCAGCAGGTCGGTCAGGCCGATCGTCTTCACGCCGGACAGGTCCGCCGGCACATACTCGCGGGAGGCCAGGTTCGAGCGCACGTCGTAGGCGATCGTCATCAGCTCCGTGCCGTCCTGTGCCACCGTCATCTGCATGTTGGCGGTGCTGACGGTCTCAAAGTCCACGTCGCCCACGGGTTTGGTGACCTGCTCGCTCTGATAGGTGGCGGACACGCGCGCCTGGGTGGCCGCCTCGTCCGTTCCCTGCTCTGCGACCGACTCCACGGTGCCGCTGCCGGTGATGGTCTCCACGCCGTCCACAATGGCCGCCTCGGTGCTGATCTGCTCGCTGAGCGTCACGCGCTCGTCTGCCTCGCCGGCGACCATCGCAATGCGCACGTCGGTCCGGAAGGTCTCGTCCAGCAGCGCGCTCACGTCCAGCACGAGGTCAAACAGCGTCTCGCCGCCGCTGGCGAAGCACAGGCGCACCAGAGCGCCGTTCTCGGTCGTCTTGCTCTCCAGGCCGATCACGTCGCCGCTGCCGCTCAGATAGAAGGCCACGGGCGAGCCTGCCTCGTTCATCAGAATGCGCAGTTCCAGTTCCGCGCCGCTCGTGCTCATCCGCCAGTTCTCGACGGCCTCGTCGACCGCCTCGCTCCAGTCGCCGCCGTTCGTCATGGCGTACAGGCTGGAGGTAAAGCCGTCGTTCTTCGCGGCCTCGCCCAGCGCCTGGCCCAGCGCAACCAGGTTGTCGCCGGTGAGCTGGATCGTCGCCGTGGAGGCCGCCGCGTCGCAGGTGTCGGTCGCCGCAACCGCGCCGCCCTCGACGGGCGCGGGCAGCGTCGCCGCCCACTGGGTCAGCGCGTTGGCATAGCCGGCCAGCGATTCGCCCAGCGCGACGCCCAGCGCCTCCCAGTCGATCTGGTCCAGGCCCAGCAGCTGGACGATCTCGTCATAGCGCACCTCCAGCGCGGTGCTGGGCATCAGGCTGGTGGTCAGCAGCGCGCGCTCGCCGTTCAGCGAGATCGCGACGTCCGCAATGTTCGTCAGGCCGTCGCCATCCTTCATCGAAAGGCCCATGCGCCCGTCGAATCCTTCGGCCGTCACCGCGCCGCTGTAGGTCACGCTGCCGCAGGAGAGCAGGTCCAGCACGGCCTGCACGACCTCCAGCTCGTCGTCGCCCACGTCCGCGACGCTGGGCATGCTGATCTGCATGCTCGTGTCGCCGTACACCTCGCGGCCGGCCGCCAGCGCGTTCAGCATCAGCTGCGTGTACAGCGTGCCAGGCGTGGGCTGTGCCTCCTCCGCCGGCGCGCAGGCCGGCAGCAGGCACAGCATCAGCGCCGTCAGCAGTGCCAGCATCTTCTTGGTTCCTCTTTGCAGTTCCTTGCGCATGTCTTCTCCATCCTTTCCGAATCTCTTTTCAGGCGTATGCCAGGGGAAACGAAGTCATTTGGGCTGCGGCGTGCCCGCCATCACCGGATAGCTCAGCGCCAGGCAGGCGACCGCCGCAACCGCACGAATGACGGGCCAGCGCTCGATCATGAACCGAACCGCCTCTTCCATAAAACGAAGCAGGTTCATCAATACCGGCATCGACTGCCAAAGTTCCTGCTCGCTCATGCTCGCAATCTGGTCAAAGACGCCGTTGACCGCAGGCACGACCACCAGCACGACCATCAGCACCGGCACGCCGATCGTCACCGCCAACGTCTGCACCTTCCAACGGCGCAGCAGGCAGAAGTACAGGTAGTAGAAGCAGCAGTACTCCACCGTAGAAAGGAAGAACCGGCCCGTATAGGGCACGAGGAAGCCCGCAACTTCACCCGTCGCCGTCGCGCGCGCCTGGCCAAGCAAATCCCACATCGAAACCGAGTAGCGGCCCGGGGCCAGGCCGGACAGCGCGGCCACCAGCCCCGTCTCCGCCAGCGTGACGGCGGCGGCCAGCAGCACGCCCAGCGCGGTGAATGTGAGGATCTCCAGCACCACGCCGGCGTAGACCGACGGGCGCGGCGTCAGGCGCGTGATCAGGAAGCGCGCGTCCACATTCGCCGCACGGTACATCAGGATCAGCGCGCACACGCTCACATACCAGAACACCGTCGAGACGCCCTGCTCCGCCGTGCCCAGGCCCAGCGCCGGCATCAGATAAATCAGCAGCTCCATTACGAATATCGCCACCGCCCCGGGCAGCAGTAGCTTCCAGCCCTTGGCCCACAGGTATCGGGCCGTTCCCTCAAAGCGCGATTGCCGCATTGCCGTAACCATCGGCTTCTCCCCCTCTCTGCGCGTCGGTCAGCAGCACGAACAGGCGCTGCAGGCCGATCGGCTCCGTCTTCACGTCCTGCGGGAATGGCTGCGGCGCGTCCAGAAAGACGCTGCGCGCCATCGCCCCGGCAAAGCTCTCCTCGTGCAGCACGCGCAGGCCGCGCGTGGCGGCCGTCACCGCCTCGGGCGCGCCGCTGACGGTCACGCACAGCTGGCGCAGTTCGTCCACGTCGCGCTGCAGGATCAGCTTGCCGTGGTCGATCATGACCGCCGTCTCCAGCACGCGCGCGACCTCGTCGATCAGGTGCGTGCTGAGCACGATGGTGCGCGGCCTTTCGGCATAGGCGTCGATCAGCGCGTCGTAGAAGCGCTCGCGGCTGACGGCGTCCAGGCCCAGGCTCGGCTCGTCGAAGATCGTGATCGGCGCCTGCGAGGCCAGCCCGCACACCAGGCCCACGGCGGTCTGCATGCCGCGCGAGAGGCCCTTGGTCTTGCGCCGCACGTCCAGCTCGAACCGCTCGACCATGCGGCTGCACACCGCGTCGCTCCAGTTGGGGTGCAGCCTGCGCTCGGCGTTCAGCACGTCGCGCACGCGCGTCAGCCCGCCGAAGTCCGGCGTGTCGCTGATGAAGCACATCTCGCCCAGCGTGCCCAGGCCCGGCTGGCGTCCCTGCACGCGCACCTCGCCCGTGCGGGTGAACGCCTGCGCCGTCAGCAGGCGCAGGAAGGTCGACTTGCCCGCGCCATTTCGCCCCAGCAGGCCGTAGATGTGCCCGCCCTCCATCCTGCAATTGAAGTGATCCAACGCCTGCGTCCTGCCAAAGCGCATGGACAGGTCGCGCGCCTCGATCGCCGGAATGTCCGTCATATCTTCTCTCCTCCGTTCTGCTCCATGCAATTGCGAACCGCCGCGGCAAACTGCGCCGGCTCAACGCCCAGCGCCCGCGCCTCCGCGCACAGCGCCGGGATGCGCGTCTCAAAGAACGTGCGTCGTCGCTTGCCGCGCACGATCTCGCGCCCCTGCGGCGTCACGAACATGCCCAGTCCCCGCCGCTTGTAGATGATGCCCTCGTCCACCAGCAGCGCAAAGCCCTTGGCCACCGTCGCCGGGTTGATGTTGAAGTGCCGCGCGAATGCGTTCGTCGACGGCACCGGGTCCTCCGCCCCCAGCCGTCCGGCGAGGATGTCGTCCTCGACCATGCGGGCGACCTGCAGGTAGATGCTCACGCCCTCCTCGAAGGCCATGGACGCTCCCTCCTTCCGGTTCTTTCGTCAAGTGGTTCATTACTTGTGTAATTAAGTATAGCATCGTTTTACCGCACCGTCAAGTCCTTTGCAAAAAAAAATGCCCCGGGCACGGGCCTCCCAGGACAAGGGGGATTGACACCGGCGCGCGCGCGGGGTATACTGAACCCATCAACAGAGGGAGGACCGCGCCATGACGTACGCTTCGCGCTATGCTTACGTGTACCTGTATTGCTTTGGCAGTACGGGCTGTTTGCGTTGCGCGTAGCGGCACAGGGCTTCGCGGCACAGGCAGTCCCGTTTCATCGGGGCTGCCTTTTCATTTGACGACGCAGGACGGAAGGAGACGCGCACATGATCATCATCGTAAAACACGGAACCCCGCAACCGAAGATTGACGAACTCATCCGGGACGTAGAGCGGCTGGGCGTGAAGGTGCACTACAGCGCGGGCACGCAGTCGACGATTCTGGGCCTGGTGGGCGACACGTCGCACGTGAACCCGGACACGCTGCGCGCCAACGAGGTCGTGGCGGACGTGCGGCGGATCTCGGAGCCGTACAAGGCGGCAAACCGGCGCTTCCACCCGGACGACACGCACGTGTCGGTGGCGGGGCGCACGGTGGGCGAAGGATTCTTCCACGTGATCGCGGGCCCGTGCTCGGTAGAGAGCGAGGAGCAGCTGCTGACGGTGGCGCAGTCGGTCAAGGAGAGCGGCGCGACGTTTTTGCGCGGGGGCGCGTTCAAGCCGCGCACGTCGCCGTATTCGTTCCAGGGGCTGGAGACGGACGGGCTGCGGCTGCTGCGGGAGGCGCGGCGGGTGACGGGCCTGCCCATCGTCACGGAGATCATGGGCGAGTCGCAGCTGGACGACTTTGCGGATGTGGACATCGTGCAGGTGGGCGCGCGCAACATGCAGAACTTCCGGCTGCTCAAGGAGCTGGGCCGCAGCCGCAAGCCGGTGCTGCTCAAGCGGGGCCTGGCCAACACGATCGAGGAGCTGCTCATGAGCGCGGAGTACATCCTGGCCGGCGGCAACCCGAACGTCATCCTGTGCGAGCGGGGCATCCGCACGTTTGAGAAGATGATCCGCAACAACCTGGACATCTCGGCCATTCCGCTCATCAAGGAGAAGTCGCACCTGCCCGTGATCGTGGATCCCAGCCACGCGGCGGGCATGGCGCGCATGGTGCAGCCGCTCTCTCGCGCGGCGATCGCCGCGGGCGCGGACGGCCTGCTGATCGAGGTGCACAATAACCCCGCGTGCGCGCTGTGCGACGGCGCGCAGTCGCTGGACATGCCGTCCTTCGCGCAGGTGATGCAGGACGTGCGCCGGCGCGTGGCGTTCGAGGGCAAGCAGATGGGCTGAGGGCAATGCCCTCTGCCCCATCCCCCGGCGTCTGTCGAAAAAAAAGATCCCCCCGCCGACCGGCGGGGGGATTTTGTGTGGGCCTTCCTCAGCGCACGAGGAAGAAGTAGGCCAGCAGCGACGCGCCGCCCAGCAGCACAAGGCACACGGGCACGATCACCAGCAGCGCGGAGAGGATCAGCGCGGGCACGTCGCCCTTTTCGATCTGGTCGCCGAGGGTCTCGTCCGTGAGCGCGGCGGGCGAATTGCCGCGCCGCTCGCGCAGGAAGCGGATGGCGCGCTCGTATTTGCGCTGAAAGATCATGGGAGGCTCCTTTCGTCAGTCGCCGGCCTTGGCCTCGTCCTGCGCGCCGAGCATGTGGTGGCAGGCGACGAAGTGATTGGGGCCGACCTGGGTCCAGTCGGGCACCGCGTGCTCGCAGATCTCGGTGCAGTAGCGGCAGCGGGTGTGGAACTTGCAGCCGGCGGGCGGGTTGACGGGGCTGGGGATGTCGCCCTCGAGGATGCGCATCTCGCGCGGGCTGTCCACGTCGGTGGTGGGGATGGCGGCCATCAGCGCCTCGGTATAGGGATGGCGCGGGTGGTCGAACAGCTCCTGCGCGGGCGCGAGCTCGACGAGGTTGCCCAGGTACATGACGCCGATGCGGTCGGAGATGTACTTGACGACCGACAGGTCGTGCGTGATGAACAGGTAGGTGAGGTGCTGCTGCTCCTTGAGGTCGCGCAGCAGGTTGATGATCTGGGACTGGATGGATACGTCCAGCGCGCTGACGGCCTCGTCGCACACGACGAACTTGGGGCGCACGGCCAGCGAGCGGGCGATGCCGATGCGCTGGCGCTGGCCGCCGGAGAACTGGTGCGGATAGCGGTGCAGGAAGTAGCTGGCCAGGCCGGCCTCGTCCATCACGCGCAGGATCTCGTCCTGCATGCGCTTGTCGTTGCGCTTGAAGAACTTGTGCGCGCGCATGCCCTCGCCGACGATCTGGCCGACGGTCATGCGGGGATTGAGCGAGGAGTAGGGGTCCTGGAAGATCATCTGCAGGTCGCGGCGCAGGCGGCGGATCTCGTCGTAGCGCAGGCGTGCCAGGTCGACGCCCTCGTCGCGGAAGGCCTCCAGGCGCTGAAACTCGGGGTCGTCCCGGTACTGCTCGCGCATGCGCTCGATCTCGCCGCGGGCCTGGGCGACCTGCGCGCGCAGGTCCTCGATGGCCTTTTCCTGCGCACGCACGGCGGCCTTGCGCTTTTCGGCGCGGGCGCGCTGGGTAGCAGGGTTCTTGCCGGCGCGCACGGCCTCGGCGGCGGCAAAGTCGGCGTCGTCAAAGGCGAGGCGCAGGTCCTCCAGCTTGCGCTCGGCGGCGCACAGCCTGGAGGAGATGCGGTAGACCTTGAGGAACGCCTCGGACACGGGCTTGAGGTCGGGCGCGTTGATGAAGCCGCCAATCAGATTCGCCATGTCCAGGAAGGCGTCGTTGGCCTCCTTTTCGGCGCGGGTGAGGTCGTTGTACTTGGCGTACTTGGCCTTGCCGTCGGGCAGGGCGTCGTACTCGCGGCGCACGGCGTCGCGGCGCTCGCGCAGCGTCTTGAGCTGCGCGCGGCGCTTGTCAAGCGTCGCGAGGGTCTGGCCGACGTACTTGGGGGCCAGGTCGTCCAGCGTGCGGCCATAGTACATGGTGCGCCCGTCGGTCTGGCGGTAGAGCTGCAGCAGCGTGCGGCCCAAGGTGGACTTGCCGCAGCCGGACTCGCCGACCAGGCCGAGCGTCTCGCCCTCGTAGATGTCCAGCGTGATGCCGTCGTTGGCGCGCACGTACAGGCCCCTGCGCTTGAGGGGGAAGTACTGCTTGAGGTTGGTGATGCGCAGCAGCACGCGCGGGTTGTCGTTAGCCGTTTGCATGGCGCGCCTCCTTCTCCGGGTAGAAGCAGCGAATCTGCTGCGTGTCGCTCACGCGCAGGAACTCCGGTTCCTCTTCCAGGCAGCGCTTGGTGCAGTACTTGCACCGCGGCGCGAACTTGCAGCCCTTGGGCAGGTCCAGCGGATGCGGCACCGCGCCGGGGATGGCGTCGAGGCGCTCGTTGGCGGGGGTGTCGAGCCTGGGGATGGAGACCATGAGGCCCTCGGTGTAGGGGTGGGAGAACTTGGGGTGGCTGAAGATGGTGCGCGCGGGCGCCATCTCCACGACCTGTCCGCAGTACATGACGGCCACGTCGTCGGCCATCTGACAGATGACGCCCAGGTCATGGGTGATGAAGAGGATGGACGTGCCGTGCTCGCGCTTGAGGTCGTTCATCAGGCGCAGGATCTGGGCCTGGATGGTGACGTCCAGCGCGGTGGTGGGCTCGTCTGCGATGAGCAGCTTGGGCCGGCAGGCGAGGGCCATGGCGATCATGACGCGCTGGCGCATGCCGCCGGAGAGCTGGTGGGGATACTGCTTGGCGACGGTCTCGGGGTTGGGGATCTTGACGTCCTTGAGCATCTCGACGACCTTCTGGGCGGCCTGGCGCCTGTTCATGCCCTGGTGGATCATGAACGGCTCGGCGACCTGGCGCTCCACGGTAAAGACCGGGTTGAGGCTGGTCATCGGCTCCTGGAAGATGACGGAGATCTGGTTGCCGCGGATCTTGTACATCTCGTGCATGGGCAGCGTGGTCAGCTCCCGGCCATCGAAGCGGATGCTGCCGCTGTCGATGTAGCCGTTGCCGTCGAGCAGGCGCAGGATGCTCATGGCCGAGACGCTCTTGCCCGAGCCGCTCTCGCCCACGACGCCGAGCGTGCGTCCGGCGTCGACGCTGTAGGAGACGCCGTTGACGGCCTTGATGATGCCGCGCTTGGTGGTGAAGAATGTCTTGAGGTTGTCCAGTTCCAGCAATGCCATTCGTCACACCTCCTCAGCGTTCATTGGACTTGGGGTCGATCGCATCGCGCAGGCCGTCGCCGACGAGGTTGATGCAGATGGTGCACACGCCGAAGATGGCGGCGGGGAAGACCCAGCGCCACCAGTACTGCTGGATGACGACGGAGTTGTTGGCGCCGTCGAGCAGATTGCCCCAGGTGGGCGTGGGCAGCGGGATGCCAAAGCCCAGGTAGGAGAGCGTGGACTCGGTCAGCATGCAGGTGGCGAAGTCGAGCGTCATGCTCACCAGCAGCAGGGAGAACACGTTGGGCAGGATGTGGCGGAAGACGATGGAGACCTCGCGAATGCCCATGGCCTTGGCGGCGGTGACGTATTCCATCTCGCGCTGGGCGAGGATCTGCGCGCGGATGAGGCGGCAGGTGCCGGTCCAGCTGAGCACGCCGAGCACGACCATGATGAGGTACATGCGTCGGGTGGGGTCGATGCGCGTGCCGATGACGGCGGAGAGGATCATCGCGAAGGGGATGAAGGGCAGGCCGCCGACGATCTCGGAGATGCGCATGACGAGGATGTCGACCTTGCCGCCGAAGTAGCCGGCCAGGCCGCCCAGGATCACGCCGATGAGCGTGGCGATGACCACGGAGATGGCGCCGACGGTCATGGTGACGCGACCACCGTTAATGATGCGGGTGAGCATGTCACGGCCCAGGTCGTCGGTACCCAGCGGGAAGCCCTTGAGACCCCAGGTGTAGACGTTTCCGTCGACGTCGAGCGCGTAGTTCTGGAAGTTGCCGGTGTAGATGGCCGTGACCTGCTTGCCCTCCAGGCTGTCGGGCACATCGGTCTGGCCGTACTTGTTGTTGCCCCAGGAGACGACGGAGCCGTCCTCGAGCAGGGCGGTGTAGTGGGCGCGCCCGCCGTACAGGTGCGTGACCCTGGCCTCAAAGGCGGGGATGTTGCCCTCGCCGGAGCCGGTGTTGCCCCACACGTACACCTCGCCGTCCTCGGTGAGCGCGGCGGCGGTCTTGGCGGTGGAGGCGATGTCGACGACCTTCTTGCCCTCCAGCCCCGCGGGGATGCTGGCCAGCGGGTTGCCGCTGCCCTTGTAGCCGGTGTAGGCGACGGTGCCGTCCTTGAGCAGGGCGATGTACTCGTTGGAGGTCAGCGCGACCTTCTGGATGTTGCCCTGGTACTCGCTGCGGATCTTGGCGTCGGCCATGTTGGTGTTGCCCCACAGGTAGAGCGTGCCCTCGGCGGACACGGCCGCGGAGAACTGGTTGCCGGCCTCCAGCTGCACGATGTCCCAGTCCTCGCCGCTCTGCATGGCGCGCTTCATGTCGGAGGAGAACTGGTCCTGGCGCAGGCGGGTGTTGCCCCAGACGTAGAGCTGCCCGTCCTCGGCCAGCGCGACGGCGTGGTCTTCGCCGGCGGCGATCATGGTCAGGTCGGCCTCGCGGACCTCGTCGGGGATGTCGGCCAGGTCGATCTTGTCGGTGATGCGGGTGTGGCCCCAGGTGTACATGTGGCCGTCCCGGTCGATGCCGATGCCGTAGGTGCGGCCGGCGGCGATGTCGGCGACGTTGCCGATCATCTCCTTGGGCAGGCTCATCATGTTGTATCCGGGGGGCAGGTTGGTGAGCGTGCTATCCTGCTCGCTCAGGTCGAGCACCCAGTAGCGGGGCCCGATGAGCACCAGCAGGAAGATGCACAGGAACACGATCAGGCCGGTCATGGCGAGCTTTTTGTGCAGGAAGTTGTTGACGACGGTGCGCAGCGGGGTCTGCACCTGCTCTTCCTGCAGGATGTCGCGCACCTCGGCGTCGCCGCCCATCACGCCGCGGCGAAGCCAGCGCCAGAGGAAGAAGCCCTTTTTCTTGCTCTTTGCCACTTGTCTTCCTCCTCTCTCACTTGTCCACGCGCACGCGCGGGTCGACCAGGCCGTAGCTGACGTCGATGAGCAAGTTGCCCACGAGCGAGACGACCGTATAGAACATCTGGATGGCCAGCACGAGCTCAAAGTCCTGATTGTTCAGGCCCTGCCAGTAGAGGCGGCCCATGCCGTTGAGCGCGAACGTGTTCTCGATGATGACCGAGCCGCTGAAGATGCTCAGGAACCAGCCGAAGATGCTGGTGACGACCGGCAGCAGCGCGTTGCGCCAGGCGTGGGAGTAGATGACGACCTTTTCGCGCAGGCCCTTGGCGCGCGCGGTGCGGATATAGTCCATGCTCAGCGCCTCGATCATGGCGGAGCGCACGTAGCGCGTCATGCCGCCAAGGGAGGCGAACGTCATGACGATAACGGGCAGCGTGATGTGGTAGAGCTTGTCCACAAACGCTTCCCAGTCGTTTGCGTAGGTGATGCCGGCAGTACGGCTGCCCATGATGGGGAAGATGCGCCACAGCACGCAGAAGAAGAACATGAAGATCAGCGAGATGATGTAGATCGGGATACTGTAGCCCAGGATGGTGACCACCTGCATGCTCTGATCGAACTTCTTGCCCTTGCGCACGGCGCAGTAGATGCCCACCGGGATCGTGATGCCCAGCGAGAGGATCGTGGAGAAGATGTTGATGAAGATCGTGTTCTTCATCGGCTCGACGATGACGTCGACGGCGTCCTTTTTGAAGAATTGGGAATAGCCCAGATTGCCCTGCAGCAGTCCGTTGAACGTTCCGTCCACGTCCGTCCACAGGCCCATCCAGCGCAGATAGCGCACAATCAGCGGATCATCCAGGCCCAGCTGAGCGCGCAGTTGCCGGTACATGGTCTCGTATTCATCGGGGCGCAGGGTCTGCCTGACACCCTCCAGCTGCGCGCGCGCGGGGTCGGAGGGAATCAGATTGTACAGCGCATACATCAGCAGCGAGATGATCAGGAAGACCAGCACGATGTACCCGATGCGCTTGAGCACGTATTTGCCCATCGTTTTCCATCCCTTCTCAGGCCCCGTAAAAGAGAGGGCGGGCAAGCGATGCCCACCCTCTCCTGGGAACCTATGCTTGGCGGCCGGCCGGGATTATTCGGCGACCGTGCAGTACAGAATCGCCTGCTGGAAGTCCCAGAAGGAATCCTGCGTATAGCCTTCGAGCCAATCGGGGTACATGGTCACGTACACGTTGGAGTAGAGCGGGATCTCGGGGAGCAGCTCGTTCCAGCGCTGGACGTACTGCTGCCAGATGCTCAGGTAGGTATCCACGTCGTCGGACTCCACGCCGTAGACCATGTCCATGGTCAGCTGGTCGATCGTCTCGTCGAAGAGGTAGTTGGTGTTCCAACCGGCGGCGACCATCTCGGGATCGTCGGTGAAGTTGTAGGCCACGTCATAGATGGGCGTCCAGTTGGTGGCCAGGTTGTACATGCCGTAGGTGGGCACGCCGTACTTCTCGCCCTGGGTCGCGTCGCGGTAGATGAAGTTGAGCATCTCGTCGAACGTCATGATGTTCTGACGGATCTCCATACCGGCGGCCGCCACGTCGGGGTTCTGCACGAGCATGACGTTGAGCAGGTCGGAGACGGAGTTGTTCTCAGAGGAGGACCACTCGATGATCAGCGGCATGAGGATGGTGCCGTCCGCGAGGGTGACGTTGTGCGCGTAGGTGCCGGCCTCTTCGGCGGTGACCTTCTTGTAGCGCACGCCCTCGGTGTAGTCGGAGCCGTCCGCATTGTACACCCAGCCGTCGTCCACCAGCAGCTGCACAGCGCCGGCGGCGTCATAGGCGTAGGCGTTCAGGTTCTCGTTGAGCCACTCCTCGGAGTCCATGTACTGCCACAGGCCGGTGCCGTACGGGCCGTTGACGACGCTGCCCCAGCCCTGGCAGAACGTGTTGGCGAACTCGTTGCGGTCCAGCAGCATGGCGACCGCCTGGCGCACGGCGACGAACTGCGTCGGGCCAAAGTCGCACTGGAACTGGATCTTGCCGTAGCCCGGGCGGTCAAAGGTGACGTAGTCAAAGCCGTAGCCCAGCTGAGCGGCGACAGCCTCGTCCTCCATGATGTCCATGGCGGTGTTGATCTGCGTGCCGTCGGTGACGGTGTCGTAGAAGTTGAACGCGCCGGTCTTCATCGCGTCGGCCCAGGTGGCGTCCTCGGCGCGCACGACGACGATCTTCTCAATGGAAGGCTTCTGGCCCTCAAAGTTGCCGGCGTAGTTGGGGTTGATCTCCAGGGTCGCCTGCAGGGCGGCCTGGTCGAACTCCACCAGGTTGTACGGGCCGGCGGACACGCGGTCGGGGCCGGCGTAGAAGCGGGCGTTGTTCAGGTGCTCCTGGATCGCCGCGGCGGTGAACTCGCCGCCGGTGATGTAGCAGCCCTCGCCGTCGTCGGCCACGTCGTAGCCTTCGCCCAGCCAGTACTCGATGTCAAACGCGTAGACAGCGGCGTAGTTCAGGTCGTAGAAGTAGGGCAGCTTGTCGGCCGCGATGGTCAGCGAGAACGTGTAGTCGTCGATCAGACGCACGCCGCTGAGCGCGGTGGCCTCGCCGGCGTAGAATTCCTCGCCGCCCTCGTAGTTGAGGTAGGCGGAGGAGGTGATGGCCAGATCGGTGATCAGCGGGCTGCTGAGCAGCACCTGATGCCACACGAAGTCCTTCGCGGTGATGGCGTCGCCGTTGTTGTACACCAGACCCTCGTTGATCTGGATGGTGTACGTCTTGGTGCCGTCCTCGTTCTCCGTGGTCTCCAGGCTCTTGGTGACCGTCGGATTGACGACCAGCTCGCCGCCCTGGTTGGTGACGACGGTGGCATAGTCGTTGGACAGTTCGCGCAGCATCATGTCGGTGGCGCCGTTGGACCACCAGGCGTCGGGCGCGAAGTCGCCGGTGATCTCGGTGCTGGAGCCGTAGATGACGACGCCCTTTTCCGAGGTCGCGGCCTCTTCGGCCAGGGCTACGCTGAAGAGCATCGCCAACGCGAGCAGCATGGCAAGCAGCTTCTTCATGAAGTTTCCCCCTTCAAAAAGTGAAATACACGGATATCGCTATCCCTGTTTACCGTACATTGTAGCATAAATGCGAACACCGCGCAATACGGCATCGGCCAAATCTGCTGGAAATCGTACGTCATTTTGGGGCCCCGGCGCATCAGATGGCGTACCAGCGGATGCCGCCGGGCTCCAGATGCACGTCAAAGCACGACCCGTCGCCGCGGTAGACGGTGGTGTCCAGCGGTGCATAGGTGTTGTTGACCACGCAGTACTTGCCGTTTTGCACGTAGGCATGCACCTCGGCGTCGGGTTTTTCGCTCAGCCAGCGGCGCAGCTCGCCCTCGGCGTGGGCGGCCCAGAGCGCGGCGCGGTAGAGCAGGCGCGCGTTTTGCCGGCTGTAGGGCAGGCCGCTGAGGTAGACGCACCGGCCGCTTCCATATGCGTTGACGGCCATCTGCACCTCGCGTTCGCGCTGCACGAGCACCTGCGCGCCCGGCAGGGCGTACATGCCCTTCTTCCCCTCGCCGAAGTCGACGGCCCCGCCGGCGTCCGCCAGGATGAAGTGGTCGGGGTGCTCGTCCCAGTTGTACTTGTCGTAGCCCAGCGTGAAGCCGGTCTCCTTCTCCACGCCCAGCGCGGCGGCCAGCTGCAGGAAGCGGCCCTGCCTGGGGTGGCCGGAGGGCTCGCCCACGCCGATGAACCCGCCGCCGCCGTGGATGAAGCCGCGCACGGCCGCGCACACGTCGGGGTCCTCCCACCAGACGCCGCCGGTGTGGGCGGTGTCCGCGTCGCCGACGTTGATCAGCACGTCGATGCCCCGCAGGCGGTCCGGATCCCTTCGGATCTCCTCAAAGCTGACCCAGTCCACCTCCAGCGCCGCGCCGGAGAGCGCCTCGATCACGCCGGCGTAGCTGTAGTTCTGCTTGTAGTACAGCGCGTGGTGCACCATGTGGCAGCCCCAGGCGCGCATGCGGCCCCAGCAGTTGAGCACGGCCACGCGGCGGGCGCACCAGGGCGTGGCGCCGCGCACGTTGTCGTACAGCTCGCGGAACTCGTCGCACACCTGCTGCACGTAGTCCAGGAACGCGGGGAATTCGCACGCCAGCTTGAGGTAGCCGCCGTAGCCGATGCGGTCGATGGGCTTGCGCAGGATGGCGCGGCGGGCGGTCAGCCAGTTTTCGCGCGCCTGGCCGACGGGGTCGCCGCCGGGGTGGAACGTGTCAGGGAAGAAGTAGGGCAGCAGGCGGCCCTCGGTGTAGCGCACGCCGGGGATGTCGGAGATCAGGCGCAGCGTCGAGCCGTTGCCCACGCTGCCGACCACGGCGTCCACGCCGGCGCCGCGCCATTCGGGCATGAACGGCTCCGTGCCAATCCAGTGATCGCCCAGGAACATCATGGCCTCGCGGCCCTCCTCGTGCACGATGTCGGTCATCTCGCGCACGAGCCGCGCGACCTCGCGGCGCTGGAAGGCCTGAAAGTCCAGGAATTCGCGCGAGGGCACGCGGTACTGGTTGTTGTAGTACCCCTGGTCGACGATGAACTCCGGCCTGAACCGGTAGCCCGCCTCGCGCTCGAACTGCTCCAGGATGTAGGGCGACACCGACGCGGAGTAGCCGTACCAGTCGACGTACTTCTCGCGGCGCAGCTCGTCAAACACGAGCGTGAACTGATGAAAGAACGTCGTGAAGCGGATCACATCCACATACGGGTGCTCGCGGATGAAGCGGCGCAGGCGCTCCATCGAGTAGCGGTGCGTCTTGGGCTGGCGCACGTCGAAGGTGATCTGGTGCTCCACGTCCGTCCAGCCGTTGGTCACGGCGTTGTACATGTGCACCGGGTCCCAGATCAGGTAGGCCAGGAAGCTGACCGTGTATTCGTGCATGCGCCGCGGGCGCTCGATCACCACGCAGCCGTCCTGCGCGTCGTAGCGCCAGCCGTCCGGCGGCAGCGCCTCGCCGCTCGTGCGGTCGATCACCTCCCACCAGCGGGCGATGTCGTCCCGGTCGTTGACCCGCATCAGCTCCGGGCTGACGCCCTGCATCAGCGGGATGGCCAGCGGCCCCTCCCCCGCCGCGTGAAAGCCCGTCATGATGTAGCACTGCTGCACCTCGTCCGGGTTCTGCCGGGCCCATTCGTTGTCCTTGCGCGTCGTATAATAGGTAGCGTACACCTTCGCGCCCGTCTCCCGCAGCGCCGCGGGAAAGTCCGTGCCGTCGCAGTCGCGAATCGCGTCCGCGCCCCAGCGCTCCATCAGTTCCAGCGTCTGGGGCACCACGTCCAGGTCGGTGGGGATCGTCACGCGGCCGCGCCGCCGCTCCTCGCCGTTCATCTGCTCGCCTCCCTTGGGCGTCTTTTTTCCCATTATACCATATTTCCATCACGTTTTATAGTCATTTTGTGCACAAACTCCTGCCGGAGCGCGCTTTTTCGGGCCGCCATTCCCCCGCCGCCGTCGCCAGCAGGATGCAGCACGCGCCCGCCGCCTGCCAGCCGTCCATCGGCTCGCCCAGCGCCAGCGCCGACAGCGCCAGCGCGACCACCGGGTCGATGTAGCCGTACAGCGCCGCCGTCTGCGCGCGCACGCGGGCCAGCGCACTGAAGTAGAGCGCGTAGGCCAGCCCCGTGTGCACCACGCCCACCGCCGCCACGGCCAGGACCTGCCCGGCGTTCAGCGCCACCAGCTCCTCGCGCAGCAGCGCGTAGGGCAGCACGATCGCCGCCGATACCCCCAGCTGGCAGATCGTGCGCTCCAGGGCCGTCGTGCGGCGGATGCGCCTTCCCAGCAGCATCACCCCGGCGTAGAACACCGCCGCGCCCAGCCCCAGCGCGACGCCCGCCATATCCCCCGCCGTGCCGGTGCCCGTTCCGGGCCGGATGCCGCTCACCGCCGCCATGCCGGCCAGCGCCGCCAGCGCGCACAGCGCCTTTCGCATGCCCAGGCGTTCGCCCAGCAGCGGCGAGAGCAGCAGCACGATCGTCGGGGCCATGTAGTAGCACATCGTCGCCACGGCGACGCTCGTGTGGTTGTACGCCTCAAACAGCAGGATCCAGTTGACGCCCAGGCATGCGCCGGAGGCGATGAGCAGCCCGGCCTCTGCGCGCAGGGCGCTGGGGCGCAGGCGCTCGCCGCGCGCGCGCAGCACGAGCAGCAGGAAGAGCATGCCGGTCAGGCCGCGCACGGCGGCCAGCGTGGCGGAGCCCAGCGGGATCGCGCGGCGCATCAGGCCGATCGTGCCGAAGATCACCATGGCCGCGGCGAGCAGGACCCGCGGGCCCAGGAGCGCGTTTGCACGGCGCATTGCATTTTCCTCCCATCACTGAAAAAGGGCCGCAAACGCAGCGTTTGCGGCCGTGGCGGCGCGGCTCAGGCCACGCCGACGGTGAGCAGGATGTTGGCGAAGACGCGCTGTTCGCCGGTGGAGATGGCCAGACGCACATCCGGCTCGCAACAGGCGTCGTAGAAGGCATAGCGGTCGAGCATCTCCAGGCGCAGGCCGGGCAGGCGCTCGCGGAATTCGGCAAAGATGGGCGGTTCGGAGCCGTCGGCGGGCTGCATGACCTGCGCCGCCTCGGCGTTGATCTCCTTGAGCAGGGCGTCCAGCACGTCGGTGACCTGCGGCAGGCCGGCGCGCACGCCCAGGTAGACGCGCTCGCATGCGCCGGTTCGGCCCTGCAGCGGGTAGTTGCCGTCTGCGATGAGGATCTTGTCGCCGTGTCCGCAGCGGGACAGGGCCTGCATGATGCCGGGGTGGATGCATCCGTCCTTGAACATGGTCGCGCCTCCTTACTTTTCGTTGTCGCGCAGGTGGCCCAGCGTTCCGCCGGGATGCCACTTGACGTACTGCTTGGGATCCAGCCCGCGGTTGACCTGCAGCACGACGCTCAGGCCCTGCAGCGCCAGGCACTCGGCGAGGATGGAGTTGCGGGGCGCACGGTTGAGCGGGCCGCCCTCCTCCCCCACGCCGGCGAACACGTGCGCCTGCGCGTTTTGGGCCAGCCAGGAGGCGGGGTTGCCGGTCACGGCGATGACCTGGCAGCCGTTGTTGTGAATGGCCGCGACCGTGGCCTTCATCTCGGCGGTCTCGCCGCTGTTGGAGATGCAGATCACCACGTCGCCGGGCACGAGCTGGCCGCAGGAGCCGTGCACGGCCTCGGTGCCGTGCAGGAAGTAGGTGGGCGTGCCGGTGGAGGAGAGCAGCGAGGCCATGTAGCTGGCCACGTGGCCGGGCTTGCCGATGCCCGTGATGTGCACGCGGTTGCCGCGCTGCTGCGCCTGCAGGATCAGTTCGGCCGCGGGCAGGAACGATTCGTAGTCCATCCCGTCGATGAAGCGTTCGACCTCCTGACGGGCCGAGCGCTTGAAGGCCTCCAGGGCCGGTTTGCACGCATCGTGGTTCATGACAAAGACGCTTCCTTTCGAATTGGCATGCCGCGCGTCAGCGCAGGCAGTCGAGTTTGGCAAAGTCAAAGCCGGGCTCGGCGTGGGCCTGCATGGCGGCGATCACCTCGTCCAGCGTGGGCAGGCTGGGCTGCGCGCCCATGCGCGAGACGGTGATGGCGGCGGTGTTGCGCGCAAAATCGATGGCCTGACGCGGGTCCAGGCCGGCGCACACGCCGGTGCAGAAGGCGGCGACGAAGCTGTCGCCCGCGGCGGTGGGATCGGCCACGGCGACGTCCGGCACGCTGGGCACGTGGGTCACGCCGCCTTCGCCCGCGATGGCCGCGCCGTTTTCGCCCAGCGTCACCAGCAGGTTGCGCGCGCCGCGGCTGCGCAGGGCGTCGGCGACGGCCTGCACGTCCTGCAGGTTGACGCCGCCCTCCACGCGGATGGGGATGCCGGTGATCGCGGCGGCCTCGTGCTCGTTGGGCGACAGGTACGTCGCGCAGGCCATGAGCGCCTCGGGGATGGGCGCGGCGGGCGCGGGGTTGACCATGACGGGCACGCCGGCCTTCTGGGCCAGCTTGGCCACGCGCACGTCGATGTCCATCGGGATTTCAAACTGAAGCATCACCATGTCAAAGGAGGCGATCTCCTTCTCCAGAAAGGCGACGTCCTCGGGCGTGATGGTCATGTTCGCGCCGGGCACAACGATGATGCGGTTGCGGCTGGAGCCGTCGGGGAAGCGCTCCAGCGTGATGTTGCCGATGGAGGAGGGCGCGCGCTCGTCCAGGGCCACGTGCTCGGTGTGCACGCCCGCGCCCTGCATGGAGCCGGTCAGCGCCTGGCCGAACGCGTCGCGGCCGACCTTGCCCACCATCGTCACATCCGCGCCCAGGCGGGCGGCCTGCACGGCCTGGTTGGCGCCCTTGCCGCCGGGCGCGGTGGTGAAGGTCTCGCCCAGCACGGTCTCGCCGGGGCCGGGGAAGACGCGCGTGGAGGTGATCAGGTCCATCACGAAGCTGCCGACCACCAGGATTCGAGGTTTGCGGTTCATGGAAAACGCTCCTTTGGTCTGCCGGACATCACAGCCTGTACTGCATCGGCTGGATGATTCTGGCGATTGTTTGATAGTTGTGCAGGATCGACACGGGGTCAAAGCGCAGCGACGGGCCGGACACGCTCACCGCGGCGACGACGTCGCGGTTCACGCCGAAGACGGGCACGGCCACGCAGCGAATGCCGAACTCGTGCTCCATGTTGTCCACGGAGAAGCCGTTCTTGCGCACCTCGTCCAGGTTTTCGCGCAGGATGCTCTCCTCGACGATGGTGTTGTCGGTGTACTTGACGCGGGGCTGGCGCAGGATCAGCTCGCGCTCGTCCTCTGGCAGGAAGGCGAGCATGGCCTTGCCCAGGCCGGTGCAGTACATGGGCGCGGTTTCGCCGGCGATGGAGCGGTAGTTGCCGCCGCCCTGGGGGAAGGCCGAGTCGAGGTAGAGCACCTTGCGGTCGTAGGGGATGCCCAGGTAGCAGACTTCGCCGGCCTCGTGGGCGATCTGGTTGATCGGCTCCTGGAACATGCGCCGGAAGTCGAGGTGGCTGTTGACGATGTAGCTGAAGTGCATGATCTTCAGCGACAAGTAATATTTCCCCGTCTGCGGGTTCTGCTCCACATACCCCAGGTCCTCAAACGTGGAGAGGATGTTGAACACCGTACTCTTCTGATAGCCCAGCTGTTGCGCGATCTCCGACACGCCCATCTCCCGGGCCTTCACGGAAAAGCACTCCAGCACGTGCATGGCCTTGGCCAGCGACTTGACTTTGCACTCATTGGTTTGAAGATTGGCTTGAAGCATGTCTGCGCGCTCCTTTTCATCTCGTTCGCCCGCCCGGGCGTCCCCTCCTCGCCCTGGGCGCCGGCTCAGGCCTGCCGGCCGTCCTGGCGGATCAGGAAGATCTCGCTCACGCGCACCCCGCGCACCTTGCCGTAGGGCTGCCAGGTCAGCGTCAGGGCGCCGTCCTGCACGCACGCGGCGGGCACGCGGTATTCGCGCCACGGCGCAGCCGGGCCGCAGGGCTCGATCCGCTCGTGGATCACCGTCTCCCCGCAGGTGAGGCGCACGTCCTGCCCGCGGCCACCGTCGCCATACGCCACGCGCAGCAGGTAGTCCGCCCCCTCCTGTACGCCGGGGATGCGCAGCGTGAGCGGCGTGTCGTAGTAGGACAGCGCGCAGGTCAGCAGCGCGCGCGGCACCGGCGCCTCGCGCCATGTGCCGGTGTGCATGTGCAGCCGGTCCAGCGCCTGCGCGTCCACGCTCGTGAAGGGCGTGCGCAGCAGCGAGGGGTCGCGTTCCCAGCAGCTTCCGGTTCGGATCAGCCCGCGGCTTTGCACGCTGCCCACGTCCACGTAGACGTCTCCCGGGCGCACCTGCGTGCGCGTGAGCATCGCCTCAATCGCCGCCAGGCGCTCCTGCTCCGACTCCAGGCGCAGGATGCGCTTCATCGTCACGCGCAGGTACTGCGCGTCGCTGAGCGGCACGTCGATCATGTCCAGCCACGCGCCGCGGCCCCAGCGCTGTCCGCCATGGCGGCGCGTGGTCAGCTTGATGCCGCACGAGGCGTGCAGCGCGTCGGCCAGGCGCAGCAGCCGCGCGCGCAGCAGCGGATCGCACGGCTCGTCCCGCCCGCGGTCCAGCAGGGCGAACGCGCCGCGGATGGCCTGCACGGCGCCCTCCTGCGCGGCCCCCGCCAGCCGCTCGCGCGCCTGGCGCTCCAGGCCGTCGTCATAGCGCTGCTTTTGCTGGATGTAGCGGTCGGCCAGCGCGCGCAGCAGCAGCAGCTGATAGCGCCAGTTGCCGCGCACCGCCTCGGTTGCGCGCGCGTCCACGTCCGTGAACAGGCGATAGGCCTCCTGCACGCTCCCGTTCTCGCCGATGGGGTGCGGGTCGGCCCAGCTGTCCTCCAGCAGCAGGATGCCGCGCGTCAGCTCCTCCTCCAGCGCCGGGTCGATGAAGTAGCGCACGTACTCGCGCACCGTGTCCTGCGCGCACTGGGCGTCGTCCCAGTCCTGCTGGCCCCACACGAACTTGTTCACGTCGTCGTGCACGCCCTCGGAGTAGGTGATCGAACCCGCGCAGTAGGGCGCGAACGCGTTGTGGATGTGCTTCATCGCCCGCGGCCGCGGGTCGCAGCACTCGCGCCCCTCCACGATCGCAAACGCGGGATCGCGGTTTGGCAGCGCGAACTGGCAGCCCATGTCGTGCGTCACATCCGGGTAGTGACGGATGCGTCCGCGGTAGACCGGCGGCAGCTTGTCCACCATCTCCTGAATGGAGTCCTTCTCCCACGGCGCAAAGCACACGCCCCACAGCCAGGCCGGCTCCTTCTGAACCTCCCGGTAGAAGGCCTCATACCAGCCCGGCTCGGGCGCAAAGCACTGCGGCGCGAGCATGACCTTGGCATTGGGATGGTATCTGTGCAATAGTGTAGCACATTGTTCCGCAATTGGAAAGAGTTGTTCAGGAAATAATTCCCCGGGATCGCCGGCAGGGATGAGCATGCCGTCGACCTCGTCCAGCGCGGCAAAGACGGCCTCGCGCTCCTGCAGCTCCTGCGGCAGGCATTCGGGGTAGTTTTCGCCCATGTTGGGGTACCAGAGCCACAGGTCCAGGCCGTAGCTCTTGACGATGCGGGCGACGCGGACCATCATGTCAAAGGGATCGAGCTGCATCTCGCGGGAGAAGAGGTTGTCGTCCGTGCGGGGCGGGAGCAGTTCGATGCTGTTGGAGCCAAAGAGCGCCAGATCGCGGATGTAGCGGTCGAACTGGGCCTCGGACCAGCAGGGCAGGGTGTTCTGCTTGTCGCGGTAGCCCAGCTGATGGCCGCGCATGGCGTAGCGGGGGGTGCTGCTCAGGCCGTCGAAGAGCCAGTCGGCGCAGATGCGCCCGTCGTGAAGGCGCAGCAGGCGCAGCAGCTTGCCCATGGCGTAGAAGGCGCCGCGCGGGTCGCAGCCGACGGCAAAGAGGTTGAGGCGCACGCCGTCCTCCTGCTCGAAGAAGAGGCGGAAGCCCTCGGGGCCGGGGGCGGGGAGGCGCTCCAGCAGGGGGATCTTGTCGGGGAAGAGGCGGCGAAAGTCCGCCTCGGTGAGGATGGCGGCCATCTCGACGCCCCCGACAGGGCAGGCGGAGGCGGCAAGGCGCAGGCCGGTGTGCAGAAGGATCTCCTCAGCGAAGACCTGCGCGGCGCGGGCGACCAGCGGGGCTGCGTCCGGGGGGCACACGAGCACCGGCCGGACCGACACCAACTTGTTCATCACGATACCTCCTTCGTTAGGCGCGGATCAGCCACAGCTCGGACACGGCGGTGGGATACAGGGTGTCATAGGCCTGCCAGGTGAGGGTCACCGCGCCGTCCGGGCCGACAGGCGCGGGCAGGTCGTAGCCGTAGACCGGCTCGCCGGGGCCGGCCTCGTCGCGGCGCACGGCGTCGTGGATGAGGCGGCCGTCGGCGTAGAGCGCGACCTCGAGCCGCTCGCGTGTCTGGCCGATCATGTCCGGATAGGTCACCCGCAGGCGGTAGCGCGCGCCGGGCTCCAGGCCGTCCACGCGCACCGTCAGCGGCGTGCCGTAGATCGTGCGCGCGCGGTGCACCCAGCGCATCGGGATGGGGAACTCGCCCGCCCAGCCGCGCCCGGCGTAGAAGCGCATCATCAGGCCGTACAGGTCGTGGAACAGGTGCGGCGAGCGGAGCATGCCGGGGTCCTGCTCGTAGGGCTTGCCGGGCACGACGTAGCGCTGGAAGTCGTCCAGGTCGCCCAGGTTGACGTAGCGTCCGCCCGGGCCGGGATCGGTGCGGTGCAGCAGCGCGCGGATGGCCTCCAGCTTCTCCTCCTCGCCGGGCAGCCGCAGGATGCGCCCAAAGTGGCAGGTGTAGAACTGCATGTCGTTGAGTGGCGTGTCCAGCGTGTCCAGCCACGCGCCGCGGATCCACGCCTGCGCGTTATGCATGGAGGTGCTCTGCTGCATGCGGCAGCCGGGCGTCTCGTACAGCTTCTGGCCCAGCTCCTGCAGCCGGAAGCGCAGGTCCTCCGCCACGGGCTCGTTGAAGGTGCGGTTGAATATCGCCCACGCCGCGCGCACGGCCGCATCCGCGCCGGTCTGGGGCGCGCGGCGCAGCTCCTCCAGCGCCTCCCGCTCCAGGCGCGCGTCGCTCAGGAAGCGGCGGCGGGCATAGGCGTCCAGCATCGCGCGCTGGTAGAGCATCCGGTAGCGGTAGTTGTCCCGCACCTGCGGGCGCAGGGCCGCGTCCAGGCGCTCAAAGCGGGCGAAGACCTGCTCGATGGCCTCGTTGTCCGCCAGGCGGCCCTTCCAGTTGTCCTCCAATGCAAAGATCAGGTCCGTCAGCTCGTCCACATGCTCGGGATCGATCAGCAGGCGCACGTAGTCGCGCACGAGGCTCTGCGCGTCGCGGTCCGGGTCCACGTCCTGGTCGGTCCACAGGAACTTGTTCACGTCGTCGTGGATGCCCTCGCTGTAGGTCAGCGAGCCGATGCAGTAGGGCGCGTGCAGGTTGTGGATGGCCTTCATCGCGCGCGGGCGGGGGCAGCAGCTCTCGCGGCCGTGCACGATGGAGAGCGGGCCGTCCCACAGCGGCGCCTCAAACTGGCAGGAGGCCGTGTGCGTGATGTCGGGGTAGTGGCGGATGCGCGTGCGGTACTTTTCAGGCAGGCGCGCGGCCATCTCGGGCAGGGTGTCGCGCACCCAGGGCGCGTAGCACACGCCGTAGAGCCAGTCAGGCTCGCGGCTGACCTCGCGGTAGAAGGCGTCGTACCAGTCTGCCTCGGGCGCGAAGGACTGAGGCGCGACGTAGACCTTCGCCTGCGGATGGAAGCGGTGCGCGACGGCCATCATGCGGCCCGCCACCTGGAAGAACTGCCGGGGCTGCAGTTCGCCGGGATCTCCCGCGGGGATGAGGATCGCGTCCAGGAACGGGATCGCGCCGAAGACCTGCTCGCGCTCCTCCATCTCGGCGCGGAACGTCTCGGGGTCCGCATAGTCCTCGGCCATGTTGGGGTACCACAGCCACACGTCCAGGCCGTAGCCGTGGATCACGCGGGACAGGTCGACCATCATCTGCAGGGGATGGGTCTTGAACAGCGGCGAGAAGAGGCGGTCGTCCGTGCGCGGGGGCAGGATCTCGATGGCGTTGACGCCAAAGAGCGCCAGCGTGCGGATGTAGTCGTCAAAGTCCTGCAGCGTCCAGTTGGGGCAGGTGTTCTGCTTGTCGCGGTAGGCCAGCTGGTGGCCGCGCAGCGGGTAGCGCGGGGTGACGGAGCCGCTCTGCAGCTCGGCGCAGGCGCGGATGACGCCCGGCAGCAGCTCGAGCTTTCGCAGCAGCGCGCCGCAGCCGTACAGGCAGCCGCGCGCATCGGCGCCGCACACGACGGCCTGCAGCGGCTCCCTGCTGAGCACGCACAGGCGGTATCCCTCGGGGCCGGGCGTCGGCAGCGCGCGCAGGGCATCCTGCCAGGCGTCCAGCTCGCATTCGACGCCCACGGCGACGAACGCGCCGTCCGGGGCCTCAGGCGCGACGGATGGGCACAGGCCCGTGCGCGCCTGCAGCTCCTTTCGCAGAATGTCCAGCGCCAGGCGGCCCTCGCCGTCCGCGCGGGGCTGAACCAAGACCAAATTGCTCATCGTGACCTCCTTGATCGGCGGGCCCGCCGCCGTCCTCCATGAAGGGGCGTCCTTCGTCGGTGGGGATAAAAAACGGGGAAACGGCACGCCGTTTCCCCTGCCGCAATGGCGCGGCGTCTCTTTTGCGCATCAGCGCGCGGGGAGCATCCGGCTTTGCAGGCCGGAGCCGGGGGCGAAACGGGGTGGGATGGCGGGCCCGCCTCGCCCGAAGCGCTGCGATCAGCGCTTGTAGGCGGTGTTGTACAGCTCCTCGAGGCGCTCGCTGCCGGCGTCCAGCTGCTCCTGGACGAAGTCGTCCCACTCGTCCATGCTGCGGGTGCCGGTGATGAACGCGTCGATGTTGCTGTCAAACTGCGTCTGCAGCTCCATCGTCAGCTCGGTGACCTCTTCCTGCTCCTCAAGGGTGAAGGCGGGGGTCATGTACTTGTAGTCGATGAGGCCCTCCTCGGTCCAGCCGCGGATGATGTCGCCCTGCTCGAAGAACAGGTCGCCGTAGATCTGGCGGTAGATGCCCTCGTCGATGTACAGCGCCATGCCCCAGATGCCCGTGCCGATGACGGAGTTGATGGCGGCGTACTGGTCGGCGGCGCCGGTGGTGGCCTCCATGATCTCGTCGACGATCATCGGGTTGCCGTTCTCATCGATGTAGTAGCTCTCGCCCTCGACGCCGAAGTTCATGACGCGGGCGCCCTCGTCGGTGTACATCCAGTCAAAGAGCGCGAGCACGCGGTCCAGGGCCGGGCAGTCCTTGCTGATGGCCACGCCGTCGGACCAGTCCAGCTCATAGCGCAGGGTGCGGGTGGGCGTGTAGTCGTTGGCCAGCGGGGCGAGCAGCTCGAAGTACCAGTCGTCGTTGCCCGCGGAGGTGAAGGCCGGCTCAAAGATACGGGAGATGAAGGAGTTGTTGTCGTTGTAGTAGACGACCTTGCCGGTGGAGATCTTCTCCCAGAGGTTGTTGGCGTCGTTGCTGGCGTAGTCGGGGTCGACCAGGCCGTCCTGCCAGGCGTTGGCCAGGTACTGCACGACGCTGCGGAAGCTCTCCTGGGTCGGGCCGTAGGTCCAGGTGTCGGTCTCCGGCTCGAGGTAGATGCCGATGGTGTCAAAGGTGCCGAAGCCGCCGGAGCCCATGCCGTAGGCCAGGCAGGCGAGGATGCGCTGCGTGCCGGCGCGGCTGCTGAAGAAGTAGACGTCAGGATGCGCTTCCTTGATGGCGAGCATCACGTCGTACAGCTCCGCCCAGGAGGTGGGGCGCTCCAGGCCCAGCTCGTCGAGCAGGTCGCCGCGGATGGCGCTGATGGGCGCGATGTCGACGCGGTCATACTCCATCTTGCGCAGGATGTACATCGCGTCCTCGCCTTCGCTGTTCGTGGACATGAAGGTCTGGGTGGCCTCATAGCGGGTGGGGTTTTCCTCGTCGAAGGCCAGGCCGAAGTAGTTGGGCAGCTGGTCGGCGTAGTCCATCAGGTTGACCAGCATGTACTCCAGGTCGAACGCGCCGATGTTGGCGGTCGTCACGCCGTAGGTGACGTCGGCGATGTCGTTCGTCGCAAAGGAGGTGGACAGCTTGGTGCTAAAGTCGCTGCCGGGGATGGCCATGATCTGGATGTCCAGGCCGAAGTGTTCCTTGATGTAGTTCAGGACGATGGTGTCCTGCAGCAGCGTCTGGTTGGCGTTCTCGTTCATCATGAACGTGACGGTCACCAGGTCGTCCTCGGCGTAGGTCTCGGCCATCGATGCGACGGGCATCACGGTGACGGCCAGGAGCAGGGCCAGAAACAGCGCGGTCAGTTTCTTCATGATACGTTGACTTCCTTTCTGAGTTTTTTAACGAAACGGATCCGTCCCGCATGCGCTCCGGCCATCCCGCCAGAGCGCCGCGGCGCGGGCCTCCGCTTTGCTAACGATGGGTCATCCCTTGAGCGAGCCGACCATGATGCCCTTGGTGAAGTACTTCTGCACGAAGGGATAGACGCACAGGATGGGCGCGATGGTCACAAAGATCGCGGCATACTTGATGCCCTGGGTCATGAAGGCGGTGTCCGTCGTCGCGTTGTCGGAGACGGTGCCGCTGATGACGATGTTGCGCAGAATCAGCTGTACGGGATAGAGCTCCTTGTGGTCCAGGTACAGCAGCGCGGGCATGTAGGCGTTCCAGTGGGAGACGGCGTAGAACAGGAACATCGTGGCGATGACCGGCGAGGAGATGGGCAGGATGATCTGTCCGAAGATGCGCAGATCGCTGGCGCCGTCGACGTAGGCGGACTGATAGATCTCCTCGGGGATGTTCTGGAAGAACGTGCGCATGATGACCATGTAGTACACGTTGATCGCAGTAGGCAGCAGGATGGCCCAGACCGTGTTTTTGATGCCGAGCTGGAACACGATCATGAAGTTGGCCACGATGCCCACGTTGAACAGCATCGTGAACACGACGAAGAAGTTGAAGAACTTGCGGCCGTAGAAGTTGGGCCGGGAGAGGGGATAGGCGCACAGCGCGGTCATGGCCACGTCGATGAGCACGCCGAAGAACGTGTAGCGGATCGTGTTGTAGTAGGCGCGGGGGATCTCGCTGCCGCCCAGCAGCGCCTCATAGCACTTGAAGTTGATGCCGCTGGGGATGAAGGTGATCTCGCCGCGCAGCACCAGGTTTGCATCGCTGACCGACACGGCCAACATGTGCACCAGCGGCAGCAGAATCAGCAGCAGCAGCACGACCAGGAAAAAGCCGTTCACCAGGCCGAAGATCCGGTCGCCCGTGCTGAGGCGCACCTTGCTGGAGCCTTTATGTTTCAGGACGCCGTCCATCGCACTCATCCTTTCTTGCATGTCAGCCCGCTTACCACAGGCTCGTGGAGCCCACCTTCTGGGCGACCTTGTTCGCGCCGGAGACCAGCAACAGCGAGAGCACCGCCTGGAACAGGCTGATCGCCGCGCCGTAGCTGTAGTCGGCCTGGATGATGGTGCGCCTGTACAGGTAGGTGGAGATGACGTCGGCCGTCTCGTAGGTGGAGCCGGTGTAGAGCAGCAGGATCTTCTCATAGCCGATGTCCATCATGCGTCCCACGGTCAGCAGGAACTGAATCGCGATGACCGAGGCGATGCTGGGCAGGGACACGTGCAGCGTCTGCTGCACGCGGCTGGCGCCGTCGATCTCGGCGGCCTCGTACAGGCCGGGGTCGATGCCGGTCAGCGCCGCCAGGTAGATGATGCTGCCCCAGCCCACGTGCTGCCAGATGTCGGATATGATGTAGATGCTGCGGAACGCGCCCGCGTCGGTGAGCAGCGCGTAGGACTTGCCCGTCAGCGTCCGAAGCATCATGGTGATCAGGCCGTCCGAGGACAGGAACGTCGTGATCAGGCCGCACACGGCGACGGTAGAGATGAAGTAGGGCATGTAGCTGACCGTCTGCACCAGCTTCTTGAAGCGCTGCATGCGCACCTCGTTGATCATCAGCGCCAGGATGATGGCCGCCGGGAACGAGAAGATCAGTCCATACAGGTTGAGCAGGACCGTGTTGCGCACCAGCTTCCAGAAGTAGGCGTCCGTCAGGAACTTTTCAAAGTGCTTCAGCCCCACCCAGTCGCTGCCCCACAGGCCGCGGGTCGCCTTGAAGTTCTTGAATGCAATCGTCAGCCACATCATCGCCCCGTACTTGAAGACGACGAAGTAGATCATTGGCAGTAGGAACAGCAGGTACAGGTATCTGCTTCTGGAGATCTGCTTGAGAATCTGTCTCCTGGGATTGCGAACGGTCGCTAGCATGGGGAAAACCACCTCCGACATGTTCCTCGGTTGTTCAACAATGATGTACGCGGTTCTTTTATAAAAACAGCATACCATCGTGTCGGCAAATTGTCAAGAACCTTTTTGAAAATGTTATCAAAATTTGCGCCGCTTCCAATTCTTCTATGTATTATATGTACTTTATGAAATACTCCGGTATTTTCAGGAGATGTATTGACAATCCCCTCCAGCGCGCGTTATACTGAATGTGTTCAACTATGGTATACGTTGTTTTGTACACAAAACGTTCAGATGTAATCGACCAATCTATCGTTTTAGAGGTGATCGTCGTGGAATTCGCCCGTCCCACAAGAGAACTGTGGCCCGTCATGCTCACTCCGTTCACGTCCAGCGGCGACGTGGACTATGATGCGCTCGCCCGCATGGTAGACTGGTATGAGGAAAACGGCTCCACCGGGTTGTTTGCCATCTGCCAGTCCAGCGAGGTGTTCTACCTCAGCCTGCAGGAGCGCGTGCGCATCGCGGCCTTCCTGAAGAAACGCGCGCATGTGCCCGTCATCGCGTCGGGCCACGTCTCCTATGCGCTGGAGGATCAGATCGACGAGCTGCGCCGCGTGAGCGATACCGGCGTGGACGCCGTCATCCTCATCACCAACCGCCTGGCCGAAGAGCACGCCGCGCCCGAAGTGTGGATGGACCACCTGCACCAGGTCACGGACGCGCTCGACCCCGCCATGCCGCTGGGCTTCTATGAGTGCCCCTATCCCTACAAGCGCCTGCTCTCGCTGGATGAGCTGCGCCAGGTCGCAGCTGACCCGCGCTACCGCTTCCTGAAGGATACCTGCTGCGACCTTTCGCTGATCCAAAAGCGCCTGCAGGTGCTCGCGGACAGCTCCCTGGGCCTGTACAACGCCAACACCGCCACGCTGCTCTCGTCCCTGCGCGCAGGAGCGGCGGGCTTCTCCGGCGTCATGGCCAACTTCCATCCCGAGCTGTATGCGTGGCTGCTGCGCCACTTTGAAGAGCAGCCCGAAAAGGCCGAGACGCTGCAGAGCATCCTGACCATGGCCTCGCTCATCGAGATGCACCACTACCCCGTGTGCGCCAAGTATGCCATGCAGCGCGCGGGCGTGCCCATCGACCTGTATTCGCGCACGCGCAACCATCATGAGCTGACCCCGCTGGTCTGCGACGAGGTCGACCAGCTCGCCCGGCTGACCGCCTACGTCAAGGACACCCTCCTTCGGGATTGACCGCCCCCCGCGCGGCCCCGCCCCCGGTTTTCCGGAGCGGGGCCGCTTTGCTTTTTCCGGCGCAACACGCGTCCGCGCCCACCCGAATAGGATAAAGGGAGAAATCCATTTGAAAGGCGGGAAAAGCCGTGTTGCACTGCCGCTATGGCCGCTGCTGTCTGCGCCCCTGGACACAGGCGCCGGCGTGTTGCCCTCGCGCGGACGAATCAGGCCGCATGCACGTCACCTGTACATCCGGCGCGCGCTTCCGTGGTCCCGCAGGGCCCGCCGGCCCTGCCGGCCGCACCGGTTCCACCGGACCCACCGGTCCCGCAGGCTCTGCCGGACCTGTCGGACCCACCGGCCCCACCGGCCCCACCGGCCCCACCGGCCCCACCGGTCCCGCAGGGCCTGCAGGCTCCGTCACGGGCGCAACGGGTCCCACCGGCGCAGTCGGTCCCACCGGCTCTACCGGTCCCACCGGTCCCACCGGCCCTGCCGGGCCCACAGGCCGCACCGGCTCTGCCGGGCCCACCGGTCCCACCGGTCCTGCAGGTCCCGCTGGTCCCACCGGTCCTGCAGGTCCCGCGACAGGTCCTGCCGGGCCCACCGGCTCTACCGGCCCTACCGGTTCCGCCGGTCCCACCGGTCCCATCGGTCCCACCGGTCTCACTGGTCCCACCGGTCTCACTGGTCCCACCGGGCCTACCGGTCCCACCGGTCCCACCGGCCCTACCGGTCCCACCGGTCTCACTGGTCCCACCGGTCTCACTGGTCCCACCGGTCTCACTGGTCCCACCGGGCCTACCGGTCCCGCCGGTCCCGCAGGCGCCGACGGACTCGCGGGCGAAACCGGGCCTACCGGTCCGGAGGGGACGGTGCCCGATGACGTCTTTGCCTCGTTTGCCAACACGCAGTATACGCTATCGCCCGGCAGCCTGATCACGATGTATCCCGACGTAACCGACCCAACCGGCCATATCGTCCCCCAGGATCTGAAGCGCATCGCATTGCAGCCGGGATATTATCTGGTGTCCTACAGGGTGTCCGGCCTGTTCCGCACGCCCAACTACATGCAGGTGACGCCCTACTACAACGACGTTCCTCATCTGACGTTCGGCATCTACTTTGCGACCAATGCGAATGGCTCCAGCGCGTACGGCTCGGCGTTTCTCATCCTGTACGCGCCCGCTGCGACGGTATTCTTCCTGTCCTATTCGGGTTCGGGATCCGCCGTCGAGGCCGACATCAACCTGACGATTGTGAAGCTGCGGCGCACAACGTGAGCACAGACGGATAAAAAGCGGCAGCCGCCGCAAGCGCATTGCCTGCGGCGGCTGCCGCTCAGAATTCATTCGTCCGGGAACTGCGCACGGCCTGCAGGAACGCCTCCGGCGCGCGTTCAAACCGCAGCCGTGCGTAGGCGTCCGGGGGCATGTGCGCCCGCAGGAAGGGCAATCCAGCCTCCAGTTCATTCGGGCGATAGCCGATCTCGGGGTCCGTCAGCAGCGCAAAGCCCATGTCGGTGTAGAGCTTGATCGCACGGAAACTGCCCGGCTGGGTGTGCAGGAACACGGGAAAGTCATTCTCGTTCAGGGCGCGCATCACGTGCGAGAGCAACCCGCGCCCCAGGCCATGCCCCTCGCAGTCCCTGCGCACCTTGAACCAGTGGATCGTGGTCACGCATCCGTAGGCCTTCCAGGCAAAGCACGTGCCCACCGGCGTGTCCTGCGCGTCGCACACGAACAGGCAGCTGCGCCAGAAGGCATCCCCATACGGCCTGTACACCGCGTCAAAATACCGCGCCATGGCGGCGCGATGCTCCTGCGCCCCCTCGTCATAGGGGAAGGCGTACCACAGCTCCAGCTCGTCCCGGCGGCAGAGGCGCACGTGGTAGCCCTCCGGGATGTCCGACAGCGCCTGCCTGCACAGCGACCGGCACATCATGAACAGGTTGCAATCCTCTACACTCTCCATGTCGTTTCTTTTCCCTCTCCCTTGCGGCGCATATCGTCCTGGAGCAGCTGCTCCAGCAGCGCCCTGCAGCCCTCGGCGATCTCATCGTACACGAAGCCGAACCGGCCGGTGTACCATGGGTCTTCCACCTCGCGTGGGCGCTCGGTGTAGGCCAGCAGCAGCCCGATCTTGCGTTGAGGATCGCCGCCAAAGATCACGCGCATCCGGCGCGCGTTGTCCATGTCCATGCCCACAAAGAAGTCGTAGCGCGCATAGTCCTCCCGCGTGAGCTGGCGCGCGCGGTGGCTGCTGCGCTTCAGGCCGCGTCGCGCCAGCTCGGCGTTGGCCTCGGGGTAGACCGGCCGCCCGATCTCCTCGTCGCTGACGGCGGCCGAATCCGCCGCATAGCGGTCCGTCAGCCCCGCCTCCTCCAGCATGTGGGTGAAGATCGCCTCGGCCATGGGGCTGCGGCAGATGTTGCCGTGGCAGACGAATAGGATCCTGCGCATCTCCTGACGCTCCTCTCTGCGCGCACGCAGCGCGTTTTTCCCTTGATGATTTCGCGCAAGCCGCCTTTTTTCCTGCTTTCCGTCCGCAAACCGTACGCACGGTTGTCCGCGCCCGTGTAGCGTGGTACAATATGGATATCACGATCTGGCGTCTGCGGATGCCCGCACACAGCAACAACGAAAGGATGATTGCCATGAAATCAGACGGCGCATGGGGCGTCGTGGTGGTCGGCGGCGGCGTGTCGGGCTGCATGGCGGCGGTAGCGGCCGCACGGCTGGGCGCCCGAACGCTGCTGATCGAGCGCTACGGCTTTTTGGGCGGCGCGCTGGCCAACGCGGGCGTGGGGCCAATGATGACCTTCCACGCCGGGACGCGCCAGGTCGTAACCGGTCTGCCCCAGGAGCTGGTCGACCTCATGTGCGCCCACGGCGGATGCCTGGGCCACATCGAGGATACGACCGGCTACGCCTCCTCCGTCACGCCCTTTGACCCGGAGGTCCTCAAGCTCTCGCTGGACGAGATGACGCAGCGCAGCGGCGTGCAGGTGCTGCTGCATGCCCGCCTGGTCGACGTGCGCCGCGCCGGGCAGGCCCTGCAGGCAGTGCGCGTGCAGACGAAGGGCGGCCTGCTGGAGCTGGCGGGCCGCGTGTTCGTGGATGCCACGGGCGATGCGGATCTGTCCGTCGCCGCCGGGGCAGACGTGCGTCAGGGGCGCGACGAAGACGGCCTGTGCCAGCCCATGACGGCCAACTTCCGACTGAGCGGTGTGGACATGGACCGCCTCAAGGCGGAGATCCGCCGGCGGCCGGAGAACTTCAACATCCGGGATCTGTCCTCCATCGACCGCGCGCCGCGCCTGTCCATGGCCGGCTTCTACAGCGAGTTCAACGAGGCCAAGGCCGCAGGCGAGATCAGCACGCAGCGCGAGGATGTGCTGCTCTTTGAGACCGTGCGCCCGGGTGAGGTCGTCGTCAATACCACGCGCGTCGTCCGGCTCAACCCCGTCGATCCGTGGGATCTGTCGCTGGCCGAGCGCGAGGGCAGGCGGCAGGTGCATGAGCTGCTCGCGTTCTTCCGAAAGCGCTGCGCGGGGTTTGCGCAGGCGCAGCTGGTCAGCACGGGCGTGCAGATCGGCGTGCGCGAGTCGCGCCGCGTCATGGGCGATCATGTCCTCACGCAGGAGGATCTGCTCTCCTCCCGTCCCTTCGAGGACGCCGTCGCCCTGGGCGGCTATCCCATCGACATCCATAACCCCACGGGCGCGCACACCAGCACGGTGCACCTGCGCCCCGGTCAGTTCTATTACATCCCCCTGCGCGCGCTGATCGCCGCAGGGCTGGACAACCTGCTCGTATCCGGACGCTGCATCTCGGCCACGCACGAGGCCTCCGCCGCCATCCGCGTGACGCCCATCGCCATGGCCGTCGGCCAGGCGGCGGGTACAGCTGCTGCGCTGAGCTGCCTGCAGGACCTGCCGGTGCGCGCGCTGCCCGTTGCGCGCGTGCAGCAGACCCTGGAGCGCATGGGTGCGTCCATTCACTGATTTCTTTAAAGGCGCCGGCTGGTTCCGGCGCCTTTTTTTGATTTTATTCTTGACAAAGTCAAGTTTGTATATTATACTTGACTTCGTCAAGCGGAGGTGATTCAGTGTTCGACACCCTGGCCTATTACTCCTCAGTGCTCTACCGGCATTTCACCCACTACACCGGCGAAAAGCTGCAGGCGCTGGGGCTGAACTACGGCTCGCTGTTCTTTCTCATCTACGTAGGCAAGCACCCGGGATGCACGCCCGCGGAGTTGACGAAGGCGCTGCATGTGGACTGGGGGCACTCGCAGCGCAGCGTCGCCCGACTGGTGGAGGATGGCTTCATGACCAAGGAGCGCGCCGGGCGCACCCACCGGCTGAACCTGACCGCCAAGGGCGAGCAGGCGTTTGAGCTCAGCCACCAGGTGTTCTTCGATTGGGATGCGCAGCGGCTGTCCGTGCTGACGCAGACGGAGCGGGATGAGCTGTTCGCGCTGCTGCGCAAGGTGGCGGCGCGGCGGACGGACGACGGGGACGGCGGGAAAGGATGCGAGGCAAGATGAACTGCGCAATCGTGTACAGCAGCCGGACGGGCAATACGCGGATGCTGGCCGAGGCGCTGCGCGCGGCGCTGCCGCCGCAGGCATGCGTCTACTTCGGTCCGCCGGACGGCGCAGCGCTGGCGGCAGACCGGCTGTACGTCGGGTTCTGGACGGACAGGGGCGCATGCGATGCGGATACGGCAGCCTTCCTGTCGCAGCTTGTGGACAAGGAGGTCTTCCTGTTCGGCACGGCCGGCTTCGGCGGCGCGCCCGCGTACTTCGAGGGCATCGTGCAGCGCACGCGCCGCCACCTGCCCGCGGGCAACGCGCTCATCGGCGCGTACATGTGCCAGGGCAGGATGCCCGCGGCCGTGCGGGCGCGCTATGAGCGGATGCTCGCCTCCCCCTCTCCCGCGCCCAACCTGCGCGAGCTGCTGGACAACTTCGACCGGGCGGCGTCCCACCCGGACGGCGCCGACCTGGAGCGGCTGATTCGAGCCGTCACCCCCACATTCAATATCAGACAAAAGGACAAGTAAAAGATAAGGAGCATGTCAACATGAACAAGGCAACGAAAATCTGGCTGTGGATCGCGCTGGCGCTGTGCGCCTGCACGACGGTGATGAATATGACGCAGGCGCGCTGGCTGTCCGTCGCCATCGCGGTGGTCTCCCTCGCCGGGCTGTGCGCCCTGCTGTTTGCCAAGAAGAGGACCGGCTTCCTGCTCATGTGCGTGTGCGCGGTGGCCTCGTTCCTCGTCGGGTCCATCCAGAGCGTCCAGGGCGGCCTCTCGGTCGCGCTCGCGGTGGGCATGTCGCTGATCGGTTCGGCGCTCGTGCCGTTGATCACCGGCCTGTTCCTCAAGAGCCAGTGGGCCGGGCTGAAGTAAATCCACCAGCCCTACAGAGGCGGTATCCCGGTTCGGGATGCCGCCCCTTTTTTGCGGGCCGTCCACAGCCCGCCATTGGGATATAAAGCGTCAAAACAGGAGGCGTATACAGCCGGATTTCCCCGCGCGTTTGATTTGCAGAAGACACGGCGGGACAGGCGTCTCCGTTTCCCCCGCGCCGCGGAACCCGCAGCCCCGACCGTCCCCGGATGTGACCATGATGCGCAAAACCCTCTCCCCCGCGCACGACCTGCACACCGCGTCTATCACGACGCCGGGCATGAGACGACCGCGGATTGCTACACCTTTGAGGATGGCGCGACGCTGCTCCTGTCCGGCGACAGCTGCATGGTCCGGGAGCGGGCAGACGGCACATGAGGCCAAATCGCAGGGGGTACGGGTATTCAGGTAGTGTCAAGGATTTTTCGCAAATTGGTTTGCAGCCTCTGGCATGAATGAAGTCAGCCAGCAATGGAGGCATCCTCAAGAGCCGCCTCCAGGTGCTTCATGTTCATGTACTTCTTGTTGCCCCATTGGGTGCCGGCCACATGGCGCAGCCGAGCACAGACCAGCATGAGAGCAGAATTGCCGTCCGGAAAACTACCCACCACGCGAGTGCGGCGGCGGATCTCCCGGTTCAGTCGTTCAATGACATTGTTGGTGCGGATACGGGTCCAATGCTCGCTGGGAAAATCGCAGTAGGTTAGCGTTTCTTCAATGCTGTCCTCCACCTTCTTGGCCGCTTCTTTCAGCTTCATAGAGCGTAGCTCTTCTACCACAGCTTTGGCCTTTTCGCGGGCAGCTTTCTTGCTCTCCTGAGCGTGGATCGCCTTGAGCATCTTGGCCACCAGCTTTACCTTGGAGCGTGGCGTTACAGAGAACACATTACGGTAGAAGCGGACGGTACACCGCTGGTATTTGGCCTCAGGAAACACTTCTCCCACGGCTTCCAGCATACCAAGACACTTGTCACCAACCCCCAATTTAGCCCCATCCAGACCACGGCCACGGAGTCACTGAAAGAAATTGACCCAACTGGCCTTGTCTTCTTTCATGCCCTCAGCTGCGCCAAGAACCTCGCGGTAGCCATCCTCGTTGACTGCAATGGCTACCAGAATGGCTACATTTTCAAACTCTCCGCCCCAGTTGCGGCGCAGGTAGATTCCATCCACATAGACATACGGATACCGCCCGCCCTGCAGAGGACGGTTCCGCCAATCTTCAATGTGGACATACGCTTTCTTATTCAACTCACTGATGGTAGAGGGAGAGACTTTGCTGCCCCAGAGAGCCTCGGTAATGTCCTCCACACGCCGGACGGATACGCCCGCCAAGTACATCTCAATGAGTGCCTCTTCCACGCTGCTCTCCCGGCGGCGATACCGCTCAATAATGGCGGTCTCAAAGGAAATTCCTTTGAGCTTAGGCATCTTGAGAGTAACATCCCCGGAAGTGGTGGTTAGATTACGGTTGTAGTGGCCGCTGCGGTAACCCTGACGCTGCTCATTTCGCTCGTACCGGGCCGCCTGAGTCAACTTTTCTGCCTCGGCCTCCAGCAGTTCGTTGAGGGTTTCCTCTACGCTTCCGCGCACCAGTTCCTTAATCTGCCCCTTGATAACTTCCTCATTTAGCTGTACAA
>MHCFR05601__coassemble_819_pt1 | contig 37290 bp, 32 predicted proteins | sample MHCFR05601__metabat2_low_PE_030 | metagenome-assembled genome bin MHCFR05601
CGTCCGTGATGGACCAGCCGAGCTTTCGCTTCGTCAGGGCGGACATCTGCGACCGCGAGGCGGTCGACCGGCTCTTTGACGAAGAAAAGCCCGATGTAGTCGTCAACTTCGCAGCCGAGAGCCATGTGGACCGCAGCATTGAGGACCCGGGCGTGTTCCTGAGGACCAACGTGCTGGGCACACAGGTGCTGATGGACGCATGCCGCAAACATGGCATCGGGCGCTACCATCAGGTATCGACCGACGAGGTCTACGGCGATCTGCCGTTGGACCGGCCCGACCTGTTCTTCACCGAGGAGACGCCGCTCCACGCCTCCAGTCCGTACAGCGCATCCAAGGCGGGCGCGGACCTGCTGGTGCTGGCCTATCACCGCACGTTTGGCCTGCCGGTAACGATCTCCCGGTGCTCCAACAACTATGGCCCGTATCACTTCCCGGAGAAGCTCATCCCGTTGATGATCGCCAACTGCCTGAACGACAGGCCGCTGCCGGTCTACGGCAAGGGCGAAAACGTGCGCGACTGGCTGTATGTGGAGGACCACTGCAAGGCCATCGACCTGATCGTGCGTAAAGGACGCGCGGGCGAGGTGTACAACGTGGGCGGGCACAACGAGATGCGCAACATCGACATCGTAAAGCTGATCTGCCGGGAGCTGGGCAAGCCCGAGAGCCTGATCACCTACGTGGCCGACCGCAAGGGGCACGACATGCGCTATGCGATCGACCCGACGAAGATCCACAACGAGCTGGGCTGGCTGCCGGAGACGAAGTTTGCCGACGGCATTCAAAAGACCATCCGGTGGTATCTGGACCACCGCAGCTGGTGGGAGGAGATCATCAGCGGGGAATACCAGAACTACTACGAAAAAATGTACGCAAACCGGTGACGGCGCAATGCATACAAAACCCCCGCTCCCTCAGGAGCGGGGGTTTTCGCGTTCAGCCCTTGACCGAGCCCGCGGTCATGCCCTCGATGATGAATCGCTGCGCCAGCAGGTAGAGCAGCAGCAGCGGAAGCAGCGCAAAGCATGAGCCGGTGATCATCAGGTCGTAGTTGTTGCCGTAGGGCGTGAACAGCGTGTTCAGGCCCAGGGGAATGGTGTACTTGTCCATGCTGGAGGGCACGAGCAGCGGCCAGAGCAGCCCGTTCCATGCGCCCATGCCCACCAGCACCGCCATGGAGGCATAGGCGGGCTTCATGATGGGCGCGATGATCCGGAAGAAGATGCCGTACTCCGTACAGCCATCCACGCGCCCGGCGTCCAGCAGGTCGATGGGCACGCCCTCCAGGAACTGCTTGAAGAAGAAGATCGCGCTCATGTTGGCCAGGAACGGCAGCATCACGCCGACATAGCTGTCGCGCATGCCCATGGCGTTGATCTGCGTGTACATGGGCAGCATGAGGATCTCCAGGGGGATCATCATGACGAGCAGCACGCACAGGAACAGGAAGTTCTTGCCCCGGAAGTTGTACTTGGAAAAGCCGTAGGCGACCATCGAGGAGATGAGCAGCGTCAACGAGCCCTGCACGATGACGAGCATGAAGCTGTTGCGGTACCAGAGGAAGTAGTCGTGCGGCTGGTATTCGCCGTTGCTCATCACGCCCGTGAAGAGGTAGCGCCAGGCGCGCAGGTGCAGCTTTTCAGGCGTGGGGTCCAGGTTCAGGCCGCTGACGAACAGCTCCGCGCCGCCCTTGAACGTGCCCAACAGCAGCGCATACAGCGGGATGAGGATCAACAGCGCGAGGATACCGAAAAACGCCATCAGGAAGATGCGGCTTGTCAGGCGATAGGCCCGTCTTTCTCTCTTCATGGGACATCACGCCTCCTTCCGCCGGCCGATGGTGCCGGTGATGTACAGCTGCGCGACGGTGATGACCATCGCGCCGGCCAGCAGCACCAGGCCCACGGCGCTGGCGAATCCGAACTTGTCGACCCGCTCAAAGCCGTAGCGGTACAGGTAGCCGACGATGGTCAGGCCGTAGTTCTTGGGCGAATTGTTCGTGCCGAAGATCATCAGGCTCTCGGTGAACATCGACAGGCCCGCATAGATCGAGATCGTCAGCACATAGATCGTCGTGGGCTTGAGCAGCGGCCAGCCCACGTGCAGGAACTTCTGCACGGCGCCTGCGCCGTCGATCTCCGCCGCCTCGTACAGCTCGCCGGGGATGGACTTGAGGCCGGCCATATAATAGAGGATGTTCATGCCGGTCCAGCGCCAGCAGCACAGCAGCACCATGGCGAACATGGCCGTCCAGCGGTTGTACTTGAGCCAGGCGATGGGCTGACCGCCCAGCATGACGAGCAGCTGATTCATCCGCGAGCCGGGCACGCTGGAGGGCGGCGACGTGATGATGGTCGGCGACACGTTCTACGTCGGCCTGTCCGCGCGCACCAATGCGGAGGGCATCGCGCAGTTCGCCGCGATCCTGCACCGCTACGGCTTTGCCTGCGAGCAGGTGCCGCTGGAGAAGGTGCTCCACCTCAAGACCGGCGTGAACTATCTGGAGAATGGCAACCTGCTCGTCTCGGGCGAGTTTACGGACAAGCCCTGCTTCCAGGGCTACCACCGCGTGCAGATCCCCGAGGCCGAGGCCTACGCGGCCAACTGCATCTGGGTCAACGGCACGGTGATCGTGCCGGAGGGCTATCCGGCGGTCAAGGCGGCCGTGGAGGGGCTGGGCTATCCCGTGCTGACGGTGGATACGTCCGAGTTTCGCAAGATCGACGGCGGCCTGAGCTGCCTGAGCCTGCGCTTCTGAGTGCGCGGAGGGCACGCCATGCAGCCTGAAAAGGTCTACGCCATGCGCCTTGCGGCGGTCTATCCGCTGCTGGTCGCCAAGGCCGTGCGCAAGGGCCGCACGCAGGAGGAGGTCGACGCGGTCATCTCCTGGCTGACGGGCTATGCGCCGCAGGACGTGCGCGCGCTGGCCGCGTCGGATGTGACATACGGCGCGTTCTTCCGGGATGCGCCGCATCCGAACCCGAACCGGGAGCTCATCCGCGGCACGGTGTGCGGCGTGCGCGTGGAGCAGGTCGAGGACCCGCTGATGCGGGAGATCCGCCGCCTGGACAAGCTGGTCGACGAGCTGGCCAAGGGCCGGCCGATGTCGGCCGTGCTGCGCAGCGCGCCGGACGAACCCTGAAACGCCAAACCGGGCCGGTCCCTTGGGGACCGGCCCGGTTTTCGTCAGTCAATGCGCAGTTTGAAGGTGAGCGGCGTGTCGCCGGGCGCGTCGGTGTGCAGGTGCAGCGCCTCCTCGTCGCGCTGCCAGGAGACGGCCGGCCCCTCCAGCGTCGTCACCTCGCGGATGATCGCGTGGAAGTTGGCGACCTTCGATGCGTCGCGCTCGCCCAGCGCGCGGATGGCGTAGCGCCCGTCCGCGCTGCGCTTGAGCGCCGTGGCGTACAGGAAGCCGCCGCGCGTGGTGAAGCGCCAGTCCGCAGGCGTGAAGTGCTTTTGAATGCCGTCGGAGAACTGCCCCTCGACGACCTGCGTCGGCCCCTCGCCGTACATGCGCCACGGGCGCGCGCCGTAGATCGCCTCGCCGTTCACGCGCAGCCAGCGGCCGATGCCCAGCAGCACCTGCCGGTCCTCCTCGCAGATCGTGCCGTCCGCCCGCGGCCCCACGTTGAGCAGCAGGCAGCCGTTCTTGCTGACGATATCCACCAGGTCCTGCAGGATGTCCTGATAGGGCCGGAAGTCGTTGTGCTCGGTGTAGCACCAGGAGTTGAGCGCGACGGCGGTATCCGTCTGCCAGAAGTAGGGCTTGACGTCGGCAAACTGGCCGCGCTCCACGTCCGGCACGGCCGTGCCGAAGGAGAAGGCGTCGTGCTTGTAGTCGATGGCCACCTCCACGCCCCACTCCCGGGCGCGGTTGTAGTAATAGGCCGCCAGCTTTTTCAGGTAGGGCTTGAACGCGCTGTGCTGGATCCACCAGTCGAAGTACAGCAGGCGCGGCCGGTACCGGTCGATCAGCTCGCACGTGCGCACGAGCCAGTCCTGCAGGTACTCCTGCGTCGGCGCGGGCTCGCCGAACAGGTCGTGGTGGCCGGGCTCGGGCATGGCGGGCCAGTACAGGTCGCCGCGCTGCATGGGCTCGCGCACGTCGCTGTCAAACTCGCGGCCGTGACCCAGGAAGAACCAGTGCTCCGCGCGGTGCGTGGACGCGCCCAGCGCCAGGCCGCGCCGCTCGCAGGCGGCCTTCAGCTCGCCCAGCACGTCGCGGCGGGGACCCATCTCATAGGCGTTCCAGTGGGAGATGTCGCTGCGATACATCTGGAAGCCGTCGTGGTGCTCGGCCACGGGCACGACGTAGCGCGCGCCCGCCGCCTCAAACAGCTCCGCCCACGCCTCGGGATCGAACCGCTCCGCGCGAAACAGCGGGATGAAGTCCTTGTACCCGAACCGGCTGTGCGGACCGTACGTCTTCACGTGGTGCTCAAACTCCGGCGAGCCCTGGATGTACATGTTGCGCGGGTACCACTCGCTGCCGAACGCCGGCACGCTGTATGCGCCCCAGTGGATGAAGATGCCGAACTTCGCTTCCTCATACCAGCGCGGCACGCGAAAGTCGCTCAGCGACGCCCACGAGTCCGCAAACGGCCCTGCCGCAACGACCCGGTCGATCTCCCGCAGGGATGGCTGCATGTCGTACAAATCGGTTTCCTCCTTGCCGGCCCGAGGCCTGTCTTCGTCTGTTTTGAGCATTATACCGCCCGGCGGCAGGAAAATCAAGGCGGAATGGACGGCTTGTGCGTCCTCTCCCGATATGGTACAATATGGAGAACCGTTTTTTGTCCTCTTAACCGCATGAGAAACAGGAGTGATCGTATGCCTTTCCGCTCTGTCAAGCCGTCCCGCGCGGTGCTGGCGTGTGTCGTCTGCTGCATCTGTCTCGTCCTTGCGTCCATGGTGCTCTACGTCCATGACGACCTGGGCTGGGGCAGCCAGAGCGGACTGGACCTGCTCAGCCGCGGATTCGACGGCGAAAACGGCCGCTACCTGGGCAACCTGCTGGTGCTCGGGCTGACGCGCAGCCAGCTGTTCAAGACGCTGTTCATGGGCATCTGTCTGACGCTCATGACGCTGCTGCCCGCGATGAACGCGCCCCGCGAGCGGCGCACGGGCGCGATGCTGCTCATGTGCTGCCTGATGGGCGCGATTCCCACCAACATCGCGCGCCAGACGCTGGGCTGGGTGTCCGGATTTGCCAACTACGGCACATCCGCGACGCTGATTGCGGTGTTTCTGCTGCCCGCTCTCGCGCTGGTGTCGGACTTCGATCCCGCGCGCGCGCCGCGGCCCGCCTGGTGGCCCGCGATGTTCGTGCTGGGCCTGGCCGGCGCGCTGCTGATGGAGAACGTCACGATCTTCTTCTGCGTCGTGCCGCTGGGGCTGTACCTGTACGGCCTGCGCCGCGGCGTACGCGCGCACGGCATGCTCCTGTGTTCGCTGGGCGCGGTGTGCGGCGCGGCGCTGATGTTCTCCAACTCGGTCTATGGCGTCATCTTCAGCGGCGGGGACAGCTACGGCCGGACCATCAGCCTGCTGAACGCTCCGCTTCAGGCGCTGGCCGCCTGCTGGAACACATTCGCCACGGACATGGTGTACCCGTTCCTGCTGGACTGCATCCCGATGCTCCTGGCCTTCTCAGTCGCACTGCTGGCGCAGGCGGTACGCGAGCGGGGCGCAAACCGCTCGCGCCTGCTGGCCGCCGCACGCTATTACTGCATCTGCATGCCGCTGTGGCCCATCGTGCAGAAGCTCCACCCGCTCTACGCGCCGCTGCGCGCCTACACGCCGCATCTGACGGCCGCGCTGTGCCTGCTCTATGCCGTCAGCCTGGGCGTCGTGCTGCTACTGTCCTTCCCGCAGGGCGCGACGCGCCGCCGCTGCCTGCTACTGTACCTGAGCGTGTTCGTGCTCGTGGCGCCACTGAGCGCCGTGACGCCCGTGGGCGGACGCTGCTTCCTGCCCTCATACGTCATCATGGCGCTGCTGTGCACGCTGCTGATGCAAGAGGCGTTTGCGGGCGTGCGCCTGCCCCATGCGCACGCGGCGCTGGCGCTGGTCGCCTGCTTCTATGCGGCGCTGTGGCTGCACGTCTACTACTTCAACGCGCGCACGCAGGACGAACGCCTCGCCTACCTGTACGAGCAGGTGGAACAGGGCGCGCACTCCGCAGTCATCGCCGAGCTGCCCTACCCCGGCTACGTGTGGATCGCCTCCCCCTATGATCCCTCCGAGGCCATGACGTTCAAGCGCTTCTACGGCCTGCCCGAGGATCTGGAGCTGACCGTCATCTCCTACCCCGAGTGGTACACCCTGCGCGAGTCGAAGTGAAAATTCCGCTTGACAGTGCGCGCGCGGCGGTGGTATCATTATTTGCAATAGCATCATATGCGTTGCGATGACGAGGAAAAGCCTGCGCCGAAGGGCTTCAGAGAGGGAATGGCCGGTGAGAATTCCCGCGGACGGCGCGGCGCGCATCCCCTCCGAGCAGCGGGCTGAACGCCTGTGTCAGTAGGCCCGCCGGATGCCTCACCGTGAAAAGAGGATCGGGCCTGCCGCCGCGCGCGGTGCGTCCGGTTGAGCGCACGCCTCGGCGTGAATTTAGGTGGTACCGCGAAGCAGCCTTCGTCCTAAAGAATGGACGGGGGCTGCTTTTTTACGTCAGAAAGGAGTTTTTTCCCATGAAGCTTTGCGGCGCAGCCATATTGATCGAGTGCCTGATCGAGCAGGGCGTTCAGACGCTCTTCGGCTTTCCCGGCGGCGCGGTGCTGCCCATCTACGACGAGCTGTACAAGCGCGAGGACCGCATCAGCCACATCCTGACCGCGCACGAACAGCATGCCGGCCACGCGGCCGACGGCTATGCGCGCGCCACCGGGCGCACGGGCGTATGCCTGGCCACGTCCGGCCCCGGCGCGACGAATTTGGTCACCGCCATCGCCACGGCGTACATGGACTCCTCGCCCGTGGTCTTCCTCACCGGCAACGTGCCCCAGCAGTTGATGGGCACGGATTCGTTTCAGGAGGCGGACATCCTGGGCATCACGATGTCCATCACCAAGCACAGTTGGCTGGTGACGGACGTGCGTAAGCTGGCGCAGACGGTGCGCGAGGCGTTCTTCATCGCCAAGAGCGGCCGGCCCGGCCCGGTGCTGATCGACATCCCCAAGGACGTACAGATCGCCGAGTGCGAGTACGAGCCGGCCAGCGGACAGGCGCTGATCCCCAACTACTCGCCGGACCATCCGGCGCTGCAGCTGCAGCCCTACGGCAAGCAGCTGGAGGAGTACAAGCGGCGCGTCACGCCCTACCTGGAGCGCGCGTGTGAGTTGATCCAGGCGGCGCAGCGCCCGCTGATCTACGCGGGCGGCGGCGTGACCGACGCGGCAAGCGAGCTCAAGGCGCTCTCCGAGCGCATGGACGCGCCCGTGGCCAACACGCTGATGGGCCTGGGCACGATCGATCCGCAGAGCCCGATGTCGCTGGGCATGGTCGGCATGCACGGCACGCACGCGGCCAACATCGCCATGCAGCGCTGCGACCTGCTGCTGGCGGTGGGCGTGCGCTTCTCGGACCGCGCGCTGGGCAACGCGGAGGCGTTCGCGCCGGGCGCGAAGGTCATCCACATCGACCTGGACCGCGCCGAGATCAACAAAAACGTCTCCACCACGCTGCACATCACCGGCCACGCGCGCGTGGTGCTGGAGCTGCTGTGCGAGCGCCTGCCCGCGCAGCACCACGCCGACTGGGTGCGCCAGGCCGGCTCCATGCGCGAGAACTACCTGCAAAACGAGCTGTTCGAGCCGCGCAACGTGCTGCACGCGCTGCACGAGGCCGCAGGCGACATGACCGTGGCCACCGACGTGGGCCAGCACCAGATGTGGACGGCGCAGCACTTCCCCTTCTCCCGCCCGCGCCAGCTGATCACCAGCGGCGGCCTGGGCACGATGGGCTTCGGCTTCGGCGCCGCCATCGGCGCGAGCGTGGGCACGGGCAAGCCCGTGGTGCTCGTGACGGGCGACGGTTCGTTCCGCATGAACCTGACGGAGCTGTCCACCGCGCAGCACTACGGCGTGCCGGTGATCATCGTGCTGTTCAACAACGGCACGCTGGGCATGGTGCGCCAGTGGCAGACGCTGTTCTTCTCCAAGCACTATTCGCAGACCACGCTCGACCGCGGCCCGGACTTCATGAAGCTGGCGGAGGCCTACGGCCTGGCCGGCTGGCGCGTGCAGACGCTGGATGCGTTCCGCCAGGCCATCGCCCAGGCGCTTGACGCGGGCAGGCCCTGCATCGTGGAGTGCATGCTCGGCATCGACGAGATGGTCGCGCCCATGGTCGCGCCGGGCGCGCCGATCGACTCGTTCTGCCTGAACTAAGGACCGCACAGAGGAGGCAAAGCCATGGAACCGTACGATCCGTTCGACCCGCTGGATCCGGCCGCCCCGAAACCCGAGGCGCCGCACTCGCGCAACACCATCTCCACGGGCACACAGGCGCCCGTCACCCGCCATACGGTCAGCGTGCTGGTGCAAAACCAGCCCGGCGTGCTCTCGCGCGTGTCGGGCCTGTGCAGCCGGCGCGGCTTCAACATCGACAGCCTGGCCGTCGGCCCCACGCAGAATGAGGACGTCAGCCGCATCACGCTCACGCTGCAGGGCGACGCCGCGCACATCGAGCAGCTCGTGCAGCAGCTGTACAAGCTCATCGTCGTGCAGAAGGTCATCGTGCTTGACCCGCGCCGCTCGGTGGAGCGCCAGCTGGTGCTGTGCAAGATCCGCGCGGGCGCCGCGGAGCGCGACGCCGTCATGCGCATCGTGGACATCTTCCGCGCGCGCATCGTGGACGTGGCCCGCACCACGCTGACCATCGAGCTGACCGGCGAGGACGACAAGACGCAGGCAATGCTCGGCCTGCTGGCCGACTACGACATCCTGGAGATCGTGCGCACGGGAACCGTCGCGCTCCAGCGCGGCGAAAGCACCATCGCCGGGGGCATCTGGAACTGATATGCTACGGCCGCCAGACCGTTCCATATAGCCTTTGTCACATATCGTTGAATTTGGGAGGAAACGAAAATGGCACAGATGTTTTACGCGCAGGACTGCAACCTCGACTTCATCAAGGGCAAGAAGATCGCCATCGTCGGCTATGGCAGCCAGGGCCACGCGCATGCGCTGAACCTGCGCGACTCGGGCATGGACGTGACCGTCGCGCTCTACGAGGGCTCCAAGAGCTGGCAGAAGGCCGAGGCCGCCGGCCTGAAGGTCAAGACCACCGCCGAGGCCGCCAAGGAAGCCGACCTCATCATGATCCTGATCAACGACGAGAAGCAGGCCGCCATGTACCACAAGGACATCGCGCCCTACCTGCGCCCGGGCATGACGCTGTGCTTCGCGCACGGCTTTGCCATCCACTTCGGCCAGATCGTGCCGCCCGCGGACGTGGACGTCATCATGATCGCGCCCAAGGGCCCCGGCCACACCGTGCGCAGCCAGTACCTGGAGGGCAAGGGCGTGCCCGATCTGGTGGCCGTGTATCAGGATGCGTCCGGCCATGCGCTGGACACCGCGCTGGCCTATGCCGCGGGCATCGGCGGCGCACGCGCCGGCATCCTGAAGACGACGTTCCGCGAGGAGACGGAGACGGACCTGTTCGGCGAGCAGGCGGTGCTGTGCGGCGGCGTGTGCGCGCTGATGAAGGCGGGCTTTGACACGCTGGTCGAGGCCGGCTACCAGCCCGAGAACGCGTACTTTGAGTGCGTGCACGAGATGAAGCTGATCGTCGACCTGATCTTCTCGCACGGCTTTGCCGGCATGCGCTACTCGATCTCCAACACCGCCGAATACGGCGACTACCGCACGGGCGCGCGCATCATCACGGACGAGACCAAGAAGGCCATGAAGCAGGTGCTCAAGGAGATCCAGGACGGCACGTTCGCCCGCGACTGGATCCTGGAGAACCAGACCAACTGCACGCACTTCCTGGCCCAGCGCCGCATCGAGGCCCAGAGCCAGCTGGAGCAGGTGGGCAAGGACCTGCGCGCCAAGATGAGCTGGACGGGCGCCGGAAAGGAGCTGTAAGCCGTGCGTTCCGACGCTGTGAAGAGCGGCCCCGAGCGTGCGCCGCACCGCTCGCTGTGGAAGGCCATGGGCCTGACCAACGAGGAGCTGACCCGCCCGCTGATCGGCGTGGTCAGCGCCAAGAGCGAATGCGTGCCCGGCCACGCGCACCTGGACGCCGTGGCGCAGGCCGTCAAGGACGGCGTGCGCATGGCGGGGGGCGTGCCGGTGGAGTTCCCCTCCATCGGCGTGTGCGACGGCATCGCGATGGGCCACGTGGGCATGAAGTACTCGCTGGCCTCGCGCGAGCTGATCGCCGATTCGTGCGAATCCATGGCCATTGCGCATGGGTTTGACGGCATGGTCTTCATCCCCAACTGCGACAAGATCGTGCCCGGTATGCTGATGGCCGCCGCGCGACTGAACCTGCCGGCGATCTTCGTCTCCGGCGGGCCGATGCTGGCGGGCAGCCTGCACGGGCGCGCGCTGGACCTGAACAGCGTGTTCGAAGCGGTCGGCGCGTACAAGGCCGGCAAACTGGACGACGACGGGCTGGATGAGATCGAGTCCGCCGCCTGCCCGGGCTGCGGCTCGTGCTCGGGCATGTTCACGGCCAACTCCATGAACTGCCTGACCGAAGCGCTGGGCATGGGCCTGCCGGGCAACGGCACGATTCCGGCCGTCTCCGGCGCGCGGCTGCGCCTGGCCAAGCAGGCGGGCATGCGCGCGGTGGAGATGGTCCGCGAGGGCCTGACGCCCGACCGTATCCTGACGCCGGCGGCATTCCGCAACGCGCTGGCGCTGGACATGGCGCTGGGCTGCTCGACCAACTCCGCGCTGCACCTGCCGGCCATTGCGCACGAGGCGGGCGTGCCCTTTGACCTGACGATGATCAACGACCTGTCCGCGCGCGTGCCCAACCTGTGCCACTTGGCGCCGGCCGGCGCGCACCACGTGCAGGACCTGCACGAGGCGGGCGGCGTGATGGCCGTGCTGCGCGAGATCAGCCCGCTGGGCGTGCTCGACGGCGAGGCCATGACCTGCACGGGCAAGACGCTCGCCGCCTGCTATGCGGGCGCGCAAAACCACAACCCGCAGGTCATCCGTCCGCTGTCTGAGCCCTACTCCCCGACGGGCGGCCTGATGGTGCTGCGCGGCAACCTCGCGCCGCGCGGGGCGATCGTCAAGCGCAGCGCCGTCGCGCCGGAGATGCTCGTGCACGAAGGCCCGGCCCGCGTGTTCGACAGCGAAGACGCGGCGATCGCGGCCATCTACGCGGGCGCCATTCGCCCGGGCGACGTGGTCGTCATCCGCTATGAGGGTCCCAAGGGCGGTCCCGGCATGCGCGAGATGCTCTCGCCGACCTCGGCCATCTGCGGCATGGGGCTGGACAAGGAGGTCGCGCTGATCACGGACGGGCGCTTCTCGGGCGCGACGCGCGGCGCCGCAATCGGGCACGTGAGCCCGGAGGCGGCCTCGGGCGGCCTGATCGGCCTGGTCGAGGAGGGTGACCGCATCGCCATCGACATCCCAAGCGGCAGCCTGGAGCTGCGCGTGGACGAGGCGACGCTCGCCGCCCGGCGCGAGCGCTGGGTCTGCCCGCCGCCGAATGTGACGCGCGGCTACCTGGCGCGCTATGCGCGGATGGTCTCCTCTGCGGACGAGGGCGCCATCCTGAAGTAAAAAAGTAAAAAAAGGCCGTCGACCGGTTGCATCCGATCGACGGTTCTTTTTGGGTCCGCCTCAGTATGCGCCGATGCGCGTGCAGGGCGCCTCGCCCGAGAGCAGGCTGGAGATGCGGTGGCGGGCGTTGCCGATGATCACCGTCGTGCCGCGCAGCACAGGGCCCAGCGCGTACTCCAGCTTGGCATGCGCGCCGTTCGCACCCGCGCGGCTGGCGCCGACGCAGCATCGCTGCAGCTCGCGCACCTTGCGCGCGACCTCCTCCGGGTCCGCGCCGGTAACCTCGCGCACGAGCGTCGAAGGATCATGCGGGTCACGGTAGATGCCCTCGGTCGAGGTCAGAATCAGCAGCACCTTTGTGGAGACGAGCCCTGCAATCACTGCGGCGGTCTCGTCGTTGTCCACGCACTCGTGCACCTGCGCGCCCTGCAGGCGCAGGTGCGTCAGCTCCCACTTGCGGTTCTCCTCGTCGGAGACCGGGTCGTTGTAGTTGATGATCGGAATCGCGCCCTGGTCGCGCGCGCGCAGCAGCGCGCGGCGGATGTGCTCGCGCTTCTCCGCGTCGTTGAAGTGCTGATGCTCCACCAGCAGTTGGCGCACGCCGTACGCCTGCGCGATGAAGCGGCGGTACTGCTCCATGAGCAGCACCTGGCCCTGCGCGGCGTAGTCGGTCTTGACGTCCTCCGGGTCGCCGGACAGCTCGCGGCCCGTGCGCTTCATGTAGTCCAGCCGGCCGATCTCCGCCGCGCCCGACGACACCCAGATCATGCCCGGGCGCAGCTCCGCGCCCAGGCGGGAAAAGATGTTGTAGTCGATGTCGTTGTCCTCCCGGCGGATCAACGCCATGGAGCCGATCTTGCCGACAAGTTCAAAGTCGTAGTGCACACATATCCCTCCGTTTTATCCTGTGCAAGATTGTAGCACAAAGACGATTCGCGCGCGAGTCCCATCTTATGAAATTTTTCAAAATATCGCCCAGATGGTTGCGCGCAAGGGCTGGTAAATGCTACTATATATTATTATAGAGAAAACCGCATCGGCCGCATCCGATTCGAAAGGAGCCCGCACATGGCCCTACGCAAAACGCTGACCGCCTTTGCGCCCTTTGTGCGTCAGCCCGGCCCGCGCGCGCTGCTCGCGGGCAACGCGATTTCCCGCTTCGGCGACGCGCTGGATACCGTCGCCTTCGGCTGGCTGGTCTACCGCCTGACGGGATCCACGCTCATGATGGGCATGCTCTACACCGTCAACGCGCTGCCGGGGCTGATCTTCGGTCTGGCCGGCGGGCTGCTGGCAGACCGCCGGCCGCCTGCCCGCACGTTCGCACTGCTGTGCGCGCTGCGCGGCGCGCTCGTGATGCTGATCGCCGTGCTCGCGCTACTGGACCGCTGCCCGGTGTACATGCTCTTCGTATTCACGGCGCTCAACTCGACCTGCGAGGCGCTGGGATCGCCCGCCGCGCAAAAGCTCCCCTCGCTGTTGCTGCCCGCCCCTGCCCTGGACGGCTATCTGGGCCTGCAGCAGGGCCTGCAAACCGGCGCGGAGCTGCTGGGCTATGCGATGTCCGGCTTCGTCATCGCGCTGCTGGGCATGGGCCACGCGCTGCTCGTCGATGCCGCGACGTTTCTGGCCTGCGCCGCGCTTGTGCTGCGCGCCGGGCGGTATGTGCAGGCGGCGCAGCAGGTAGCCCAGCAGGAGACGCCGCGCAGCGCCTTGCTCGAAGGCATCCGGCACATCCGCCGCGTCCCGGCTCTGGTGATCCTGGTGCTCTACGAGGGCTTTGTCAACCTGATGCTCGCCCCCTTCAACGCGCTCAACATCGTCTATGTCGGCACAGTGCTCGGGCGCGGACCGGAGACGGTCGGCGTCATGGGCGTGACGTTCATGGCCGGCACACTGCTGGGCGGTCTGTGCGCCGCGCTGCTCGCCAGCACGGCGCCCCGCCTGCGCCTGACGCTGGCCACGCTGCTGCTGGGCACAGGCTATGCGCTGCTGGCGCTGCCGCCGCTGCTGCCCGGCTGGATGGGCCTGCCGCTCACGCTGACGGCCTGTGTGCTGGCCGGGCTGGGCCTGCCCATTGCCATCACCACCGCGCAGGCCGTAGCGCTGCGCACGACGCCTGCGCACCTGCGCGGACGCGTGCTCGGCCTGCTGCTGGTGGTCACCTATGCGGCCACGCCGCTGGGCAGCGCCGCCGCAGGCGCGCTGGGCAGTCTGGTGGAGCTGCCGGCGCTCTTTGGCGCATGCGGTCTGATGGTGCTCCTGTGCGCGCTACCGCTGCTGCTGTGCGCCCCGCTGCGCCAACTGGACGCGCCGCCCGCGCCCTGAGGACAAAAAAGACGCCCCGGCCAGCTGGCCGGGGCGTTGTGCGCTCTTCTCACTCAATGGCCGAGGTGATGCGCTCGTAGAAGGAGTAGACGTAGGACGCGGCCTTTTCCATATACGGATAGACGTATGCGCCGAAGCTCTCCTCATCGACCAGGTAGACCTCCTGGTCGTAGTAGATGTAGCCCTCCTCCTCGTTGTAGAGCCAGCGGCCGAACGTGAGGTTGAGGTTGAACTCGTTGAGCTGCTCATAGACCTTGAGCGGATCGGCGTCCTCGGGCACCTCGCACATGTAGCAGGTGACGCGGGCAGCGCCGTCCAGGCACTGACAGTACACGTCGATGCTATCCGAGGCGGTCTTGCCGCCGGAGCCGTAGGAGATCATGATCTCGTCGTCAAAGCCGTCGCCGTCGGTGTCGCGGGCGGTGTAGTCATCCCAGCCAACAGTGGGCAGATAGGCCTTCACGGACGTGGCGGTGGCCAGTTCCGCGCCCTCTGCGAGCGCGAAGGTGCCGGCCGACAGGGTCAGCGCCACGCAGCAAAGCAGGCAAATCACTTTTTTCATGGATTTCTTCCTCCTCGTCGGACGCTCACTTTTCCAGGGCCGCCAGCTCGTCGTAATGCTGATCCACCACCAGCGCGGTGAGGTACAGGTACCGCTCGACCATCTGGCCGAAGTCCCCTCCCTCCACATAGGGGATGTCCACGCGCGGGTAGATGACGCCCGCATTGGCATCATAGAGGAAGCGGACGAAGGAGACGCCGTCGTTGACGCTCTCCAGGGTCTGGTACAGCTTCAGCATGTCCGAGGTATCCGGCTCCACCAGGTGTTGCCCACAACGGAGGCGAAGTCCTCGTATACATGCGCCGTGACCGACACGGCCTCCAGCGTCGTAGAGGTGGCGGGCGTGTAGCGAATGAGGAACCTGTCGCTCTGCTCGCTCTCCTGGGTCGTGTATGAGCGCCCCATCTCATCCAGATAGACAGCCACTTCCCGTCCCGCGTCGTAGAGGAACTCCTCTTCGGCTGCGGCCGCGCCGCAGCAGGCCCACAGCAGGCAGCACAGCGCAAGCAGCAGACCCATTTTGCGTTTCACAGAAAAGCACTTCCTTTCGATGGCTTCAAGATCTTTTTTCATCATACAGCAGAATCAAAAAAATTGACAAGCCCCTCCTGGGCATGCCAAAACCCCGGCCATACAGGCCGGGGCGCACATGCGAAGTCGTCTTGCGTTTCGTCGCTCCGTCGGAAATACCGCTCAGTTGTTGCCCATCCAGTTGGTTTCCATGGTGGCATCGTAGCTCTTCTTGTACTCGATACGATAGAAATCCTGCAGGCGGCGGGATTCCTCCACGCGCTTGTCGTCCCAGCGGGTGAACAGGAAGTTGGCGATCAGCAGCGCAACGAAAACGAACAGGACAGTCATGTTATGTCACTCCTTAGTCGATCAGGGGGGAGGCGGCGCCTCTTTGCGCCCCTCGCTTGCAACTTCATTATAGCACGTTCGCCGGAAAAGTCCACGCTCCGCGCGCTCCGCCACCCCAACATGCCGCCCCGGCCAATCCTGCAAAAACGCCAAAACCACCCCTGTCCGTGGGTTTTGCGCCCGGGTTTGTGCATTTATTTTGTGCCCGAAATGCAGGAACCCTGCAAATTCCCCTCTCATGCCCCATTTTCGTTTTACACAAAATAATTTTACCTTTGCTGATCTTTCGAGTCAAGACGCGTCAGATCTACCCTTGCGGGACGTTTTTTGCCCACAGGGACAAATTGCTCTTGCTTTTTTTGCGTTTTTGCCCAGTTTTGACATGAAATTGACGAGGTTTCTGTGGCAGGTTACGCCCGCTCATGCTATAATTTAGGGGTACAATTCCGTCTGCGCCCACTGAAAGGCCGTCCGTCTGCGCCCGCAAGCGCCGGCGCGGACGAATCGTGCCGGGCCTTCGGCGCGCATCAACCCTACTTTTTTGTTCCAGGAGTGTGAATCACCATGAGGAAAAAGCAATGTGTGGCTATGCTGTTGGCGGGCGGCCAAGGCAGCCGCCTGGGCATCCTGACCAAGAAGATGGCCAAGCCCGCGGTGCCTTACGGTGGAAAGTACCGCATCATCGACTTTCCCCTGTCCAACTGCTCCAACTCGGGCATCGACGTGGTGGGCGTGCTGACGCAGTACCGGCCGCTGGAGCTCAACGCCTACATCGGCTCCGGCTCCCCGTGGGACCTGGACCTGACCAACGGCGGCGTGTTCGTGCTGCCGCCCTACGTCACGGGCAAGAGCGGCGAGTGGTACCGCGGCACGGCCAACGCCATCTACCAGAACATCGGCTTCATCCAGCAGTACGACCCCGACTACGTGCTGATCCTTTCGGGCGACCACATCTACAAGATGGACTACAACGCCATGCTCATGGACCACATCCGCAACGAGGCGGACTGCACCATCGCCGTGCGCGAGGTGCCGTGGGAAGAGGCCAGCCGCTTCGGCATCATGAACACGGATGAGAACAACCGCATCGTCGAGTTTGAGGAGAAGCCGCCCAAGCCCAAGTCCAACAAGGCGTCGATGGGCGTGTACATCTTCAGCTGGAAGAAGCTGTACCAGTACCTGACCGAGGACGAGGCCGACCCCAAGTCCTCCAACGACTTTGGCAAGAACATCATCCCCAACATGCTGCGCGACGAGCAGCGGCTGTTCGCCTACACGTTCGACGGCTACTGGAAGGACGTGGGCACCATCGAAAGCCTCTGGGAGGCCAACATGGACCTGCTGCGCCAGCCGATGCCCATCGACCTGTACGACAAGAAGTGGCGCGTGTACGCGCGCAATCCGGGCATGCCGCCGCACTACGCCGCGCCCGGCGCAAAGATCGCCGGCTCGCTGATCACCGAGGGCTGCGAGGTCTTCGGCGAGGTGTCCGGCAGCGTGCTGTTTGCGGGCGTCACCGTGGGCGCGGGCGCGCAGGTGACCGACTCGGTCGTCATGCCGCACGCCGTCATCGAGCGCGGAGCGATCGTGCGCCGCGCCATCGTGGCGGAGGGCGCGCACATCGGCCCGGGCTGCATCGTGGGCGAGGAGACGGGCAACATTGCCGTCGTCGGCCCGGGCGCGAGCCTCGGCGCGGGCGTAGAGGTCAAGGCGGGCGAGCAGATCGACGCAGACCTGCTGCAAAAGGCGTAAGGAGGCGAGCACATGAAAGACGTAATGGGTCTCATCTATACCGGTGAAAACGACATTCGCCTGCGCGAGCTGACGCTCGTGCGGGCCGTGGCCGCCCTGCCTGTTGCGGGCCGCTACCGCGTGATCGACTTTCTGATGTCCAGCCTGGTCAACTCGGGCATGCGCAACGTGGGCGTCATCACGCAGAAGAACTACCACAGCCTCATGGACCACCTCGGCTCGGGCAAGGAGTGGGACCTGCACGGCAAGAACCAGGGCCTGGTCATCCTGCCGCCGTTCCTCACGCGCGAAAACGTCGGCGTCTACGCCGGCCTGCTGGACGCGCTCAAGAGCAACACGGGCTACCTGCGCCGCTCCCGCCAGGAGTACATCGTGCTGACCAACAGCCACACGATCTACAATGCGGACTTCCGCGGCATGCTCCGCCAGCACGTGGAGACGGGCGCGGACATCACCATCATGTACACGCGCGACCCGGCCATGCGCCGCTGTGCCGGCGGCGACGAGACGGCCTTCTTCTCCACCGACGAGACGGGCCGCATCTCCGGCATTGAGATCGACCCCACCGAGCCCAGCCGCGAGTGCGCCTCCATGGAGGTCTACCTGCTCAAGCGCGAGACGCTGCGCTACCTGGTCGAGCAGGGCGCGGCCAACGGCCTGCACGACTTCGGACGCGACATCATCCAGCGCCTGGTCAACGAGGGCTCCATGAAGGTCTGCGGCTACGAGTACAAGGACCGCGTGTGGCGTCTGGACAGCGTGCAGAGCTACTTCCGCTTCAACATGGACATCCTGGACACCCAGGTGCGCCACGAGCTGTTCAAGCACCCCGTCTACACCAAGGTGCGCGACGACATGCCCGCCCGCTACATCGGCGAGCCGGACGTGCAGGGCTCCCTGATCGCCAACGGCAGCGTCGTGGAGGGCACGGTCATCAACTCCGTGCTGTTCCGCGGCGTGCGCGTGGCCAAGGGCGCCGTCGTGCGCAACTGCGTGGTCATGCAGGACGCCCAGATCCAGGAGGGCGCGGAGATCGACCACTGCATCCTGGACAAGCAGGCGATCATCCGCCGAAACGGCCGCCTGATCGGGCCCGAAGCGTACCCCATCGTCATCGCCAAGGACGTGGTCATCTGACCCCGCGGGGGCTGCAGGCGCCTGCAGCCCCTTTTTTGCATCCCGCGACGGCCCAAAAAGAGGAAATTGCGCCCCGGAAGTAGAATTGTACCTCGTTTCCGGCGTGCGCCGTTCGCATAGAGCAAGATCGTTAAGGAGGAGAACTGAGCGTCATGAGAGTTCTTTTTGCCACTTCCGAGTGCGTCCCCTTTGTCAAGACCGGCGGCCTGGCCGACGTGGCGGGCGCCCTGCCCCCCGTGCTGCAGCGCAAGGGCGTCGACGTGCGCGTCATTCTGCCGCTGTACAGCGCCATCCCCGATTCCTTCCGCGAGCAGATGAAGGATGAGTGCCAGTTTGAGGTCGAGCTGTGCTGGCGTCACCAGTACTGCGGCGTCAAGTCCCTGGTCTATCAGGGCGTCACGTTCTACTTCGTGGACAATCAGTACTACTTCGGCCGCTCCTACATCTACGGCATGGGCGGCGACGAGTACGAGCGCTACGGCTACTTCTGCCGCGCAGTCATCGACGCGCTGCCGCACCTGGGCTTCCAGCCGGACATCATCCACTGCCACGACTGGCAGACCGGCATGATCCCCGCGCTGCTCAATATCCAGTACCGCCACTTCCCCTTCTACAGCCAGATGCGCACGGCCTTCACCATCCACAACCTGCAGTACCAGGGCATCTTCGGCATCAAGGACGTGCAGGACACCCTGGGCCTGGGCGACAGCCTGTTCACCGCCGACAAGCTCGAGTGCTACGGCTGCGCGAACTACCTGAAGGCCGGCCTGGTCTACGCGGACGAGATCACGACCGTCAGCCCCAGCTACGCCGAGGAGATCCAGACCGCCTACTACGGCGAGCGCCTCGAGGGCCTGCTGCGCGCGCGCCGCGGCCATCTGAGCGGCATCCTCAACGGCATCGACGTGGACGACTACGACCCTGAAAAGGATCCCATGATCTACGCCAACTACGGCGCGTTCTCGCTGGGCGGCAAGGAGTACTGTAAGGAGTGCCTGCAGCGCGAGCTGGGCCTGACCGTCGACGCCAAGGCGCCGGTCGTCGGCATGGTCACGCGCCTGTCGCACCAGAAGGGCCTGGACCTGGTGGAGCGCGTCATCCGCGAGCTGATGGACACCGGCCTCCAGCTGGTCGTGCTGGGCATGGGCGACGCCAAGTACACCGATCTGTTCCAGTGGGCCGAGACGGCCTATCCGGGACGCGTCGCGGCGCGCTTCCAGATGAACCACCAGCTGGCGCACCGCATCTATGCCGGCGCGGACATGTTCCTGATGCCTTCGCTGTTTGAGCCGTGCGGCCTGTCCCAGATGATCTCGCTGCGCTACGGCACCGTGCCGATCGTGCGCGAGACCGGCGGCCTGCGCGATACCGTGCTCAGCTACAACGACGCCTCCGGCGAGGGCAACGGCTTCACGTTCTTCAACTACAACGCGCACGACATGCTCTACACCGTGCGCCGTGCCGTCGAATATTACCACAACAACCGCGACGTGTGGTACAAGCTCATCGTGCGCGGCATGACCGGCGACTACAGCTGGAGCCGCTCGGCGGACGAATACGTCAAGATGTACGAGCGCCTGACGACCCCGCCGCTGGAGCAGCCGATGCCCGCCGTGCCCGCCGCCGCGCCTGCCGTCGAGGAGACGCCCGCCGCAGACACGCCCGCGCCCAAGAAGCGCGCCGCCCGCAAGAAGGCCGAGACCGCCGAGGCCCCCGCTGAGGAAGCGCCCAAGAAGCGTACGACCCGCAAGAAGGCCGACACGGCCGAAGCGCCTGCCGCCGAGGAAGCGCCCAAAAAGCGCACGACCCGCAAGAAGGCCGACACGGTCGAAGCGCCCGTCGCGCCCGCCGCCGAGGAAGCGCCCAAGAAGCGCGCCACCCGCAAGAAGGCCGAGACGCCCGCCGAATGACCCAAACGAAAGCGCCGGTTCGGAAGGATCCGAACCGGCGCTCTTTGATTTATCCATCGTATGACCGCAGGAAGTCCTTCACGCGCATCGACGCGCGGTATACGTCGTTGCGCCGCTCGCCCTGCGCCTGCAGCGCCGCTCCTGCCGTCTTCAGGTCCTCGCCCTGCAGCAGCCGCTCGAACAGTCGCGCCTCCAAGCTCGCCTGCACGGCGGGCGGCGGCTCGGGCAGCGAGACCGCATGCAGATCCAGCACCAGGCAGTACTCGCCCTTCTCCGCCTTGGGATTCTGTTCGATCGCCGCCAACACGTCGGGCGCGGGGCCGCGCAGCGTCTTCTCGTGCAGCTTCGTCAGATCGCAGCAGGCGCACACCGCGCAGCCCGGCAGCTCGCTGCACACGGCGCGCAGCAGGTCAACCACGCGATGGGGCGACTCGTGCACGACCGCCACGGGCACGCCGCTGTGCGCGATGGCGGCGAGCTTCTCGCGCAGCTCGCCCGCCTGTCGCGGCAAAAAGCCGTAGAACGCAAACTCGCGCGCGTCGAACCCGCTGACCGACAGCGCGCAGGCCATGGCCGTCGGCCCCGGAACCGCCAGCACCTCGATGCCCGCCTGCGCCGCCTCGCGCACGAGCGCATAGCCGGGATCGGAGATGCACGGCGTGCCCGCATCCGTCACGAGCGCCGCGTCGCAGCCCTCCTCCAGCATGCGCGCCACCAGCTCGCCCGCGCGCCGCTGCTCGTTGTGCTGATGGTTGGAGACCAGCCGCGTCCCGATCTGGAAGTGCGTCAGCAGCTTCTGCGTCACGCGCGTGTCCTCCGCGGCCACGAACGCGCACCGGCGCAGCGTCTCCACCGCGCGCGGCGTCATGTCCGACAGGTTCCCGATGGGCGTGGCGACGACGTAGAGTGTGGGCACGGTCCTCGCTCCTTTCCCTGCTCACGCGCGCCTGTCTGCAACCGCCATCACGCAGCCGCACGCGTAGAAGAACAGCACGTTGATCAGATCCTCCGTAAAGCCGACGTAGCTCTCCATCAGGCAGCAGATCAGCACGAGCACGATCGTCAGGCTCAGCACGAAGCCGCCGCGCATCCCGCCGCGGCCAAACAGCAGCGGCCATGCGCGCACCGCCACCACCGCGCCAAACGCCAGCAGCAGCAGCAGGGACGGCAGGCCGCCCGCCGCCGCCGTCTGAAGGTACGCGTTGTGCAGGTGCGTGTGGGTGTACATCAGCGGCTCATACGCGCCTACGTTTTCCCAGAGGCCCTTGCGCGTGACGCCGAAGAGCAGCGTATCCGGCCGGTCCGCAAACATGCGCAGCGTGCCCAGCCAGAGCTTCTCGCGGTTTTCCAGGTTGTCCATGGAGTCATAGGCGCGGCTCTCCAGCCCGTCGTCGGCCACGTCAGCCGCCTCCTGCGCCTCCTCCGGCTCGACGGTCTCGGCCAGCGCGACGTTCGGCCGCTCCATGAGGCTCAGCGCGCCGGAGCACAGCGCGCGCAGGCCGTACAGGCCCGCGCCCAGCGCCAGCGCGCCCGCCAGCGCCGCGCAGCCAAAGCGCACCGCCGCATGTCCGCCGGGCCGCCGGTCCCTGAGCGCGTAATATGCCCCGCGCCCTGCCAACAGCGCCATGCAGCAGCTCCACGCGATGGCCGTCGTGCGCGACTGCGACATGGCCAGCAGCAGCACCGTCATCGCGATGTTCAGCGCGTTCAGCATGCGCCCCAGCCGGCCGCTGTGCAGAAAGAAGAAGGCCGAGAACATCCCCGACAGCGCCGCCAGCACGCCCATGACGTTCGTCTGGCACAGCAGGTCCAGCCGGTAGCCGCTCCATACCTCCAGGCCAATGGACTGGCCGTTTTCCCCGGGAATCCAGATCCCATGCGCCGCCAGCCACAGCCCCACCGCGCCCAGCAGGAAGAAGCCCGCCATGAACGGATAGAGCACGACCTGCATGCGCCGCAGCGTCCAGTCTCGCTCCCCCTGCGGGTAGAAGACGAAGCACGCGATGAGCAGCTGATACCAGAACGCCTCGTTGATGTAGAAGCTGTACTGCCGGTTGTACAGGCAGCAGACCAGATACCACGCAAACAGCGCGATCAGAAACCCGTAGCCGCGCCGGCGGGGCGTGTCGCGCAGTGTGAGCATAGGAAACGCCAGCGCCGCCGCCCACGGAAACAGGATGTAGGTCAGCACCTGCCCGATTCGCTCCGGCTCCACCCGCTGCACAAACCACAGCAGCAGAAATGCCACGCAAAACGCCGTGCGTCCCGTCAGCGCGCGCAGCGCCTTCGCGCCCAACGCGCCCGCGTCTTTCCATCGATTCATCCTTTGCCTCTCCCTTCTGTTCGTCCCGTCAGTCCTCCAGCGCCACGCCGGCCTCATCCAGCATCCACGCCCACAGCGCATCCTCGCCCATCGCGTCCGCCTCGCCCGGCGCCAGCCGGCGGATGACATACCATGCGTCGTAGTCGACCACGCGCAGCTCCACCTCCTGCGGCAGGCCGTAGAACGACTTGAAGAACGCGTGCGTCAGCGGCGAATCGCCCGGCGTCGGCGACCACTCATAGGGCTGCTCGTAGGGCAGCCGCGGCAGATAGACCCGCTGCGCGCCCGCCTCGACCTCCGCCCGCGCATACGCCACGCGCTGTGCATCCGCCGCACAATTCTTTCCATACACACTCACCAGCAGCGCCAGGAGCGCGCACAGCGCCGCAGCCGCCGGCATCCGCAGCCGCGCCAGCGGCAGCCGCGCCTCCGCCAACAGCTCCAGCGCAAACCAGACCTGCGCCACATATGCGGGCAGGAAGTTGCGCGCATTGACCGGGCGCACCGCCAGCAGCGGCGCGCTCATCGCCGCCACGCACAGCAACAGCGCAAGCATCCGCCGCCTGCGCGCCGCGTCCTGTACGCACAGCGCGAGCCCCAGCAGCGACAGCGCGCCCAGCAGCGACAGCAGGTTCTCCGCATGCGCCGTATAGGCCGCCAGCGGCGCCCAGTCCGGGTTCGCCGCGCGCACGCACAGGTAGGCCGTATAGGCCGTCAGCGTCCATGCGCACAGCCGCGCGGCGCGCCCGCGCTTCGTCAGGCCCAGACCGCCTGCGGCCAGCAGCGCCATCAGCGGCAGGTTTGCGTCGAACAGGTGCGGCCGGATGCGCTGCGCATACTCCCCGCTGTAGTACAGCAGCGCGTTTTGCCCCTGCGGCAGCAGCAGCGCGCGGTAGGGATCCGTCGCAGCGCCGACGGCCGCGTAGCCGCCGTTTTGAAACATCACTGCGGCGCCCAGCAATGCGCCCGCCAGCAGCGCCAGCGTCCCCGGCAGCGCCCTGCGCGCGCGCAGCGCCGCAAACGCGCTTGCCGCCACGCCCAGCGCCGCCAGGCAGATCGTCACGTGCTCGACCAGCAGCGATCCGGCCACCCCCAGCACTGCCAACGCCGCGCAGCGCCCACGGGACAGCCCTTCGCCCCGCCACAGGGGCATGAGCAGCGCAAGCGTGCCCAGCAGCGCCGCCCCCGCCGCGCCGTAGTTGGCAAAGCCCGACGCCCACGCCAGCGTCTGTCCCAGCATCGCCGAGGGCATCGCCAGCAGCAGCGAAAGCGACAGCAGCAGCGCCGTTCCGCTGCCCTTCGCCGCCGCACGCGCGGGCAGATACGCCATCAGGAAGAACCCCACGCCCACGGCCGCCGCCTTCAGCGCGCGCGAGCGCGTCAGCAGCAGCACCAGCGCATTGCCCAGATAGCGCCCGTTGTAGTTCGCAAAGCCCTGCGCCAGCCGCTCCAGACCGCCTGGACCGCCCCAGTCCCAGTCGTCGTCCACATAGGGCGCCAGCGCCGCCAGCAGAATCAGCGCCGCCAGCGCCAATACGCATAAAATCGCCATTTTAGTCGGTATTTTATGTGTTCTTTGCATTTGTTTCTCCACTTTACATGGTTTTATCGCAAATTTCAGCGCTATATCTCCATTCGTTCATCTTCCACGTGCGGGCGCCGGCTGATCAGCGCGTACTGCTTGGGCGATACGCCCACCGCCTGCCCGAACGCGCGAATGAAGTGCGCGTAGTCGCCAAAGCCGGACTGCTCGCAGGCCTCGTGCACGCTGTATCCCTGCGCGAGCAGGCGCTTGGCCACGCTGATGCGCCGCGCGACGACGTACTTGTTGATCGTGGTGCCGGTGGCCTCCTTGAACAGGCGGCACACATAGCCGCGGGAGAGGTAGAACGCCTCGGCCACGGCGTCGATGGACACCGGTTGGGTGATGTGCGCGTTGAGGAAGGCAAGGATGTCCGCCGCACGTCCGTCCCCGCGGCGTGAGCCAGGCAGATCCAGCTGCGCGCTGCGGTCAAAGTACAGCGAATTGACCAGCACCATCAGCTCCGCAAAGACGCCGTTTTCCAGCAGGTCGCTGCCAAAGCCCGGCGGCGCGTCCAGGCGCTGCAACAGCAGCGTGAACGCCGCACGCTCGGAGCCGTCCAGGCGCGCGCGGTGGCAAAAACCCGGCGGCCGGCGGTAAAAGCACGCCGATAGGTCCGTCTGTGGTGTGGAGAGAGCGCGCAGGTATTCGGGGGCGATACACACGACGATGCGCTCATGCGCCCCGTCCCCGGCGCACACGGGCCGGTGCGCCTCGAAGGGGTTCATCACGAACAGGTCGCCGGGTCTCGCGTCGTAGAGGCTGTCCTCGACGACGAACTGCCTGTCTCCGGCCATGGAGTAGTACATCTCCAGGCAGTCGTGGATGTGCATGCTGCGCGGCTTCTCGTCGCTGCGCAGGTACGCGACGGCAAAGCGCCGCGAGCGAGCGCACGCGTCGATCGCCTCGCTACAATGGCTGAACGCCTGCACCGTCTCCTCACCCCTTCCGCCGCAAGACCGCTCCGCTACATGATACACGAACAGGTCAATATTTGCAAGTTTTTCAGGAAGATTTGCAAGGACTTTGCGCGCCCGGCATGTTATAATGAGATCATCAAAGCCATCCCATCATCGACCCATGCAGGAGGGAATCCGTATGCAGCTCCATGTCCGCTATCCCAGCCATCCCGAGGATGCGAAGCACTACACGACCGAGCGCCTGCGCCGCGACTTTCTGATCGAGACGGTCTTTCAGCCCGACGAGGCGGTGTTCACCTACAGCCACTTCGACCGCATCATCGCCGGCGGCGTGATGCCCGTGCGCCAGGCGGTCGAGCTGACCGGCAGCAAGGAGCTGGCCTCCGACACGTTCCTGGAGCGGCGCGAGATGGGCTGCATCAACGTCGGCGGCGCGGGCCGCATCACCGTGGACGGCACGGCCTACGACCTGGGCCCGCTGGACGGGCTGTACGTGGGCATGGGCGCGCGGGAGATCCGCCTGGAGAGCGCAGATCCGGCCGCCCCGGCGAAGTTTTACATCAACACCTGCCCGGCGCACAAGACGTACCCCAACGTCAAGGTGGACATCGCCAAGGCGGCCAAGCGTCCGCTGGGCGCCACGGAGACGTGCAACAAGCGCGTGATCAACCAGTACTTCCACCCGGACGTCATGCACAGCTGCCAGTTGTGCATGGGCCTGACGGCGCTGGAGCCGGGCAGCAACTGGAACTCCATGCCCTGCCACACGCATGAGCGGCGCATGGAGGTCTACTTCTACTTCGACCTGAAGGGGGACAACGTGGTCTTCCACATGATGGGCGAGCCGCAGGAGACGCGCCACCTGATCCTGCACAACGAGCAGGCGGTCATCTCGCCCTCCTGGTCGATCCACACGGGCGTGGGCACGAGCAACTACACGTTCATCTGGGGCATGTGCGGCGAGAACCAGGCGTTTGACGACATGGACAACATCGATCCCATGGACCTGAAGTGACCGAAAGGAGACGTTTCCCCATGGACATCCTGCAAAAGTTTTCCCTCCAGGGCAAGGTCGCGCTGGTGACCGGCGCCTCCTACGGCATCGGCTTTGCCATCGCCAGCGCCTATGCGGCGGCGGGCGCGACCATTGTGTTCAACGACATCCGCCAGGAGCTGGTCGACCGCGGCCTGGCCGCCTACCGCGAGGCCGGCATCGACGCCCACGGCTACGTGTGCGACGTGACGGACGAGGCCGCCGTGCAGGCGCTGGTCGCCCAAATCGAGCGCGAGGTCGGCGTGATCGACATCCTGGTCAACAACGCGGGCATCATCAAGCGCATCCCGATGTGCGAGATGACGGCCGAGCAGTTCCGCCAGGTGGTCGACGTGGACCTGAACGCGCCGTTCATCGTCTCCAAGGCGGTCATCCCCTCGATGATCCGCAAGGGCCATGGCAAGATCATCAACATCTGCTCGATGATGTCCGAGCTCGGGCGCGAGACGGTCTCCGCCTACGCGGCGGCCAAGGGCGGCCTGAAGATGCTCACGCGCAACATCTGCTCCGAGTACGGCGAGCACAACATCCAGTGCAACGGCATCGGCCCGGGCTACATCGAGACGCCGCAGACCGCGCCGCTGCGCGAGCGCCAGCCCGACGGCAGCCGCCATCCGTTCGACCAGTTCATCGTCTCCAAGACGCCCGCCGCGCGCTGGGGCACCACGGAGGACCTCATGGGCCCGGCCGTGTTCCTCGCCTCCGACGCGTCCGACTTCGTCAACGGCCACATCCTGTACGTCGACGGCGGCATCCTGGCCTACATCGGCAAGCAGCCCTGACGCACCGCAGCCCCCGCGCCCATCCGGGCCGCGGGGGTTTTTCCGTTTTTCACGCCTCGCAGATGAACAGGCCGTACTCCTTGGGGATGCGCACCGTCTGATCCCGCATGGCCTGCGCCTCCCTTTTCTCTTTTCCATAGGATACCATACGCGTCCGCCCTTGACAAGGATGCCGTTCCGGTATATACTATCCCCGCACCCCCTCCCCCCGGGGGTGTAGAGGGGTGAAAACGCTTGAAGGAAAAATTTGATGTGAGCGGCATGACGTGCGCGTCGTGCCAGGCGCACGTGGAGAAGGCCGTGCGCAGCGTGCCGGGCGTACAGGACGTGACGGTCAATCTGCTGTCAAACAGCATGGTCGTCGAGTACGCGCCGGGGCAGAATCCGGCGCAGGCGGTCGTGGAGGCCGTCGAGCACGCGGGCTACGGCGCGTCGAAGGCGGGCCAGCGGCCGGCGGAGGCGCCCGGCGAGCTGCCGGCGCAAAAGCAGCTGCGCGACATGAAGCGGCGGCTGATCGTCTCCTTTGCGCTGCTGATTCCGATGATGTACGTGTCGATGGGCCACATGATCGGCCTGCCGCTGCCCGGATTCCTGCACGGGACGCAAAACGCGATGTCGTTTGCGCTGGCGCAGTTTCTGCTGGCGCTGCCGGTGCTGTACGTGAACCGCGCGTACTACGAAAACGGCTTCAAGGCGCTGGCGCACCGCATGCCGAACATGGACTCGCTGATCGCCATCGGCTCGTCGGCCTCGATGATCTACGGCGTGATCGCGCTCTTTGAGATCGGCTACGGGCTGGGCCACGGCGACGCGGCGCGCGTGAGCCGCTTTTCGATGGACCTGTACTTCGAGTCAGCGGCCATGATCCTGGCCCTGATCACACTGGGTAAATTCCTGGAGACGCGCTCCAAGGGCAAGACCGGCGAGGCGATCCGGCGGCTGATGGACCTGCGGCCCAAGACGGCGACGGTCGAGCGTGACGGGCGCGAGGAGACGGTGCCGCTGGAGCAGGTCGCGGTGGGCGACATCGTGCTGGTGCGCCCGGGCGGCAGCATCCCGGTGGACGGCGTGATCGTCAGCGGGCAGACGAGCGTGGACCAGTCCGCGCTGACGGGCGAGAGCATCCCGGTCGAGCGCGGAGAGGGCGACGCGGTCAGCGCGGCGACGATCAACAGGCGCGGGTTTGTGAAGGTGCGCGCCACGCGCGTGGGCGACGACACGACGCTCTCGCAGATCATCCGCCTCGTGGAGGAGGCGGGCAATTCCAAGGCCCCGATCGCCAAGCTGGCCGATCGCATCAGCGGCGTGTTCGTGCCGGTGGTCATCGCCATCGCCGTGGTGACGGCGCTGGTGTGGCTGGCGCTGGGCGAGCCGTTCTCCGGCGCGCTGTCGTTCGGCATTGCGGTGCTGGTCATCTCCTGCCCGTGCGCGCTGGGCCTGGCCACGCCGGTGGCGATCATGGTCGGCACGGGCAAGGGTGCGGAGTACGGCATCCTGTTCAAGTCCGCCGAGGCGCTGGAGACGGCACACGCGGTGAAGACCGTCGTGCTGGACAAGACCGGCACGATCACCGAGGGCCGCCCGCGCGTGACGGACGTGCGCCCCGCGCCGGGCGTGGACGAGGCGCGGCTGCTGGCCGTCGCCGCGTCGATGGAGCACGCCTCGGAGCATCCGCTGGCCGAGGCCGTCACGGCGTACGCGCAGGAGCGCGGCGCGGCGCTGTTGCCGGTGGCGCGCTTTGCGTCCGTGCCCGGCCGGGGCATTGAGGCCGAGGTCGACGGCCAGGCCTGCCTGGCGGGCAACCTGGCGTTTTTGCAGGAGCGCGGCGTGCAGCCGGGCGGCCTGCGCGAGGCGGGCGAGGCGCTGGCGCGCGCAGGCAAGACGCCGATGTACTTTGCCTGCGCCGGGCAAGCGCTGGGCGTGCTGGCCGTGGCGGACGTCGTCAAGCCGACGAGCCGCGGGGCCGTCGCCGCGCTCAAGCGCATGGGCATCCGCGTCGTGATGCTCACGGGCGACCACCGCGCGGCGGCGGAGGCCATCCGCGCGCAGACGGACATCGACGAGGCCGTGGCCGAGGTGCTGCCCCAGGACAAGGAGCGCGAGGTGCGCAGGCTGCAGGCGCAGGGCCACAAGGTTGCGATGGTCGGCGACGGCATCAACGACGCGCCAGCGCTGGCGCGCGCGGACGTGGGCATCGCCATCGGCGCGGGCACGGACGTGGCGATCGAATCCGCGGACGTCGTGCTGATGCGCGGCGACCTGTACGACGCGGTGACGGCCATCGAGCTGAGCCACAGCGTGCTGCGCAACATCCGCATGAACCTGTTCTGGGCGTTCTTCTACAACGCCATCGGCATTCCGCTGGCGGCGGGCGCGTTCTTCCCGCTGCTGGGCTGGCGGCTCTCGCCGATGTTCGCCGCCGCCGCGATGAGCATGAGCAGCGTGTGCGTCGTCAGCAACGCGCTGCGGCTGCGGCTGTTCAGGCCGCATGCGGCCGCGGCGGACGAGCGCCCCGCGCCGTCCGATGAAACCCCTGAATCCCCCATTCCCGACGAGACGACACAGGAGGAGGCAAACACCATGAAAAAGGTCATGAAGGTCGAAGGCATGAGCTGCAATCACTGCAAGATGAGCGTGGAAAAGGCGCTGAGCGCGCTGGAGGGCGTGAAGAGCGCACAGGTGGACCTGCAAAAGAAGACCGCGACGGTCGTGCTGGCGCAGGACGTCGCGGACGAAGTATTGAAAAAGGCGGTGGCCGACGCGGGCTTTGAGCCCGGCGAAGTCACCGTGAAGAAGGGACTGTTTGCCTGATGCAGGCGGATCATGAGACGATCGCGCGGCTGCTGCGCACGGCGCGCGGACAGATCGACGGCGTGCTGCGCATGGTGGACGAGGACCGCTACTGCATCGACATCGCCAACCAGCTGCTGGCGGCGGAGGCGGTGCTGCGCAGGGCGCACACCGAGGTGCTGTGCGCGCACATGAAGGGCTGCGTACGCGAGGCGGCCGAGCACGGCGGCATCGACGAGAAGCTGGACGAGGTCATGGACATCCTGATCAAGCTGTCCAAGTGACGCCGGCATGACGATTGACATCACAAAAAATCAGGGCCCCGGCATGGACCGGGGCCCTTGTCATCGTCAGTCGCGATTGGAGCGGCCCGCGAGCACGAACAGGCGCACGAGCTGCAAAATCGCGGTCAGCGCGGAGGCGACGTAGGTGAGCGCCGCGGCGCTGAGCACCTTTTTCGCGCCGGCCGTCTCCTCCTGCGAGAGGTAGCCGTAGCCCGACAGGGCGGCGACCGCACGGCTGGAGGCGTTGAACTCGACCGGCAGCGTGATCAGCGAGAAGACGACCGCAAACGAGAAGCACACCAGGCCCACCGTGACCAGCGGCTCCCAGGAGAAGATCAGCCCCAGCAAAAACAGCGGAATCGCCGCATTGGAGCCGATGGAAGCGATGGGCGCGAACACGCTGCGCACCTCCAGGGGCACATATCCCTGCGCATGCTGCACGGCGTGCCCGGCCTCGTGCGCCGCGACGCCCAGCGCCGCGATGGACGTGGAGTCGTACACGCTGTCGGACAGGCGCAGCACGCGGTCGCGCGGATCGTAGTGGTCGGTCAGGTTGCCGCGCACGCGCTCAATGCGCACGTCGGTGATGCCGTTCTGGCTCAGGATGGCGTCGGCGGCCTGCGCCGCGGTCAGCCCCGAGCGGGCGTACACCTTGGAAAAGCGGTTGAACGTGCCCGACACCTTCGCCTGCGCGTAGAGCGCGAGGATCAGCGCCGGGAGCACGATGAGCATCGTCCAATCATAGAAGAACATGCAAAGACCCCCTCTGTCCTTTCGGCGGCCATCTGCCGCTTACATGACCTCATCATAGTCCAGAACACGGCCCTGCGCAATGCTTTCCCGGTGAGTTGTCGTTTTCAGCGTCTCAAAGCCTCCGCGCGCGCGAAAAAACGTCTCGCCGCTGCGCGGCGGCACGGTCAGGTACAGCGCGCCATCCTGCGCGCACACGCGCTCGCCGGACGTGCCGCACAGCACGTCGCAGCCCAGCTCGGCCTCGGGCACGCGCACCGTCACAGGGCCTTCGCTGCGGTTGATCAGGCAGATCGCCGTCTCCTCGCGCACGGACCGGCCGAACGCATCCCGTCCGCCGGGCGCCGTGCGCACCACGCCCAGCACGTCCGCGCAGGGCGCGAGCATGCGCATCTCGCCCGTCACGAGTACGGGGTGCGCGGCGCGCATGCGCAGCATCTGGTGGAAAAACGCCAGCTGCTCCTGGTCTTCCCTTCCCCAAGGATAGGCCGCGCGGCACAGGGGATCGCCTGCGCCCGTCATGCCGGCCTCGTCGCCGTAGTAGATGCAGGGCATACCCGGCAGACACGCGATGACGCGCAGCATCATCCGCGTGCGCTGCACGCCCAACTCCCGCTGCTCCTTCGTCAGGGCATGGGCCTCGCGCTCGGCACGTGCCAGCGTCTCGACCCCCGCATCGGCGAGCACGTCGATGATCCGGGCGCGGTCATGGCTGCCCAGCAGGTTCATCAACGAGTAGAAGAAGGGCTTGGGATAGTTCTCTCGCAGCGCCTCGACCACGCGCGCGGCCTGAAGCGCCGTCTTCTCGCCGCGCAGGAATGCGATCAGCGCCTCGCGCAGCGGATAGTTCATCACCGAATCCAGCGTGTCGCCCAGCACATAGGAGCGCATCTTGTCATACGTCACCTTGTGCGAGGCGTCCTCCCACACCTCGCCCAGCACCGCGCAGTCCGGCGACACGTCCTTGACCCGCGCGCGCAGCCGCCGCAGGAAGGACATCGGCAGCTCGTCGGCCACGTCCAGCCGCCAGCCGCTCGCGCCCGCCCGCAGCCAGTGACGCGTGACCGCGTCGTCGTCCTCGAGCATGAAGCGCAGGTAGTCGGGGTTCTCCTCGTTGACGTTTGGCAGCGTGTCAAAGCCCCACCAGCAGTCGTATGAGTCCGGAAAGTGCTTGAACCGGAACCACGACGCATAGGGCGAATCCTTCGACTGATACGCGCCCACGTCCGGATAGCGGCCGTAGCGGTTGAAGTAGCGGCTGTCGTCGCCCACGTGCGAGAACACGCCGTCGAGCATCACGCGAATGCCCATCGCGCGCGCATCCCTGCACAGGCGCGCAAAGTCCTCCTCCGTGCCGAACATCGGGTCGATCTCGCGGTAGTCGCCCGTGTCGTACTTGTGGTTGGAGCGCGCCCGGAAGATCGGGTTGAGGTAGAGCACCGTCACGCCCAGGTCGCGCAGGTACGGCAGCTTCTGACGCACGCCCTCCAGATTGCCGCCGAAAAAGTCGCGCGCCAGCCCGTCGCCGTTGTGCGCGATGGCGCTGTCGGGGCGCTCATACCAGTCCGCGTGCACGCGCACGTCGTCGCGCTTTCGCAGCAGGCTGCCGTCCGGCACGCCGTTGTAAAAGCGGTCGACCATGATCTGATACATCACGCCCTCGCGCATCCAGCGCGGCGTGTCATAGGCGGGATCGCACACCGTGATCTGATAGGAGTCCGCATTGCCCTGCAGGCCCACGCCGCCCAGGTTGTCCGCCGCGTTGCCGTACAGGATGGTCTCCTCCCCCTTCTGTACGCCAAAGCGGTACCACATCAGGCACGGGTGATCGCATGTCTCGATCTCCGCCTCGTACAGATATCCGCCCTCCTGCGCGCCCAGCATGCGCATCGCGTTGCGGGTCTCCGCCCCGTTCCACGTGCGCACGAAGACGAGGTCGGGCGCCTGATCCGCCTCCACGCGCAGGCGAACGCGCACGCGCTGGCCGCAACTCACGGCGCCGAACGGCCAGCGATAGAAAGGATCCCGGCTGTCGTGATACAGTCGCATCGAACAGATTCCTCCGATCGGGCCGAATGCCCGGTAATCACAAACCATGATAATTTTCGCGGCGCGCCCTAGGATTCCCTGCCACACAATCAGTATATGACGGAAAAAATTTACGCGCGCCCGAATGCGGCGCTTTTCCTGCAAGCCGACAGTCAACCACGCCGGAACGCACGGGTCAGGCGCGCAGGCACGCGCACCTGCGTCACCGGGAGCAGACAGAAAGAGTGCACCGCAAACAGCACGCTGCGCGTATCGCACAGCGAGATGCAGCGCAGCGGCGGCTGCGCGGGCGAATCTCCTGCGGGCGGCAGCGGCGCGGAGAGCAGATAGAGCGTGCCCACGCCCGGCGCGCGCAGGCGGCACAGCGCGCCCATGTCCTCCCAGCGCAGCGTCAGCGAGCGGCCGGCGAAGCCCACGCGCACGCCCTGCGGACCGAGCACGGGGTTGGCGGACAGCGCGTTTGCGGCCGAAGAGAGCAGGTAGAGCCCGGCGGCGGCGCAACCGATCGCCGAGGCGCACAGCGCGCACAGCGGCAGCGTCGCGTAGGCGCTGCGGCAGGCGGACAGCGCGATGCGCGCGCCGGTGAGCAGCGCCAGCGCGCCGCCCGGCAGCAGCAGCAGCGCGGGCATGTACAGGCGCGAGAGCAGCCGCCTGTGGGTGCGCGGCAGGGCCTCAGCACGCGCAAAGACGCTCTCGGGCGGGAAGGGACACAGCGACACGACGGCGGCGCGCAGCGCGGCGCTGGCGGGCACGACGAAGTGGCGCGGGGTGGCAAACGGCGCGTCGTGCAGCATGCGCGCAAACGAGTCGTCGCCCTTTTCCATGCCGTACAGGTAGACGCGGCGCGCGTTGCACTGCATGTAGCCCACGGCGTCCATGTCGCGCCAGAGCAGGCGATGACGGTGCAGGGGCGTGCCGATGAACACGCCCTTCTCGTCCATGAGCAGGCAGCAGCGCATGAGCAGCAGCGCCACGGGCAGCAGGATGAACGTGGCGCAGAAGGCGGCGCGCGCCAGCGTGGCGTTGCCCGCGCCGTGCGCAAGGTCGGCGGCGAGCGCCGTGAGCGCGCAGCAGGCGATGACCAGCCGCTGCAGGCGCGGATAGCGTGCGAAGCGATGGCGCAAGGCGTTCCCCCCTCCCGGCGCGGGTTTGGGCGTCCGCTTGCGGCCGGGCCGGCAAGCGGACTGAAAAAGCCGACGCGCACGGGGCGCATCGGCTCAATCCGGCTGATTCTATTATAGCAGCCGCCGCGTCATCCGACAACCACATTCAACAGGCGTCCAGGCACGCAGACGATCTTTTTGACCGTCTTGCCGGCGATCAGGCGCTGCACCTCGGGCAGCTGCGGCAGCTCGCGCTCGGCCTGCTCGCGGCTCATGCCGGCGGGCACGGTCACGCGGCCGCGCACCTTGCCGTTGATCTGCACGGCGATCTCCACGGTCGCCTCCTGCAGCTTGTCCTCGTCCCACTTGGGCCACTGCTGGCGGTAGATGGGCTCGCCCAGGCCGCACTGCTGCCACATCTCCTCAGCGATGTGCGGGGCGACCGGGTCGAGCAGCAGCAGCAGCGTGCGCAGGTCGCCGCGCGTGATCCGGCCGGCGGCGTAGAATTCGTTCACCAGCGTCATCATCTGGGCGATGGCGGTGTTGAACTTCATCTTCTCGTAGTCCTCGGAGACCTTCTTGATCGTCTGGTGAATCAGCGTCTCCAGGCCCTTGGAGTGGCCCTCGCCGTCCGTGAGCATCTCCTGCAGGCGCCATACGCGCTCCAGGAAGCGGCGGCAGCCGCGCGCGCCCTCGGTCGACCACGGAATCGCCTGGTCAAACGCGCCCATGAACATCTCGTACAGGCGGAAGGCGTCCGCGCCGATCTCGGCGATGGTGTCATCCGGGTTGATCACGTTGCCGCGGGACTTGCTCATCTTCTCGCCGTTGGCGCCCAGGATCATGCCGTGGCTCGTGCGCTTGCGGTAGGGCTCCGGCGTGGGCACGTAGCCCTCGTCGTAGAGGAACTTGTGCCAGAACCGGCTGTAGAGCAGGTGCAGCGTGGTGTGCTCCATGCCGCCGTTGTACCAGTCGACCGGCAGCCAGTACTTGAGCTCGTCCATCGCGGCGAACATGTCGTCGTTGTGGGGATCGATGTAGCGCAGGAAGTACCAGGACGAGCCCGCCCACTGGGGCATGGTGTCCGTCTCGCGCCGGGCCGGGCCGCCGCAGTGCGGGCAGGTGGTGTTTACCCAGCTGTCGATGACGGACAGGGGCGACTCGCCGCTGTCGGTGGGCTCGTAGTTATCGACATCGGGCAACAGTACGGGCAGCTCGCTTTCCGGCACGGGCACCCAGCCGCACTTGTCGCAGTGCACGAGCGGGATCGGCTCGCCCCAATAGCGCTGGCGGCTGAAGACCCAGTCGCGCAGCTTGAAGTTGACCTTGCGCGTGCCGATGCCCTTCTCCTCGAGGAAGTCGGCGATCCTCTGCTTGGCCTGTGCGACGCGCAGCCCGTCCAGGAAGCCCGAGTTGACCATCACGCCGTCGGCGACGTCCGTATAGGCGGCCTCCTGCACGTTGCCGCCTGCGACGACCTCGACGATGGGCAGGCCGAACTTCTTGGCAAACTCCCAGTCGCGCGTGTCATGCGCGGGCACGGCCATGATCGCGCCCGTGCCGTAGGTGACCAGCACGTAGTCCGACGCCCACACGGGGATCTCGCGGCCCGTGACGGGGTTGACGGCCCGCAGGCCCTTGAGCTCCACGCCGGTCTTGTCCTTTTGCAGCTCCGTGCGCTCAAAGTCGGACTTGCGCGCCGCCTGCGCGCGGTAGGCCAGCACCTCGTCCCAGTTCTCGATGCGGTCCTTCATCTCATCCAGCAGCGGATGCTCGGGCGCGAGCACCATGTACGTCGCTCCAAAGAGCGTGTCCGGCCGCGTGGTGTAGACGCGGATCTTGCGGTCGCTGCCGGCGACGGCAAAGTCGACCTCCGCGCCCTCGCTGCGGCCGATCCAGTTGCGCTGCTGCACCTTGACCTTCTCGATGAAGTCGACCTCGTCCAGGCCGTCGAGCAGCTTCTGCGCGTAGTCGGTGATCTTGAGCATCCACTGGCTCTTGACCTTGCGCACGACCTCGCCGCCGCAGCGCTCGCACACGCCGCCGACGACCTCCTCGTTGGCCAGGCCGCACTTGCAGCTCGTGCACCAGTTGACGGGCATCTCCGCCTTGTAGGCCAGGCCGCGCTCAAACAGGCGCAGGAAGATCCACTGCGTCCACTTGTAGTACTTGGGATCGGTGGTGTTGACCTCGCGCGAGTAGTCGAAGGAGAAGCCGATCTTCTGCAGCTGCTCGCGGAAGTGATCGACGTTTTCCTTGGTGACCTTGGCCGGGTGCACGTGGTTCTTGATCGCGTAGTTCTCGGTCGGCAGGCCGAAGGCGTCCCAGCCGATGGGGTACAGGACGTTGTAGCCCTCCATGCGGCGCTTGCGGCAGATGATGTCCAGCGCGGTGTTGGAGCGCGGATGGCCGACGTGCAGGCCCGCGCCGGACGGATAGGGGAACTCGATCAGGCCGTAGAACTTGGGCTTGTCGTGGCTCTTCTCCGCCTCAAAGGCATGGGCGTCCGCCCAGATCTTCTGCCACTTTTTCTCGATGGCAGCCGGGTTGTAAGGGGTGATCATCTCGTTTCCTCCTCGTGATGCATGGACGTTGGATAAAGAAAAAACGCCCCGTCTCTGTCAGAGACGGAACGTCCGTTCCGCGGTACCACTCGACTTGACGGCATACGCCGCCCGCTCGACGCACGATAACGGGTGCGACCGTCCGAAACGGAGCGCTCCGGGGCGAGTGAACCGCGCTGCGCCGCCGCCTTGCACCGACCGGCGGCTCTCTTGGGGCGCAGCGTGCGGATGCGTTCCCCATCCTCGCGCGTGCTTGATTCGATTACCTACCTAGTATATGCAAAACTGCGCCCGATGTCAAATGAAAAGCGCAAATTTTCCCGTTTCTCCGCCCTTGTGGCCGTCCGCCGGCACATTTTTTCGTCCAGGCCCAAAAAAAGCTTGATTTTTCCGTCCAAAGACGGTATAATAATTTTCGCGTTCCGAAGCGCGCTGATGTAGCTCAGTCGGTAGAGCGCGTCCTTGGTAAGGACGAGGTCACCGGTTCAAATCCGGTCATCAGCTCCATGCCGCCCCTGCGAAATGCCTCGCAGGGGCGATTTTTTTGAGCGTTCCCCCGTTCGGCCGCGCAGGGCCGGATGGAGCCATCCCCCTGGACCGGAGGGCTTCGATGAAGATTTTGATGAGGAGATCGCGGTTTCTTCTATGCGCCATGAGCGGACCTGGCGGCACGCAAAACACCACCGGCCAACGCCGGTGGTGTTTTTGTGTCCATGTAAAGAGACCAGCGCGCCGTTCCATGGCCCCATTTCTTGCGCGGCCGCGCGCCCGCCGGCGTCA
>MHCFR05601__coassemble_1034_pt1 | contig 23667 bp, 25 predicted proteins | sample MHCFR05601__metabat2_low_PE_030 | metagenome-assembled genome bin MHCFR05601
TCAAGGATCGTCGCCGTTTCCCAGGAGCTTTTTTGCACCCCTCGCGACGGCGTTCTTTACTATACCATCTTTCGCCTTCATTGTCAACTGGTTTTTGAAACTTTTTTGTTGTATTTCGCAATGTTTTTGCATGATCCGAACGATTGGCACACACACTGCGCCATAGATCGATTTAAGACCCGCAAACTCCCAACCTTCTCAGATGTTTTGTTCGCTCTGAGGATCCCTCAGCACACCCTGTCGGGGCGCTGTACGAGCGCCTTGATCAGATCCGCCGCAAACCGTGCGTTGCGCAGCAGCGAGGAGGCGATCGCGTACTCGTCCTTGGTGTGGGCGCCAAATCCCTCGACGCCCAGCCCGTCCAGCGCCGCAATGCCGCTGGCGCAGACATATGCGACGTCGCCCGCGCCGCCGGTCGACTCCGCCGTGATCTCGCGGCCCTGCGCGCGTCCGATCTCCTGCGCCAGTTCGAGCAGGCGCGCGCTCTTCTCATTCGCCTTGAAGGGCGGATGACTGGCGCCCACGTGCAGCGCCGTCGTCGTGCCGGGCACGCCCGGCTGCGCGCAGATCCGTTCGACGGCCGCAAGCAGTTCGTCCTGATAGGCCGGATCGTAGAAGCGCACCTCGCAGCGGGCCTCGGCCTCGTCCGCGATGATGTTCTCCGCCACGCCGCCCTGCAGCACGCCGACGTTGATCGAGATATCCCGTGCGTCGTCGCGCAGCGCGTACAGGTCGCCAACCACCCGGCACAACTGCTGAATCGCGCTGCCGCACGACCGGTACGCCGAGCCGGCATGCCCGCGCTGGCCCGTGCAGCGCACGCTGAAGGCGATGACGCCCTTGCGCTCTGCGACGAACGCCCCGCTGGGGCGCACGGGCTCAAAGCTGAGTGCGGCAAAGGCGTGCGCCGCATGCGCCTCGATCAGCGCATGGCTGTTGCTGGAGCCGATTTCTTCATCCGTATTGAGCACGCACACGATCTTCGCATGGGATGGCAGTGCAGGCAGCACTTCGCGCAGCGCGTAGTACATGACGAGCAAACCGCCCTTCATATCCATCGTGCCCGGACCGTACGCGCGGTCGCCTTCCAGCCGGAAGGGCCAGTGTTCCGCGCGCGGAAACACGGTGTCCATGTGGCCCAGCAGCAGCAGCTCGTCCTCACCCTCGCCGATGGTGCACTCCAGCGCGCCGCCCGGATGGCGCACGACCCGCATGCCCAGCGCCTCCCAATCGGCGCATACGGCCCCGGCAAACGCCTCCACGTCCTCTGCGTCATAGCTGCCGCTGGGCAGGTTGACGTACTGTTCCAGCTTTTTCAGCGCTTCTTTCTGCGTCGTCTTCATAATGTATGCCTCCCTCACAGAACCTTGCGCAGGAAGTCCTGCGTACGGGGATTCTGCGGATTGCCGAAGAGCTCCTGCGGCAGCCCTTCCTCCACGATCACGCCCTCGTCCATGAACAGCACGCGGTCGCCGACCTCGCGCGCAAAGCCCATCTCATGCGTGACAACGACCATCGTCATGCCGTCCTCCGCCAGGCGCTTCATGACGTCGAGCACCTCGCCGACCATCTCCGGGTCCAACGCGCTCGTCGGCTCGTCAAAGAGCATGACGTCCGGATCCATCGCCAATGCGCGCACGATGGCCACGCGCTGACGCTGGCCGCCCGACAGCTGGCTGGGATAGGCCTTGGCCTTGTCCGACAGGCCCACCCGGCTGAGCAGCTCCATCGCGCGCGCTTCGGCCTTGGCGCGCGGCGTCTTCTTGACCTTCATGGGCGCAATGCAGACGTTTTCGAGCACCGACAGGTGCGGAAAGAGGTTGAACTGCTGAAACACCATGCCCATGCGCTCGCGCAGCTTGTTGATGCCCTTGCCCGCGCCCAGGATGCTGACGCCCTCGAACACGATGTCGCCGCCGGTGGGCGTCTCCAGCAGGTTCAGGCAGCGCAGGAACGTTGACTTGCCGCTGCCCGACGGGCCGATGACCACGACGACCTCGCCGCCGTGGATGTCCACATCCACGCCGCGCAGCACGTCCAGCGTGCCAAAGCGCTTTTGCAGCCCCTTTGCGCTCAGGAGCACCTCGCCCTTCTTAACGGTCTGCACGCTTCATTCTCCTTTCCAAAAGCCCCAGGAGCTTGGACGTCGTAAACGTCAGCACGAAGTAGATCAGCGCCGAAACGGTCAGCGTCTCCAGGTAGCGGAAGTTGGTGGAGGCCAGTTTGTTGGCCTGGTACGTCAGCTCGTAGATGCCGATCGTATACAGGATGGACGATTCCTTGATGATGACGACGAACTCGTTGCCGATGGCCGGCAGGATGTTCTTGAGCGCCTGGGGCAGGATGATGTACAGCATCGTCTGCGCCTGCGTCATGCCCAGGGAGCGCGAGGCCTCGGTCTGGCCGACGTCAATGGCCTGGATGCCGGAGCGGACGATCTCCGCCATGTACGCGCCGCTGTTGATGACCAGCGCCAGGATGCCGGCCGTCATGCGCGGCAGGCGCACGCCCAGCTGCGGCAGGCCATAGTAGACGATGAGCACCTGCACGAGCATGGGCGTGCCGCGCAGAAACTCGATGTACGCGCCGGAAAGGACGCGCAGCACGCGCACGCGGCTCAGGCGCAGCAGCGCCACCAGGATGCCCAGCAGCGATCCGCCCACGACCGTCCATGCGGCCAGCTGGATCGTCACGACGACGCCCTCCATGAACACGGGCAGCTTCGTCGAAAGAATGGTCCAAAGCGCTTCCAGTGAAAACATGCGCCGTTCTCCCTTCTATGCCCCATTAACGCGGCGGGAGGGGGCACCCCCTCCCGCCGGCCGGATCACTCGCCCTCGGATTCCTTGAGTAGTTCCGCCTGCTGTGCGCAGGCCTCCTCCACCCAGGCGTCGTACGTGCCGTCAGCCTTGACGCGCGCGACAGTCTCATTCACCGCGGCCAGCAGCGTGGCGTTCTCCTCGCCCTTGGCCACGGCCACGCCCACGCCGTTCGTGGCGGACTCGACCGGGATCTCGCTGAAGGCCAGGCCCGGATAGATGTTCATGTAGCTCGTCGCCACGATCTTGGAGCAGATCACGGCCTCGACGTTGCCATTCATCAGCTCCATGAGCAGCGTAGGCACCGTCGGCAGCAGCAGCAGCTCGCACTCGGGGAACTGTTCCTCGGCGATCGTCTGCTGGATGGAGCCGGTCTGCGCGCCGACGACCAAGCCCTTGATGTCGTCGTAGGTCTTGTACTTCTCCACATCCTCTGCGCGCACCACGAACGGCTGCTCGCCGACGTAGTACGTCTCGGAGAAGTCGACCGCCTGGCGGCGCTCGTCGGTGGCGGTCATGCCCGCCAGCACGATGTCGACCTCGCCCGCCATCAGCGCCGTGATCAGGCCCGCAAACTGCTGGTCGGCGATCTCCAGCTCCACGCCCAGGTCCGCCGCGATCTGGCGGGCCAGCTCCATCTCAAAGCCAGCGGCATACTCCTCACCGTTTTCATCGACGAAGTAGAACTCAAACGGCGCGAAGCTGACCTGCGTGCCCACGACCAGCTTTCCGGCCTCCTTGATCTCATCCAGCCTGTCCGCGCTCGCGGAGACTGCACAGGTCGCCAGCAGGGTCATCGCGATCAGAAGGCTCAAAAGCTTTTTCATCTTTATTCATCTCCCTTGATCTTTTTTCGAGAACGATGTTGGAATTATACGCGCTTTTCCGTCTTCCGTCAAGCCCTTTTTTAAATTTTATTCACATCTTTTGAATTTATATTCTCCCGATTCCCCGACAGGCCGATTCATTTGGACGCATTGGACAAAAAACGGGGGACGTCTGTTGCAAAACGTCCCCCGCGGTCATGTTGCCGCCTATAGCCGCCAGTAGACGAACCCGGCGTCTTTCGCCGCGTCCATGTCGTAGATGCCCTTCACGTCCACGAGCACAGGCGTACCGCGCTGCAGGCCGGCGATTTGCGCCAGGTCGAGCCGACGGAAGGCCTCGTGCGCCACGGCGACGACGACCGCGTCGGCGTCCTGCACATCCTCCATGCCGCACAGCTGCACGCCGTACTCGCGCTGCGCCTCGTCGGCGTCCGCAACGGGATCGACGACGCGCACATCCATTTCATATTCAGACAGCTCGCGGATGATGTCCACGACACGGGTGTTGCGCACGTCGGCGCAATTCTCCTTGAACGTGATGCCCAGGATGGCCAGGCGCGCGCCCTTGACCTTCTTGTCGGCATGGATAAGGCTGGCGACGATCTTGCCCGCGACGAAGGCGCTCATGCCGTCGTTGACGCGGCGGCCGGCGCTGATGATCTGGGAGTGGTAGCCCAGCTGCTCGGCGCGGTAGACAAAATAGTAGGGATCCACGCCGATGCAGTGGCCGCCCACGAGGCCCGGGTAGAAGCCCAGCGCGTTCCACTTGGTGTTCATCGCGCGGATGACGGCCTGCGTGTCGATGCCCATCTTGTCAAAGGCCATGGCGATCTCGTTCATGAAGGCGATGTTGATGTCGCGCTGGGCGTTTTCGATGACCTTGGCCGCCTCGGCGACGAGGATGTTCTCGGCGCGGTAGACGCCCGCCTCGATGATCAGGCCGTAGGTGTTGGCGATGACGTCCAGGCTCTGCGCGTCCATGCCGGAGACGATCTTGCGGATCGTGTGCAGGCGGTGCACCTTGTCGCCGGGGTTGATGCGCTCGGGCGAGTAGCCGATCTTGAAGTCCACGCCGCACTTGAGGCCGGACTCGCGCTCCAGGATGGCGGCGCACAGCTCCTGCGTCACGCCCGGGTAGACCGTCGACTCGTAGACGACGACCGAGCCGGGCTGCAGGTGGCGGCCGACGGTCTCGCTGGCGGAGATGACGGGCGTCAGGTCGGGCGACTTGTCGTTGGTGATGGGCGTGGGCACGGCCACTACGATAAAGCGCGCGCCGTCCAGCTCGCGCTCGTCGCTGGTGAAGCGGCACGTGCTCTCGCGCACCGCGTCGTCGCCAGCCTCCTCCGTCACATCGTGCCCGTCGCGATAGGCCGCGATCTTGCGCTCGTTGACGTCAAAGCCGATGGTGTCAAGCTTGCGGGCGAACGCCACCGCCAGCGGCAGGCCCACATATCCCAAGCCTACGACCGCCAGGCGCTCCTCGCGCGCGGTCAGCTTCTCAAACAGGTCGTTCATGCGCGTATTCCTCCATCGTCCGGGACTTCCGCCCATATGGATTGGATCTGTATGGATGTATTCTAGCACATCCGCCCCCGCATTTCAACCCGGCGCCGGCAGCGCGGCCAGCTCCCGAGCTTTCTGCCGGATTATTTTGTCGCAAGCTGAAACTTCCGGTAGATTTTTGATCTGTTTGCAGTATAATATAGGAGTAGGATTTCTCCCTTTTTGGAAAGCGCCACTCATGACGAGGAAAGCCGCATGATCTTTGATTTGCAGAAGGCCAGTATGTGGAAGCGCATCTCCGCGTTTCTGTTCGACTTCATCCTGTTTGGCATCGTCGCCGTGCTCTTTGCATGGCTGCTGTCCGCCGCGCTGGGATTCGACGCTCATTATCAGGCGCTCGCCGACGCCTACGCCCGCTACGGCGAGGCCTACGGCGTCGACCTTTCCATGTCCTCCGGCGAGTACGACGCCCTGACGGAGGAACAGCTGCAAAACCTGCAAAGCGCATATGCGGCCCTGGCTGCGGACGGCGAGGCGGTCTACGCCTACAACATGACCGTGCAGCTGTCGATCCTCATCACGTCGCTGGGCATTCTGCTGGCGTTTCTTGCAATGGAGTTTGCCGTTCCGCTGGCGCTGGGGGACGGTCAGACGCTGGGCAAGAAGATCTTCGGCCTGGGCCTGATGCGCCAGGACGGCGTGCGCGTGCGCGCGGTAGCGCTGTTCGTGCGTGCGGTGCTGGGCAAATACGCGATCGAGACGATGGTGCCGCTGCTGATCGTGGCCATGATCCTCTACGGCTCCATCGGCATCGTCGGGCCGGTCATCCTGGGGCTGCTCCTGCTGGTGCAGGCGGCGGTGCTGTGCGCCACGCCCACGCGCGCGGCCATCCACGACCTGCTCGCCGCCACCGTCGTGGTCGACCTGCCCAGCCAGAAGATCTTCGACACGCGCGAGGAGCTGATCGCCTGCCGGCAGCGCCTGCATGCGGAAAAGGTCGCGAGCGAGCCTTACCGGTAGACCCGATTCGTTCACATATCCTGCGAGGCACGGAAGAAAGGGGATTATATGAAAGTTGTCCTTCAGAACCTGACGAAGACGTTTCCCAGCCGCAACAAAAAGTCGAACGAAGAGGTCGTCGCAGTGAGCGACTTCTCGTTCACCATCCCGGATGGCCAACTGATCGGCCTGCTCGGCCCCTCGGGCTGCGGCAAGAGCACCACGCTGTACATGATCAGCGGCCTGCAAAAGCCGACCAGCGGGCGGATCTTCTTCGGCGACGACGACGTCACGGAGCTGTCCACGGAAAACCGCGGCATCGGCTTGGTCTTCCAGAACTACGCGCTCTATCCGCACATGACGGTCAAGCAGAACATCCTCTTCCCGCTGCAGAACCTGCGCGGCGCGGACAAGCTGTCCAAGGACGAGATGCTCGATCGCGCGCAGAAGGCCGCGCGGCTGGTGCAGATCGAGGAGCTCATGGAGCGCAAGCCCAGCGAACTGTCCGGCGGCCAGCAGCAGCGCGTGGCCATCGCCCGGGCGCTGGTCAAGATGCCGCGCGTGCTGCTGCTGGACGAGCCTCTGTCCAACCTCGACGCGCGGTTGCGCCTGCAGACGCGCGAGGAGATCCGCCGCATTCAAAAGGAGACGCAGATCACCACGGTGTTCGTCACGCACGATCAGGAGGAGGCCATGAGCATCTCCGACATGATCGTCGTCATGCGGGCGGGCATCGTGCAGCAGACGGGCAAGCCGCAGGACGTGTACGATAACCCGGCCAACCTCTTCGTCGCCAAGTTCCTGGGCACGCCGCCCATCAACGTATTCTCCGGGCGCGTGCAGGGCGGGCGGCTCTTCATCGGCGAGGACGCCGTGCTGGATGTGCCGGGCGTGCCCGATCAGGCGGTCACCGTCGGCATCCGGCCCGAGGGCTTCGTGCTCGATCCGCAGGGTCCGCTGCGCTGCCATCCGACCAATGTGGAGGTCATGGGCCGCGACGTAAGCATCGTCTCCACCCACCCGGCGGCGGCCAGTCCCGTCATCCGCTCGATCATCAACGCGGACCTGCGCGTGGACATCTCCCAGGAACTCGTGCGCTATGCGCTCAAGCCGCACAAGGTCTTCATCTTCAGCAAGGACACCGAGGCGCGAATTCCCTTTGAGGTGAAGTGATATGGTCGATAGCAAACATCAATGGAAGGCATGGATCTACCTTGCGCCGGCCATCGCGCTGCTGCTGGTGTTCACCGTCTGGCCGATCGTCAACACCGTGCGCATGGCCTTTCTGGAAAACTACAGCGGCCTGAAGGCCGCCGGCGGCCAGGCGTTTGCGTTTGGTCTGGGCAACTTTACAAAGGTCATCGAGTACCGGCGCTTTGTCAGCTGCCTGAAGAACACCGTCCTGCTGTGCGTGTGGACGGTGCCCATCTCCACGGTGCTGGCGCTGCTCATCGCCGTCTCGCTCAACGCCATCCGGCCGCTGCAGCGCACGTTGCAGACGATCTTCTTCCTGCCCTACGTCACGAACTCCATCGCCATCGGCATGGTGTTTGCGGCGATGTTCAACATCGTGGGCAGCTTCTACGGCACGGAAAATGAGATCGTCGTGACGGCCGGCATCATCAACAACATCATCGAATTCTTCGGCGGCGAGCCCGTCAACTGGATCAACTACGGCTCGACCTATACGGCCAACCTGACCGTCATGATCGTCTACATCGTCTGGAACGCGCTGCCCTTCAAGATCCTGGTTTTGCTGGGCGGCTTGCAGAGCATCAACAAGCAGTATTACGAGGCCGCCCGCGTCGACGGCACGCCCCGTTGGCGCGTGCTCACGCGCATCACGGTGCCGCTGCTCTCGCCCATGCTGGCCTACGTGATCATCACCAGCTTCATTGACGGCTTCAAGGAGTACACCAGCATCGTGGGCATCTTCGGCGAGAACATGGGGCCGCCCGACGACGCCGGCCGCCTCAATACGATGGTCGGCTTCATCTACGACTCCCTGAGCACCAACAGCCAGGGCCGCGCCAGCGCCGCCGCGCTGATCCTGTTTGCGATTATCCTGGTCGTCACGCTCGTCAACCTGCGGATCAGCAAGAAGCGCGTGCATTATTGAGAGGTGCAGCATGTCAAAAGAAACGATCGTTCCCATGCGCGCAAGGGACATGCGCAGGCAGTCCCTCCATCAGAAGGCCGGACGGGCCGTCTACCTGCTGGCGGTCTATGCGTTCCTGCTGCTGATGGCGGCCATCGTGCTCTTCCCCTTCTACTGGATGCTGATCTCCTCGGTCAAGACGCTGGAGGAGTACCGCATGAGCACGCCGACCTTCTGGCCGCAGCGGATCATGCTCGGCAACTACGTCACGGCCTTCACCACGGCCAACCTGGGCCGGCTGTTTCTCAATACGATGATCGTCGGCGTCGTCTCCACGCTGCTGTCGCTGGTCATCACGATCCTGACGGCGTTCGCGTTCGCGCGCCTGGAGTTCAAGGGCAAGGAGCTGCTCTTCGCGGCGCTGCTGGCCACGATGATGATCCCCGGCGAGCTGTTCACGATCACCAACTACAGTACGGTCACGACGCTGGGCTGGCGCAACACCTATACCGTGCTGATCGTGCCGTTCCTGGTGAGCGTCTTTTACATCTACCTGTTGCGCCAGAACTTCCTGCAGATTCCCAACGAGCTGTACCTGGCGGCCAAGGTGGATGGCACCAGCGACCTGAAGTACCTGTGGAAGGTCATGATTCCCCTTTCGCTGCCCACGCTCATCTCCATCACGATCCTCAAGATGATGGGCGCGTGGAATTCCTACATCTGGCCACGCCTGGTCGCCAACGATGAGGCGCACCGCATGATCACCAACGGCCTGCGCAACGCCTTCACCGAGACGACCGGCGACGTCAACTATCCCGTGCAGATGGCGGCCGTCGCGCTCGTGTCCGCGCCGCTGTTTCTGGTGTTCATCTTCCTGCGCAAGTACATCATGTCCGGTGTGAGCCGCAGCGGCATCAAGGGTTGATAGGTCCGCTCCCAGCGGCCTATGACATACAACCACCCATTTCAGACCCCACTTTCAGAAAGGAAGGAAAACCATGCTCAAGAAGATCGTCTCTCTGCTTTTGCTCACGGCGATGCTGCTCGGCTGCCTGTCGGCCGCGCAGGCCGAGAGCGCGCCCGGCTTTGCCGTCCCCGAAGGTGGCTATGACGGCAGCGAAGTCACCATCACGTTCTACCACACGATGGGCTCCAACCTGACCGCCGTGCTGGACACCTACATTGCCGAGTTCAACAAGCTCTACCCCAATATCCACGTCGAGTACACGTCCGTAGGCAACTATGACGACGTGCGCGACCAGGTGAGCACCGAGATCACCGTCGGCACGCAGCCCAACATCGCCTACTGCTACCCTGACCACGTCGCGCTGTACAACCTGGCGCAGGTCGTGGCCACGCTGGACAACCTGATCGCCAGCCAGGAGACCGTCACCCGCGCCGACGGCACCACGGAGATCCTGGGCCTGACCGACGAGCAGAAGGCCGACTTCATCGAGGGCTACTACAACGAGGGCATGCAGTTCGGCGACGGGCTGATGTACACGATGCCGCTGTCCAAGTCGACCGAGGTGCTCTACTACAACAAGACGTTCTTCGACGAGAACGGCCTGACCGTTCCCACCACCTGGGAGGAGATGGAGGCCGTCTGCGCCAAGATCAAGGAGATCGACCCGAACTCCATCCCGCTGGGCTATGACAGCGAGGCCAACTGGTTCATCACCATGTGCGAGCAGTACGGCTCGCCCTACACCAGCGCGACGGGCGACCACTTCCTGTTCAACAACGAGCAGAACCGCGCCTTCGTCAAGATGTTCCGCGAGTGGTACCAGAAGGGCTACCTGACGACCCAGACGCTCTACGGCGCCTACACGTCCGGCCTGTTCGTCTCCACGACGGAGACCAAGAGCTACATGTCCATCGGCTCCTCCGCCGGCGCGACCTACCAGCGCCCGGCCGCGAACGCCGACGGCACCTATCCCTTCGAGGTCGGCATCGCGACCATCCCGCAGGTGAGCGAAGACAACCGCAAGGTCATCTCCCAGGGCCCGAGCGTTTGCATCTTCGAGAAGGAGAACCCGCAGGAGGTCGTCGCCTCTTGGCTGTTCGTCAAGTTCCTGACCACCAACGTCAACTTCCAGGCCGAGTTCTCCATGGCCTCCGGCTATGTGCCCGTGCTCAAGTCCGTCAGCGACAATGAGGTCTATGCGGCCTTCCTGGACAGCGCCGACGGCGGCGACTACATCTCCGCGCTGAGCGCCAAGGTCTGCCTGGAGCAGGAGGATGCGTACTACACCTCCCCGGCGTTCAACGGCTCCTCCACCGCCCGTGATCAGGTCGGCATGCTGCTGGCCAAGTGCCTGACGGCTGACGACGGCGGCGACGTCGACGCCATGCTCGAGAGCGCCTTCCAGGATGCGGTGGACGAGTGCGAGTACAGCTTCTGATCGATCCATGATGAAGCGAATCGCCTGTTGTCTTGCGCTCGCATGCCTGCTCCTTGTGGGCATGCGGGCGTCCCTCGCCGAAGCGCCCGTCGACTATGCGGGCGAGCTCAAGCTGGACATGACCTCCGATACGCTCAAGCAGGAGGTCACCGTGCATGCCTTCATCGACGGCGACACGACGCACTTTGACGTGCCGGCGTCGATCGCGGCCTCCGGCGTGCTCAAGGCCCGGTATCTGGGCATCAACACGCCGGAGACGACCAACCGGGTGGAGGAATACGGCAAAGCTGCCGCGCGTTTTACGCAGGAGCGGCTGAGCACGGCCGCCTCCATCCTCATCGAGTCGGACGACGGCCGGTGGAACCTCGATTCCACCGGTGAGCGCCACCTCGTGTGGGTGTGGTACAAGCCCGACGCATCGTCGGACTACCGCAACCTGAACGTCGAGATCCTGCAAAACGGTCTGGCCGTGGGCAACGCCGCCGCAAACAACCGCTACGGCGAGTGGTGCACGGCGGCCCTGGAGCAGGCCAAGGCGCAGGGGCTGAACCTCTATTCCGGCGAGCCGGATCCGGACTTCGATTACGGCGATGCCCTTGAGCTGACGATTCGGGAGCTTCGCTGTGATCCCGAGCGCTACGACGGCCGCAAGGTCGCCTTCACCGGCGTCATCACCATGAACGACGCGCAGAGCGTCTACATGGAGGCCTATGACCCGGAGACGGACCGCTGTTATGGCGTGTGCGTCTACTACGGCTACGGCATGAGCGCGCCGGCGCTGAATGTGCTCAAGGTCGGCAACGAATCCCGCATCGTGGGGACGTTTCAGTATCATGCGCCCAGCGACACCTACCAGGTCGCCGGCCTGAGCTACCGCATGATGGACCCGGACGACCCGGACAACATTCAAAAGATCGGCGAGGGACAGCCCGCCTACGCGCCCTTGGATCCCGAGACGTTCGCGCGCGGCACGGCCGAGGTGCAAACCGGCGAGGGCGTGCGCACCGTGGACTGCGCCGAGCTGGCGCTCTTCACCACGGTTCAGCTGCAGGACCTGCGCGTTGCGGACGCGGCAGAGGATGCGGCCGGCCTTTGGCTGACCTGCACGGCCGGCGACGTCCAGGTGCAGGTGCGTGCCGACGCGGCGGCCTGCGCCGGGCTTACGGCGGACGGCTGCGCCGGCGGCACGATCGACGTGCGCGGCATCGTGCTGCGCCAGGATGGAACCTATCTGATCCGGGCGTTCGAGACGGACGCCGTCACCCTTCATCCCTAACGACCATCGAGAGGAGATCACCATGAAGAAGTGTATCGCTTTGCTGGCAGCATTCTCCCTGCTCACCCTTGCGTGCGCGGGCTTTGCCGCCGCTGAATCCACCGACGGCCTGACCGCCGCGCGCGATTACCTGCGCCTGATGTATCAGGGCAAGCCGGAGACCACCCCGGCCGACTACACCGTCGTGGGCGCGGTCAACATCGGCGGCACGCTCTACGCCATCGACTGGACGGCCGATTCGGACACGATCCAGTTCGTGGCCGGCGACGACGGCATGGTCACCGTCGACGTGGACGAGCAGAACCCCGAAGAGCTCCACTACGTGCTGACCGCCACGCTCAAGGACGAGGCGGGCAACACCGAGACCGTCACCTTCAACCACAAGGTGCCCGCGGCGCTCATCCTGGATGCGGGCATGAGCTACGAGGAGATCGTCGCCGTGGCCTATGAGCTCGAGGACGGCCTGTCGCTGGACGAGACCTTCCGCCTCTACGGCGTCGTGACCGCCATCGACACCGCCTGGAGCGACGAGTACCAGAACATCACCGTCACCATCCAGGTGGGCGATCTGGCCGATCAGCCGATCATGTGCTACCGCCTGGCGGGCGAGGGCGCGAAGGATCTGGCCGTGGGCGACGACATCACCGTCGAGGGCATCCTGACCAACTACAAGGGCACCATCGAGTTCGACCAGGGCTGCACGCTCGTGGGCATGGGCGAACACGTCAGCCAGAAGGCGCTGCTCGACGCGGCCTACAAGCTCGAGGACGGCCTGGCCATGACCGCGCCCACCGTGCTGCGCGGCGAGGTCGTGAACATCGACACCGCCTGGAGCGACGAGTACCAGAACATCACCGTCACCATCGTGTGCGACGGTCTGACCGAGCAGCCCATCATGTGCTATCGCCTTTCGGGCGAGGGCGCGAAGGACCTGGCCGTGGGCGACGACATCGCCGTGGCCGGCACGATCAAGAACTACAAGGGTACCATCGAGTTCGACCAGGGCTGCACGCTCGTCGTGCCGGCGGACAGCGCCAATGATGCGCGCACGGCCGTCACGGCCTACGGCCTGGAGGCCGGCCTTTCGATGACCGAGCCCTCGACGATGACCGGCGTCATCACCGAGATCGACACCGCCTGGAGCGACGAGTACCAGAACATCACCGTCATCATGCAGGTCGGCGGCCTGGCGGACTACCCGATCATGTGCTACCGCCTTGCGGGCGAGGGCGCGAAGGATCTGGCCGTGGGCGACACGATCACCGTCTCCGGCACGATCAAGAACTACGAGGGCACCATCGAGTTCGACCAGGGCTGCACGCTCGATGCGGTCGTCAAGGCCCAGTAACAGCACATCCCAAAAAAGCGGGGAGCCAAAAGGCTCCCCGCTTTTCCTGTCTGCCGTTCACATCCAGTCCGTGTGCGTCTGCTTGTAGTCGCGCACCATGGCGTCGGCCTCCGCCAGCAGCGCGCGCACCTCCTCCTCGTCGTACACCGTCGCGCCGCTGGCGCAGGCGTGTCCGCCGCCGCGGTAGCGCTCCGCCAGGTCGCTGATGGGCATGAAGCGCGAGCGCAGGCGCACGCGGATGCTCTCCTCCCCGCCCGGCGTCTCGATGAAGGCGATCCAACACAGGCAGCCGCGGATCGAGTCCATGCACGAGACGCAGGCGCTGGCCGTCTCGAACGTCAGACCGAAGCGCTCCTGCATCCCGCGGTTGACGTACAGGTGCGCCACGCCGTTCTCGGTGCGCTGGATGTGCTCGTACAGATAGGCCCTGAAGCGCAGCGAGTCAAAGTCCTTGAGGTACAGGTGCGCATAGAGCGTCTGCGTGTCCACGCCCTGGTCGAGCAGCAGCGCGGCGCACCGCAGCGTGTCGCCCGTGACGCCGCTGAACTTGAACCGGCCCGAGTCGGTCACCATGCCCGTATACAGACACGTGGCCGCCCACGCGTCGATGCGCAGCCGGTCTCGGAACGCGCCGTAGAACGCGGCGATCATCTCGCACGCAGAGGAGCGCTCCTCCTCGACCCAGGACAGGTCGCCGTAGGGCTCGCGGTCGATGTGGTGGTCGATCTTGATCAGTTCGCGGCACAGCGCGTACTTGGGGTTGGAGATGCGCGCCTGGTTGCCCGTGTCGAGCACGATGCCCAGCGCCTGCGCATACAGCTCGTCCGCCACGGGCTCGTCGTCAGGGCCGAGGAAGGCGAGGAAGTCCGACTGCTGCCCGTCCGTCAGCAGGATCTCCTTTTCGGGGAACGACAGGCGCAGGATGCGCTGCAGGCCCTTCGTCGCGCCCACGCAGTCCCCGTCCGGACGCACATGGCGAAACAGCATGATGCGCGGATACGCCTCGATCCGCCGCAGGATGGCCTCCATCTTGTCCAGATTTTTCATGCGTCCTCCCCCATTTCCTCCAGGTCGCGAAGCATGCGCATCGCCGCTTCGCGGCCGGGCAACGTCGCGCCGCTGGCCTTGGCATGGCCGCCGCCGCCGTAGCGCACGGCGATGGGGTTGATGTTGCGCCGGTTCGAGCGCAGCTCGCACAGCACGCCCCGCTCCGTCTCCGTGAAGTTGACCCACACGTCCACGCCGCGGATGTCGGCCATGACGTTCACCATGCCGCGCGAGAGCGTGAACGCGTCCACGCCCAGCGCGCGCGCCTCCTCCAGCGTCGTGTAGATATAGGCGACGCCGTTTTGGGCAAAGCGGATCTTGAGCGCGTACTGCGCGCGCAGCCGCACCTGCTCGTAATCGCTGGCATAGAGGTTGGCGTAGATCTCCTCCAGGTCAAAGGGCGTTTGCATCAAGAAGGCGGCCAGCTCGAACGTGCGCGCGCTGGTGGCGTCGTAGCGGAAGCGGCCGGAATCCGTCACCATGCCGGTAAAGAGCGACTTGGCCGCGAGGGGCGGCACGCGCAGGCCGCACGTGCGGGCAAAGTCCGCTACCAGGCCGCAGCAGCTCTCGTAGCCGGTGTCCGTGGCCTCCGCCTGCGCGATCTGCCCGCAGAAGATGTGGTGGTCTAGCCGCGCGGTGGCGGTCGCCAGCGCGTAGCGCCCGTCGCTGATGAGATGCGCGGCGGACGTATCCAGGATGATCGCCAGCGCGCCCTCGTAGAACGCATCCGGCACGTCGTCCATGGCCGAATCGTCCATGAACGCATAGCGCCCCGCGCCGTCGCCGACGGCGCGAACCTGCTTGTCCGGGAAGTTTTCGCGCAGGATGTGTTTGAGGCCGATCTGGCTGCCCAGTGCGTCGCCGTCCGGATTGACGTGCCGGTGCAGCACGATGCGGTCGTGCCGCCGGATCGCCTCGAGAATGGGTTCAAACATGGCCGTTATCCTTTCATTTCGTCAAAATAGCCGCGGTATTCCACCCGCAGCGGGCTTTGCGGGAACAGGTAGCGATGCAGGTCGATGAAGTAGTCGTCCGTCATGCTGGCGATGTAGTCGACCACCAGCTGGTTCGGCTCGGTCCGCTCATAGGGCGCGCGCCGCGGATAGTGCGCGCGGGAGACGTAGTCGATGTGGTGCGTGAAGACCGGCGAGCGGCGGTTCTCCCGGCGCAGGTCCTCCAGCAGCTGGCCGTACATCTCGCGCATCATGGGCCGGGCCGTCACATCCAGCCGGGCGCGCGTGGCCGCGCTCTCGTAGATGATCGCATAGTTGTCGCGCTTGGAGGCCTGCAGCGCCCGGAAGTGGCGCGCATCCAGACGGATGTAGGGCTTGCCATAGCTGTTCTCGATGACGTTGACGACCAGGTTGTTGATGATCTCCGCATTGAGCGCGCCGATCTCGCCGCCCTCGAACGCGCTCTCGTCCGCGACATGGACGCGCGCGGCGTCCTGACGGTCCTTGCCCAGGTAGGCGATGATGTCGCAGATCTGCACGACGCTGCCCTCAAGCGTGGAGGGCTGAATGCGCCTGGCAAAGGAGCGGTCGGTGTACGCGCGCTCGATGATGCGGTCAAACGTCTCAAAGTCGCCGATGGGCACGGGACGGTATTCCTCCAGCTCGACCTCGCCGTTGTGCCCGGCCACGCCCGCGAGCGTCTGCAGGCTGACGTTGAGCGGGTAGATCGCGTCCAGCACGCGCACGGAGTGGATGTTGTGGTAGAAGTGCCGGCCCGTGTGCTCGTGGTACAGTTCGTCCAGATAGCTCTCGCCCGTGTGCGCAAACGGCGGATGACCGATGTCATGGCCGAGCGCGATGGCCTCGATCAGGTCTACGTTGAGGTTGAGCGCGCGACCGATCGTGCGCGCGATGCGTGAGACGAGCTGCACATGCAAGCTGCGCCGGGTGATGTCGTCGTTTTTGAGCAGGGAAAAGACCTGCGTCTTGTCGCTGTAGCGGTTATAGTACGGACAGTGCAGGATCTTGTCGACGTCGCGCACGAAGGCAGGCCGCCAGACCGTCCCCCTGTCCCCTTCGACCGCCGTGCGGCGGATCGCGTCCGCGTCGTCAGTGCCCAGGCGCGCATACGTACCGTCGCGCTTTTCAGTCTCGATCTGCCGCGTGCGCTCCAGCGACAGCGATTCATATTTGAGCACGGTTTCACCTCGCCATATCCATGGGATCCAATGGGATCGTCCCTTTAGTATAACACGCGCCGGGCCGCGGATCAACACCCGCCCGCGCGGCAGATGGCGCCTTTTGGCATGGGTTCTTTCGCCAAATGCGACATGATTCGCGCATCCGGCCGCATACTAAGCGCAGAATGTGCGCGGGAGGGATGCCGTTTGGAGGAATTTCGGGAAAAGGCGCTTTTGATGGCCGCGCTGGCTGTGCTGCTGCTGGCGCTGGTGTGCGTGTGGCTGCTCATGCGGAACCTGGGCACGGCAGAGGCGGAGCGCTTCGTGGACGCGCAGCGGGTGTTTGCGCAGGAGGGCTGCATATGATCTATCTGCGCATGCGGGAGACGGTCGAGCGTGGGCCTCACGAGGACGTGTGCGTGCGCGACCTGTGCGACGTGCTGTGCGACGCGCGCGTCGACATTCAGGACATCCCCGTATCCGTACCCGATGGCAACGGGGTATACTGCGTGCAGGCGATGCAGGTCGTGCGCGCGATCGCCGCGCGCTATCCGGGCGAGCAGGTCTCGCTGCTCGGACCGGCCACTGCGCTGCTGACGCGCAAGCGCGAGGGGCGGCCGCGGCTGCTGTTCCTGCGCGCCGCGCTGGCCTTCCTGGTGCTGCTGGCAGGCAGTGCGCTGGCGATCATGTGGTTCCACGCGGACGTCAACATGTACGACGCCCAGCGGGAGATGTACCGGGCCGTCACCGGCGGCGAGGAGCCGGCCGCGCTGGCCGTGGCGCTCCCCTATGCGCTGGGCGTGGGCCTGGGCGTCGCGTTCTACTACGCGCTGATCGGCCGCAAGACCATCTCCCCGCTGGATATCAAGCTCTCCGACTACAAGCGCGCGGTCATGAACGAGCGCGCGGCCAGGGAGGCGCCGCGCGATGATTGACGTATGGGCCGCCCTGCTCGCGGTCACAGCTGGGGCGATTGTGGGACTGTGCAGCGCGGCGTTGTACACGGTGCTGCAGCTGCCCCTTCGCGTGATGCATGCATGCGGCGCGCCGATGAAGCGCGGCCTGGTAGCCTGGGCGCTGGCGCTAGGCATCACCGGCGGCGCGCTGATGGGTAGCATGCGCTGGTCGCTGCACCTGCCGCAGGCGTTTTTCTTTGCGGCGATGTTGCTCGCGGGCCTGTTTACCGGCGCGCTGGCCGCTGCGCTCAGCGAGATCCTGGACGTGCTGCCCTATGCGCTGGATCGCCTGCGCCTGGGACGCGCGGTGACGCCGCTGCTATGGGCGCTCGCGCTGGGCAAGGCAGCCGGCGCGTTTCTGGGCACGCTGTTTGTGCATTGACATGGCGCCGCGCGGCCATACTATCCCGCAGGAGGAGGGATTCGATGGACAGGCACAACCATCCCACCTATGCGCTACAGGCGCAGCCGCGGCCCGGCGCGCGCGAGACGCGCATGCGCCCGCCGCGAACGGGCACGCCCCTGCGCAACGAACGGGAGGAAGAGGCATGAAGCAGAGCCGACGCGTTCAGGAATACCTACAGCTCGTCGAGCGCCTCGCGCCCAAGTCGGACATGGGCAAAGGACTGGTGCGCGCCTTCTGGGTGGGCGGACTGATCTGCGTGCTGGGGCAGGCCATCACCGACCTGGCGATGTCCTTCGGGCTGGACCGGCAGGCCGCCGGTACCGTGTGCTCGATCTCGCTGGTCTTCGCCAGCGCACTGGCCACGGGCCTGGGCGTATACGACCGGCTGGGCAAGTATGCCGGCGCCGGATCGATCGTCCCCATCACGGGGTTCGCCAACTCCGTCGTCGCGCCGGCGATGGAGTTCAAGCGGGAGGGCTACGTCATGGGCGTGGGCGCCAAGATGTTTTCTCTGGCCGGGCCCGTGCTCGTCTACGGCATCGGTTCGTCAGTGATCGTCGGGCTGATCTACTTCTTTCTCGGGAGGTAACGCATGGCGGACAAACGCAAGGGCGCGCAGACGGTCGCGCTGCCCTCTACGCCGCGCCTGGCCGCATGGTCGGCCATCGTGGGCCCCAAGGAGGGCGAGGGGCCGTTGGGTGCCTGCTTTGATCGGGTGGAGGCCGACGACATGTGCGGCCAGGAGAGCTTTGAAAAGGCGGAACGCAGCCTGTTCGCATCCTGCGCGCGCCTGACGCTGGACAAGGCAGGCGTCCGCCCGCAGGACGTGCACGCGCTGCTGGGCGGCGACCTGCTCAATCAGATCATCTCCGCGGGCTTTGCGGCCCGGCAGCTCGGCATCCCGTTCTACGGCCTGTACGGCGCGTGTTCCACGATGGCCGAATCGCTCGCGCTGGGCGGCATGCTCGTCGACGGCGACCACTGCGCGCGCGTGCTGTGCGCCACGAGCAGCCATTTTTCCACCGCCGAGCGTCAGTACCGCACGCCCCTGGAGCTGGGCACGCAGCGCACGCCGACCGCACAGTGGACGGTCACCGGCTCCGGCAGCGCGCTCGTGTGCGAGGCAAGGGAGGCCCGCGACGCGCGCGTGCGCATCACGCACGTGACGACGGGCAAGGTGATCGACCTGGGCGTCAAGGACGCCAACAACATGGGCGCGGCCATGGCCCCGGCGGCGGCGGACACGCTGCTGGCGCACCTGCGGGACACGGGGCGTGATTATGCCGCCTATGACCTGATCGTCACGGGCGATCTGGGCAGCCTGGGCCGCGAGCTCATGCTCGAGCTGCTGCGCCGTGAGGGGCGCGCGCTGCCGCCCGAACGCAGCGTCGACTGCGGCATGCTGATCTACGACGCATCCCAGGACGCGCACGCCGGCGGCAGCGGCTGCGGCTGTTCGGCCTCCGTGCTGTGCGGCAAGCTGCTGGGCGAACTTGCGCGCGGCGAGCTGCGCCGCATCCTGTTCATGGCCACGGGCGCGCTGCTGAGCCCCACGACGACCATGCAGGGCGAGACCATCCCTTCCATCGCCCACGCCGTCGTGCTTGAACACGTCGGGAAGGAGGAATAAACGATGTGGATGTACGTCAAGGCCTTCCTTGTGGGCGGTACGCTGTGCATGATTGGCGAGGCGCTGCTGCTGCGCACGCAGATGACGAGCTCGCGCATCCTCGTGGGCTACGTCACAGCCGGCGTCGTGCTCGGCGCACTGGGCCTTTACGCGCCACTGGCCGAATTCGCGGGCGCCGGCGCGACGGTGCCGCTGACCGGTTTCGGCTATTCGCTGGCCAAGGGCGCCATCGAAGCCGTCCGCGAGCAGGGGTGGCTCGGCGCGTTTACCGGCGGCACGGCTGCCTGCGCCGGGGGTATCGCAGCGGCGATCCTGTTCGGCTATTTGGCGTCCGTGATCTTCTCCCCGCATACCAAGAAGTGACGGAAAATGCAGTTTTTCCCAGTCGTCCGCGGATTGATATTGCTACGCAGGGCATATTCGGGTATAATAAAGACCGGATATGTCCTTTTTTGCGTTCATCGACCGTCCGGGGAGGCGAAGACATGCGTGTTGCGCAAGTGGTCGGCAAGCTTGCCGCCGGCGGCGTGGAGGCCGTGGTCAACACCTACTACCGCCGCCTGGACCATACGCGCATTCAGTTCGATTACTTCATTGACGAGGACTCGCCCTGCGAGCCGCCCGAGAAGCTGATCGCGCTGGGCGCGCGGTATTACCGCATCCCGCCGACAACCCGCCCCATTGCCCGCGTCCTCGCGCTGCGCCGCCTGTTTGCGCAGAACTGCTATCCCATCGTCCACGCGCACATGACCACGCTCAACCTGCCGGTGCTGCTGGCCGCGCGCTGGGCCGGCGTGCCGGTGCGCATCAGCCATGCCCACAGCACCAGCGCGCCAGGCGAGGGCGCGCGCGGGCTGCTCAAGGGCCTGCTGCGCCCGACGGCGCGCCTGTTTGCGACGCACTTTATGGCCTGCGGCCAGGCGACCGCGCAGTGGATGTTCCCGCGCCGGCTGATTGATGCAGACCGCGTGACAATTCTGCCCAACGCCGTGGACGTCGGCCGCTTCCGCTTCAGTGAGGCTGTCCGCACGCAGGCGCGCGCACGGCTGGGCCTGCAAAATGCCCTGGTCGTCGGACACGTCGGGCGCTTCATGCGCCAGAAGAATCATGCCTTTTTGCTGGAGATCTTTGCGGCGCTGCACGCGCGCAGGCCGGATGCGGTACTTCTGTTGGTAGGGGACGGCGAGTTGCGCGCCGGCGTCGAGGCGCAGGCAGCTGCGCTTGGCCTGACGGACTGCGTGCGGTTTCTGGGCATCCGCCACGACCTGCAGCGGCTGTATTGCGCGATGGACGTCTTTGTGCTGCCCAGCTTTTACGAGGGGCTGCCCGTCGTGGGCGTGGAGGCACAGGCCTGCGGTCTGCCCTGCCTCGTATCCGACGCCGTGGACGCACACACCGCCGTCTGCGATGCGGTTCGCTTTTTGCCGTTGCGGGCCGGGGCGCAGTCCTGGGCGCGGGCGGTCGAAGCGTTGGCCGCGCCGGTGCGCGCGCGCCAATCGGGCGCGCAGGCTGTGCGCCGGGCCGGGCTGGACATCGGGGATACGGTCCAGCAGCTGAGCGGCCTGTATGAAACACTTGCAGCGGGAGGTGGCCGGCATGATTAAGCAGCACCAGCGTCAGCTCAACCAGCTCAACGGCGCGCTCGACGCGCTTTCGGCGTTCGCGGCAATGATGCTGGCGTTCGTCATCCGCTTCTATCTGCGCGACGACGGCGCCATTGCCTACGGCGTGGCGTCGCACGTGCTCGTGGCGCTGGGCAACGCGGCGCTGCACCTGGTGGTCTACAGCGCGATGGGCTTTTACAAGACCCATCGCAGCATGCGCTACTATGCGGAAATCTGGCAGATCGTGGTGGCGGAGAGCCTGTGCTTTGCCATCGTGCTCAGCGTGTTTTACTTTTTCAAGCTGCCGAACTTCTCTCGCGCGATGCTGGGCTACAGCTATGCGCTGGGCATCGCGCTGTGCGTGTGCAAGCGCATGACCATCCGCCTGATGCTGCGCGCCTATCGACGGCGCGGATTTAACCAGAAGCATGTCGTGCTTGTGGGGTGCGGCAGTACGGCGGCAGACTATCTGCGCATTCTCGATGTGCACCGTGAATACGGCTTTCGCGTGGCGGGCTATGTGGCCGACGACGCGGACTGGGGCCGCGTGAGGCACCTGGGCGGCTACGATGCGCTGGAGGCCGTGCTCGACCGCATCAAGCCGGACGAGGCGGTGCTGGCGATGGATGCCGCGGACTATACGCACATCGAGGACGCGATCCGCGCCTGCGAAAAGACCGGAACGCCGCTGTCGATCATCCCCTGCTACGACCGCTACATCAGCTCGCGCATGCAGGTGGAGGAGATCGACGGCCTGAATGTGGTCGGCATTCGCGCCATCCCGTTGGACAACCTGATGAACGCGGCGATCAAGCGCACGATGGACGTGGTGGGTTCGTTGGCGCTGCTCGTGCTGACCTCGCCGCTGATGCTCGCCGCGGCGGTCGGCATCCGCATCACGTCGCCGGGCCCGGTCATCTTCCGCCAGGAGCGGGTGGGCCGGCACAAGCAGACGTTTGAGATGTACAAGTTCCGCTCCATGCGGCCCAACGCCGAGCAGGACAGCGCCTGGAGCAAGAGCGAGGACGCGCGGCGCACGCGCTTTGGGGCCTTCCTGCGCAAGTTCAGTATCGACGAGCTGCCGCAGCTGGTCAACGTGCTCAAGGGCGACATGAGCCTGGTGGGCCCGCGCCCGGAGATCCCCTACTTCGTCGACAAGTTCAAGGAGGAAGTCCCGCTGTATATGATCAAGCACTACGTCCGCCCGGGGATCACCGGCTGGGCGCAGGTGTGCGGCTTTCGCGGCGACACGTCGATACCCAAGCGCGTGGAGCATGACATCTACTACATCGAGCACTGGACGCTGGGCTTTGACCTGAAGATCCTGTTTTTGACGCTCTTCCGCTTTACCAACGACGAAAAGCTCTCCGCGGGCGGCACGCCCAAAGCCCGCGCGTGACGCGGCGCGCCAAATATGGTATAATGACCTCAACCCGTTTCGACCCCGTGAGCAGATTTTTTCCCGCGCGAGCGGGCAATTTACGGCGGACGCTTCCGCCGCCGGAAAGGATGGACTGCATGAAGGACGAAAAAACGCTTTATATCGTCGTGCCCTGTTACAAGGAAGAGGCCGTGTTGCCGGAGACGTCGCGCCGCCTGGGCGAAAAGATGCGCGCGCTGATGGCGGCGGGCAAGATCTCGGACAAGAGCCGCGTGATGTTCGTCAACGACGGCTCCAAGGACCGCACGTGGGAGATCATCGCGGGCCTGCACGAGCAGGACAAGCTCTTCTCGGGCGTGAACCTCTCGCGCAACCGCGGCCATCAGAATGCGCTGCTCGCCGGACTGATGACGGCGGTCAACTATGCGGACATGATCATCTCCATGGACGCGGACCTGCAGGACGACGTGAACGCCGTGGACGCCATGGTCGACGCATACCACGCGGGCTACGACGTCGTGTACGGCGTGCGCAGCGCGCGCAAGACCGACACGTTCTTCAAGCGCTTTACGGCCGAGGGCTTCTACAAGCTCATGCAGGCGCTGGGCGTGGACATTGTGTTCAACCATGCGGACTACCGCCTGATGTCTCGTCGGGCGGTGGAGGGCCTTTCGCAGTTCAAGGAGGTCAATCTCTTCCTGCGCGGCATCGTGCCGCAGATCGGCTATCCGTGGACGACCGTGGAGTATGAGCGCGCGGAGCGCTTTGCCGGCGAGAGCAAGTATCCGCTCAAGAAGATGCTGTCCTTTGCGTTTGACGGTATCACCTCCTTCAGCATCAAGCCCATCCGGCTGATCCTGGCGGTCGGCATGGTGATCTTCGTGGCAAGCATTGTCGCTCTGCTGTGGGCGCTGATCTCCAAGCTGATGGGCTCGGCCCAGGCGGGCTGGACGTCGCTGATGGCCTCCATCTGGATGATCGGCGGCATTCAGCTGCTGAGCCTGGGTGTCATCGGCGAATACATCGGCAAGGTGTACAACGAGGCCAAGGCCCGCCCCCGCTACATCATCGAGCGCGTGCTGAACGACTGATTTTTTTCTTCAATCCTCTTGACGCTACGGGCTTTTCGTGCTATAATAGTTCACGTCGTCAAGAGGTCGCATGGCTCAGTTGGTAGAGCACATCGTTCACATCGATGGGGTCACAGGTTCGAGTCCTGTTGCGACCACCA
>MHCFR05601__coassemble_1054_pt1 | contig 22855 bp, 20 predicted proteins | sample MHCFR05601__metabat2_low_PE_030 | metagenome-assembled genome bin MHCFR05601
GCCCTGCCGGGGGCGCGGGGCGCGTAGCCCCGCACGTTCCCCCAACAGGGGGTGCCGGGGGACTTTGTCCACCGGCCGGGGTCCGGGGCAGCGCCCCGGGGGGTCACTCGTCCTTGATGGGGATTTTGACGACGACCTTCTTGTAGTGCTTCGGGAATTCGTTGTGGCAGCACGCCTTGTGCCCGTCGGACGGGAACAGGATGCAGAAGTTGCCGGGCTTGGCGGAGACGGTGGTGCAGGGCCCCTGCAGCAGCACGAGGTCCTTCTCCGGGTCGTATTCGCCCAGCGGCTCCAGCTCCTGCACGTGGGCCCAGGCGAGGCGTTCGCCGCCCGCGCAGCAGTATTGCAGGTCAATGTAACGGCGGTGCGCCTCGAGCGGCACCTCGCGGATCTGGCGCGTTTCGCCCTCGGAGACGGTGGCGTACATGCCGCCGGAGAGCTCGTAGCGGCCGGGGTTGAGCGTGTCGCTCTCGGCGAGGAAGGCAAAGGCCTCTTCCATCATGGGGTGCAGGCCGTAATAGCGTTCCTGTTCTTCGATGCGGTCAAAGACCATGGGCAAGACCCCCTTTGGTGATGTCTGTGGGCGAATGCGCCCATATACATTATATCATGCGCGCCGGGACGGTGTCAACGCGCGGCCCCGGCCGGTCAATTCGGGTTGCAAATCCGCGGCGGATGCGCTATACTGAACCCAAAAGTTCCCGTGCAAAGGGGAAAGGAGGGGATGCGCATGCCCCGCGGAACGCGCCGCGCCGCCTGGGCCGTGGCGCTGCTGTGCTGGGCGCTGCTGCTCGCGCCGCTGTTCGTGGGCGCGGCCTACGCCCTGCCCGCGACGGACGACTTCGTCTTCTCCTCCGTCACGCGCGGCACGTGGGTGCAGACGCACTCCCTGCCCCACGTGCTCAAGGACGCGCTGTCCTATGCGCTGCGCACCTGGCACGACTGGCAGGGCACCGTCTCCGGCGTCGTGATGATGACGCTGTGCCCCGCCGTCTTCTGCCTGCGCGCCTATCCGCTGCACGCCGCGGCGCTGCTGCTCGTGTGGCTCGGGTCGCTCTTCCTCGTCGTGCGCGCGCTCTGCCGCCGCCTCGGCCTCGGCCCCGGCCCGGCCCGCGCCGCCTTCCTCGGCCTCTCGCTCGTGCAGCTGCTCTTCTGGCCCGGCTACGTCGAGGGCTTCTACTGGTATAACGGCGCGTGGTTCTACACCTTCACCCAGGCCCTCTCCGGCCTGACGCTGCTCCTCTTCGCCCGCATGGCCGGCGGGACCGGCACGGCCGGGGACGACACGGCTGGGACGGGTCGCCCGCGCGCCGCGGGCCGGGGGGCGCTGCTGTGCGCGCTCATGGCCTTCATCGGCTTGAATAACTACATCACCGCGCTGTATACGCTCGCCGCCGCCGCGCTGCTGCTGGTCCATGCCGCGCTGCGGGGGAGAGGCTCCCTGCGCTCCCTGCGCTCCCTGCGCGGCCTGATGCCCTGCGCGCTGGCGCTGCTGGTGGGCGCGGCGTGCCTGCTGGCGTCCGTGCTCGCGCCGGGCAACGCCGTGCGCCTGGAGACGGACGGCTGGTTCCGGCAGGAGGACCTTTGGCTGCTGCGCTCGGTCTGGCGCACGCTGCTGGCCGCGCTGGGCTACGTGTGGCGGTTCCTGACGCGCACGCCGCTGCTGGCGCTGCTGCTGGGCCTGACGCCCGCGGCGTATGCGGCGCTCCGGCGCTCCGGCGCGTCGTTTGGCGCGCCGTGGCTGGCGCCGCCGCTGGCGCTGCTGCTGCTGTGCGCGATGATCTTCCCGCACATGTACACGTCCGGCTATGCCGGGCCCGCCCGCGTGGTCAACCTCTACCACGCGTATTGCACGGTCGCGCTGCCGTTTGTGTGGGCGTATCTGCTGGGCGCGGCCGCCCGCCGCCGCGGGGGCCGTCCGCTGCCGCGCCGCCTGACGCCCGCGCTGGCCGCCGCGGGGCTGCTGGCGCTGTGCCTGAGCGCGCCGGGCTTTCAGGGCGCGTATGCGCAGGCGCTGGACGCGCTCGCCTCGGGCCGCGCGCAGGCCGCGCGCGATCGCGCCTGGGCGCAGTATGCGCTGCTGGAGCAGGCCGGGCCGGGGGATGACGTCGTCGTGCCGCCGGATGCGCCCGCCGCGCCGTTTTCGATGGGCACGCTCAGCGAGGACCCGGCGGATTGGAAGAACGTCGGCATGGCCGATTACTTCGGCGTGCGCAGCGTGCGGCCGGAGAATGCGCAAAGCCCTTGACCTGGAGCCCGCTCCAGGTGGTACAATGGAAGGACCAACCGGGAAAGGATGGACGAGATGGAAAAGGCAAAGGTATACTTTACGGACTTCCGCACGCAGGCGTTCGGGGACGGGCTGCCCACGAAGCTCAAGAAGCTGATGCGCCGCGCGGGCGTGGGCGAGATCGACATGGACGGGAAGTTTGTGGCGATCAAGATGCACTTTGGCGAGATGGGCAACATCAGCTACCTGCGGCCGAACTATGCGCGCGCGGTGGCGGACCTGGTGCGCGAGCTGGGGGGCAAGCCGTTCCTGACGGACTGCAACACGCTGTATCCGGGCAGCCGCAAGAACGCGCTGGAGCACCTGTACTGCGCGTGGGAGAACGGCTTCACGCCGCTGACGGCGGGCTGTCCGGTGATCATCGCCGACGGCCTGAAGGGCACGGACGACGTGGCCGTGCCGGTGGCGGGCGGCGAGTGCATCCACGAGGCGAAGATCGGCCGCGCGATCATGGATGCGGACGTGTTCATCAGCCTGACGCACTTCAAGGGCCACGAGGCGACGGGCTTTGGCGGCGCGATCAAGAACATCGGCATGGGCTGCGGCTCGCGCGCGGGCAAGAAGGACCAGCACAACAGCGGCAAGCCGACGATCGACCCGGCGCTGTGCCGCGGGTGCCGCCGCTGCGCGCGCGAGTGCGCCAACGACGGCCTGGTCTTTGACGAGGCCGCGCGCAAGATGCGCGTCGATCTGGACCACTGCGTCGGCTGCGGCCGCTGCCTGGGCGCGTGCAACTTCGACGCCATCTCCTTCCAGGATGGCAACGCCGTCGGCGAGCTCAACCGCCGCATGGCCGAGTATGCCAAGGCCGTCGTCGACGGCCGCCCGCAGTTCCACGTCTCGCTCGTGGTGGACGTGTCGCCCAACTGCGACTGCCACGGCGAGAACGACGCGCCCATCCTGCCCAACATCGGCATGTTCGCCTCCTTCGACGCGCTTGCGCTCGATCAGGCGTGCGTCGACGCCTGCCTGGCCGCCCAGCCCATGCCCGGCAGCCAGCTGACCGACAACATGAGCCGTCCCGGCTTTGTCGACCACCACGATCACTTCACCAACTCCCGCCCCGAGTCCGAATGGCGCAGCTGTCTGGAGCACGCCGAAAAGATCGGCCTGGGAACCCGCTCCTACGAGCTGATCCGCGTCTAACCCCCGGGGGCTCTGCCCCCGGGACCCCCGGCAGGGGGACAGTGTCCCCCTGCACCCCACCGCCAAGGGCCTGCGCTTCGCTGGGCCCTTGTTTATGCCTGCCTTGTGCAGAAAAAAGGGCCGTGCAATGCACGGCCCTTTAGCGCGGGGGTGTCGGGGGAGGGCATATGTCCCGCCGCCTCAATCGTCGCGGCGTTTCGCCTCCGCCCTGCGTTGCGCAGGCCTTTTGTCATAAAACAGGTCTGCACGGCGTGCGGCCCCTGGCGCGGGGGTGTCGGGGGAGGGCATCCTCCCCCGACCGGGTCCGGGCGGAGCCCGGGGGGCCCCCGGCTACTCGCAGGCGGAGAGGGCGGCGACGCAGCCCTCTCCGGCGGCCTTGACGGCCTGGAGCGGCTTGCCGGCGCAGTCGCCGGCGGCGAAGACGCCGGGCAGGCTGGTGCGCATGGCGCGGTCGACCCGGATGAAGGGGCCGTCGTGCAAAAGGCCGGGCAGCAGGGCGGAGAGGGCGACGGCGTCGCGGAAGATGAACACGCCGTCGGTCTCGTAGTCGACGCCGGAGGCGCGCAGGGCGAGCACGCGGTCCTCGCCGAGGATGGCCTCGGGGCGGGCGTCGATCACCTCGACGCGGGGGTCGAGGGCGGGGTCGGGCTTGCCGAAGTAGCGCACGTGCGCGGCCAGGTCGGCGAGGAAGCCGGCCTCGTGCACGGCCTCGGCGCTCTCGGCGACGACGGCGACGGCCTTGCCGCGGTAGAGCATGCCGTCGCAGGTGCCGCAGTAGCTGACGCCGCGGCCGAGCAGCGCGTCCTCGCCGGGGAGCAGGCGGGGCTGTCGCGCGCCCATGCAGAGGATGACGCGGCGGGCCTGCACGAAGTCGCTGCCCACGGAGAGGGCGTACGCGTCGCCCATGGGCAGGATCTGCTGCACAAGGCCGTCCATGAACTGCGCGCCCATCCGGGCGGCGTGCTCGCGCAGGGCGGCGAGCAGCTGCGGGCCGGAGACGGCGGGCAGGCCGGGGTAGTTGTCGATGCGCTCGGCGCGGGCGAGCCAGCCGCGCTGATCGGCGCGGCTGATCACGAGCGCCTCGCGGCCGCGCTGGCGGGCGGTGATGGCGGCGGAGAGGCCGGCGGGGCCTGCGCCGACGATGGCGATGTCGTACATGCGGATCCCTCCCGAGAATTTTTTGCGCATGGGCGTGTTTTCGCGCCCCGTTTGTGCTATGATAGAGATATCCCCCCACAGTGTAGCAGACGGACGCGCTGCGCGCAAGGCGGGCGGGAAGAAAACGCGGCCCTGCCGCGTTGAATGCGTGAAGGGGTGATACCGTTGTCCAGAGACGATTCGTTTGAGGCGTTCCTGCGCGAGACGGAGGACCTGCTCGCGCACCCGAAGGTGCAGGCGTTGGGCGACTACCAGCAGCACGGCAGCGTTTCGCGGCTGGATCACAGCCTGTACGTGGCATATATGAGCTTTCGCATCGCGACGCGGCTGGGGCTGCACGCGCGGGAGGCTGCGCGGGGCGGGCTGCTGCACGACCTGTTCTTCTACGACTGGCACGTGAGCGGCCCGACCTGCGGCAACCACGCGCACCGGCATCCGCTGGTGGCGCTGCAAAACGCGCGGCAGTACTTCACGCTGACGCCGCGGGAGGAGAACATCATCGAGAGCCACATGTTCCCGCTGGGCTACACGCTGCCGCGCTATGCGGAGAGCTTTGTGGTCACGCTTTCGGATAAGGTCTGCGCGACGGTCGAGGTCGCCAGCCAGTTCACGCCCTCGCAGCTGCGCCGCCGCCTGGCGGCGCGCAGGCGGGTGGCCTACGCGCGCCGCTGAGGCGCAGGCAAAAGCGGGGCTCCGGCGCACGCGCCGGGGCCCCGCTTGACAAATGGCGCGCGATACGCTAAAGTAAAATCCGACACATGCCGCCGGGCCGGCAGAGGAGGAGAGCAGCATGCAAAGGACGCGCATCGGCCGCCCGCTCGCGCTGACGCTGGCGGTCTTCGCGCTCGGGTTTGCGCTGGACGTGTTTTTCTTCAGCCAGCGCATCTTTGTGCTCGTGCGCGGCGCGGTCGCGGCGGGCGCGGCGGAGGCGCTGCCGGACGCGCTGCGGCCGGTGCTGCTGCAGTTCGGGCTGTCGCTGCTGCTGCTGGCGGCGGCGCTGCTGGCGGCGGCGTACGTGGCGCTGCGCGCCGGGCGGCGGCACAGCGACCGGGAGCGGCAGGAGAACGAGCGGCGGCTGCGCGCGGCGCGCGAGCAGCTGCTCAGCGAGCAGGCGAAGCTGCGCCGGGCGTATGCGGAGCTGCGCACCGCGGCGTTTGTGGACCCGGCGACCGGGTTTCTGACGCAGGCGGCCATGACCGGCTGGCTGGACGCGAACCATCCGCGCTTCATGCAGCTGAGCGCCGAGGCGCTGCTGGACGGGGGCGCGACGGCGGCGTTCGCGCTGCTGTATCCGGACGACCTGCCCGCGCTGCGCAAGCTGAACGGGCGCGACACGGCGGAGAAATTCCTCGTCGCGCTGGGGCAGTATGTGGACGGGCACACGCGCAAGAGCGACCTGGTCGCCCGCTGGGAGGGCGACGCGCTGCTGCTGGTGCTCAGCGCCATCAGCCTCAAGGATGCGCTCATGCGCTGCGAGGCGCTGCGCGCGGGCGTGGAGGCGCAGTTCTTCGGCGAGATGCCGCCCTGCCACTCGACGCTGTCCATCGGCGTGTCGCTGGTGCTGGGCGGCGACCAGAATTGGGGCTCGACCCTGGCCCGCTCGCAGGCCGCGCTGCGCCGCGCGCGCCAGGGCGGCGGCAATACGATCTGTCACGACGTGCTGCGCTGAAGGCGCAAAGGCCGTCCACGGCTGCATAAACCGTCCCCGCCATGGCATGCTAATGCCATGAGGAGGGGATCAAGGTGAGAAGATGCATCCGTCGGGCGGCCCTTTTGCTGCTGCTGGCGCTCTTGCCGCTGCGCGCGCACGGCGAGGGGCTGGACTGGGCGCGCGTGTGGGCCGATACGCAGGCGGGCCTTGCGCGCTATGTGGAGGCGCTGCGCCAGAGCGGCGCGCGGGACCTGTCGCTCGTGCTCGAGGCGGACCGGCTGACGCTGCAGGACGGCGAGACGGCGACGCTCGAGGCGGTGATCGAGAATCCATACCTGTGGGCGCTTGATGCGACGCTGCGGCTGGACCTGACGGAGGGCTGCTTTGAGGTCGGGGGCGACGCGGCGCAGTGGACGGGCGAGCTGCCGCCCGCGACGCTGGACGAGGCGGGCGCGGTGATCCCGTCGCGCACGCGCATGACCTGGACGCTGACGGCGCTCGAGGCGGCGGGCGGCGAGGAGGGCCTGCGCACGGCGGACGCGATCGTGACGCTGAGCCGGGACAGCCGGCTGTACCAGGACGCGAAGGCGCTGCGGCTGTGCTCGCCGCGGGTGAGCGTGCAGGTGAACGCGAGCGCGGACACGGCGCACCCGGAGGGCGAGGTGCTGTACACGGTGCTGTGCGCGAACCGCGGCCCGGCGGCGGGGGAGACGCAGGTGCGCCTGTCGCTGCCGGAGGGGCTGATCGCGCAGGCGCTGGACATGCCGGGCGCGGCGCGCGTGGAGGACGGCGCGCTCGTGTGGGAGATGCAGGCGCCGGCGGCGGCGTATGCGGACGGGGCGCTGCTGCGGCCGGGCTACGCGGTGGGCGTGGCGCGGGTGCAGGTGGCGGCGGACGCGCTGGACGGCGTGAAGAGCGGCCGGCGGCTGCTGGTGGGCGAGGTCGTGGCGGACGGGGAGAAGCTGCCGCCCAAGCGGCTGACGGTGTCGGGCCCGCTGCTGACGCTGCAGACGGTCTGCGACGCGGAGCGGCTGTCGCCGGGCGAGGAGATGACCGTGGCGCTCGTGCTGGAGAACGCGGGCGCGGCCGCGGCGGATGTGACGCTGCAGGCGGCGCTGCCGGAGGGGCTGCGCGTGGCGCGGCTGGTGACGCGCGGCCTGTCGGGCAAGATTGCGGGCGATACGGTCAGCTGGCAGGTGCACATGGACGCCGCCGCGACGGGCGGCGACGGCCAGCCCATCCCGGCGGCGGAGCGGATTGAGTTTGTGGTGCAGGCGCAGGCGCTGCCGGGCGGCGAGCGCGAGCGGCTGCTGGGGCTGTTCGGCACCTACCGCGCGGGCGCGCAGACGCCGGGCATCAGCAACGTGGCGCAGGTGACGCTGGAGACGCCCACGTTCCTGGGCGCGACGAAGGGCGACTGGCAGGCGATGCTGTGGGCGGCGGCGCTGCTGGCGGCCACGGGCCTGGGGCTGCTGCTGGTCGTGCGGCGCGAGTATTAGGGCGTGCGCACCATGCCCATGACCATGCGCCGCTCGTCGCTGCCCACGTCCAGCAGGCTGACCGGGCCGGGCGGGCACGCGGTGTTGAACAGCGACTGGCGCGGCGAGAGCACGCAGAACAGCCCCTTGGACGCCTCGGAGGTCATCTCATGAAAGACGACGTTGGGCGGCTGCAGCCCGGCGCGCTCCATGCGCCGCGCAAAGCGGCGATAGGCCGCGTTCGCGCGTTTGGGGTCGCGAAAGACGCGCTCGGTCAGCACGAGCGTGCAGCGCCCGTCCTCCACCGTGCCGCTGGTGGCATAGCGCCCGGTCCATGGCCGGTCTGACGGCCAGACCAGCACGTTGACGACCGTCTTGTCCGTCTCGATGGTTTGCAAGGGGATCGCTCCTTTCGTGCGCGGCCGGTTGGCCGTACGGTGGGTATCCGTTTCAGTATACCATCCGCGGGCGGCGCGGCGCAAGCCCTTTGCACAAAACGCGCATGCAATATCTGCCAATCCCTGCAAAAAGGCCGGAGCGGCGCAAGCCCTCCGGTCTGTCTGTGTGGGTCACTCGGCGTCCTTGCGCTGCAGCAGCACCGCCAGGATGATGATCGCGCCCTTGAACGCGGCGCGCAGGAACGGGGGCACGCCCAGCAGGTTGAGCAGCGTGTTCATCACGCCGATGATGAGCATGCCGATCACCGTGGAGAGGATGGAGCCGCGCCCGCCGCTCATGCGCGTGCCGCCCACGACGACGGCGGCGATGGCGTCCAGCTCGTAGCCCTGGCCGGCGTTGGCGGTGTTCATGGAGCCCATGCGCGCGCTCTCGACGATGGCGGCGATGCCGATGAGCAGGCCCTCGAGCGCATAGACCTTCACGAGCACGCGGTCGACGTTGATGCCCGACAGGCGGGTCGTGCGCGCGTTGGAGCCCACGGCGTAGACGTGGCGGCCGAAGGCGGTATTGCGGCTGACCCAGTGCAGCAGCAGCGCCAGCACGAGCCAGTAGACGACGGGCAGGATGCGCTGTCCGAGCACGACCTGGTTGCTCAGCAGCTTGAACGCGTCGGGCACGGCGGGGGCGGCGCGGCCCTGCATGAAGTGCTGGGCGAGCGAGCGGATGATGTTCATCGCGCCGAGGGTCACGATGAACGGGGGAATGCGCCCCTTGGTGACGCCCACGCCGATGAGCGCGCCGGCGCCCGCGCCGCAGGCCATGCACGCCGCGCAGGCGATGAGGATGGCGGGGATGCCGGCGAGGCCCAGCGCGCCGAGCGCGCCGGCCTTGCCCGTATCCATGAGCACGAGCAGGATGGTGCCCATGCCGACCATCGTGGAGCCGACGGCCAGGTCGATGCCGCCGGTGAGGATGACCAGCGTCATGCCCAGGGCGATGATGCCCACGACGGCGTTGTTGCGGCAGATGTTGACGCAGTTGGAGACCCAGGAGCGGCCGAAGGCCGCGAAGGAGTCAAAGTCGTTCTTCCACACGAGCACGCCGGTCATGACGATGAGCAGCAGCGCCAGCGCCATGCCGGTGCTGAAATAGGGGTTTTCGCGCCAGAGCCGGCGCAGCCGGCCCCGGATGCGCGGGGCGTTCGTCGCTTGCATCAGTCGTTCCCTCCCACAACGTCCTGCGCGCCGGCCAGGTCTCCGCCGGTGGCCAACAGCATGATGTTCTCCTCGGTCATGCGCTCGCGGGGCAGCTCGTCCTGAATGAGCCCATGGTAGAGCACGAACGTGCGGTCGCACAGGCGGATGATCTCCTGCGCCTCGCTGGAGAGCACCGCCACGGCCACGCCCGAGGCGGCCAGGCCGCGGATGAGCGCGTAGATCTCCTCCTTGGCGCCCACGTCGACGCCCTGGGTCGGGTTGTCAAAGATCATGACGCGCGGGTTTGCGTCCAGCCACTTGGCGAGCACGACCTTCTGCTGGTTGCCGCCCGACAGGCTGGTGATCGCGTCGTCCATGGAGCCCATGCGGATGCGCATCTCCTGCGCGCGGCGGGCGAAGCGCTCGCGCTCCAGGCGCAGGTCCAGCCCGGGGCGGTGGCGGCGGCGCAGGCTGCGCAGCGTGACGAGCGAGGCGTTGTGCAGGATGCTCATGTCCTTGACGATGCCGTTCTCCTTGCGGTTGCGCGGCACGTAGCCGATGCCCAGGCGCAGCGCCTGCTCGGTGGAGCGCACGCGCACGCGCCGGCCCCCGACGAACATGCTGCCGGTGACGTGCGGGTCGCAGCCGAAGATCGCGGAGAACAGCTCGCTGCGCCCGTCGCCGAGCAGGCCGGTGAAGCCCACGATCTCGCCCGCGCGCATGGAGAAGGAGATGTCGATGAACCGGCGGGGGGAGGAGAACGCCTCCACGCGCAGCGCCTCCTCGCCCAGGGGGCGGGGGGCGTAGTCGTCCGCGGCGGAGACGTCGCGCCCGACCATGAAGCGGGCCAGGTCGCGCTCGTCGACGTCCTTCACATCGCCCGAGGCGACGACCTCGCCGTCGCGCAGCACGGTGTAGGTGTCGCACAGCGCCCGCACCTCGCCCAGCTTGTGCGAGATGAAGAGGACGGCCATGCCGCGGTCGCGCAGCGTGCGCAGCAGCTTGAACACGCTGTGGATCTCCACATCCGTCAGGGAGGTGGTCGGCTCGTCCATGATGAGGATGCGGGCGTGCTGGCGCAGCGCGCGCGCGATCTCGACGACCTGCCTGTAGCTGGCGTCCAGGTTGCCGACGAGGGCGTCGGCAGAGAGCGGCAGCTTCATATGCCGCAGGATCTGATTCGTCTGCACGCGCATGCCCCAGTGGTTCAGGCGCAGGCCGCGGCGCAGCTCGCAGCCGAGGAAGATGTTTTCGTATACGCGCAGGTCGCTCACGAGGTTGAGCTCCTGGTGGATGAACGCGATGCCGTGGCGGATGGCGTCGCGCGCGCTGGCGATGCGCACGGGCTTGCCATCCAGCAGGATCTCGCCCGCGTCCATGGGCACGATGCCGCCCAGGATGTTCATCAGCGTGGACTTGCCCGCGCCGTTTTCGCCCAGCAGCGCGCGGATCTCGCCGCGGCGGACCGCCAGGTCGACGCCGCGCAGCACCGCGTTGCGGTGAAAGGACTTTTCAATGCCGCGCATCTGCAGCGCAAAGGGCTGCTGCCCGGGCTTTTTGGGCTTTTTCAACGCCATGGAATCCCCCCATCTGAGGCAAAAGAAAAGGAAGCCCCGGGGCCGGGACGGCCCGGCCCGGGGCGAGCGCCCGCGCGTCAGTACGGGCTGTCGGGGTTGAGGTAGTCGGCGACGTTGTCCTTGTCGACGATCTGGGCGTCGATGATGACCTGGGCGTCGACCTCCTGGCCGGAGACGATCTGCGCGGCCAGCTCCACGCAGTGCTCGATCATGGCCGGGCTGTACAGCGCGGAGGAGATGGCGATGTCGCTGCCCTCCATCATGCCGAAGTACTCCTGGCAGCCGCCGCCGCCCGTGATGGCGCGGATGTCCGTGCGGCCGGCCTCTTCGATGGCCTGCAAGGCGCCGATGGACGTCTCGTCGTCCATGGAGAAGACGGCGTCGATCTGCGGGTTGGCCATGAGCACGTCGGCCATGACGGTCAGCGCGTCCTCGCGCGCGAAGGTGCCGGTGTCATACTGGCCGAGGATCTCGATGTCCGGCGCGATGTCGGCGATGGTCTCCAGGAAGCCACCGAGGCGGTCGTCGTTGACCGAGCCGGAGGACACGCACGTGAGCACCACGATCTTGCCCTGGCCTTCCAGCTTCTCGGCGATGTAGTGCGCGCTGTTGACGCCCATGGAGCGGTTGTCGCCCGCGACGTAGCTGGTGACGGGCGCGTCGAGCTTGCGGTCAAAGTTGACCACCGGGATGCCCGCGTCCAGCACCATCTGCACGGCGTCGTTGAGCTCCTCGTTGTGCGGGAGCACGACCACGCACGCCGCGCCGTCGGTGATGGCCTGCTCCAGCTGGCCGGCCTGCTCGTTGGGGTCGGCGCTGTTGATGACCTTGTAGTTCAGGCCCATCTCGGCGGCCATCTGGTCGGCGAAGTAGGTGACCGCGGCGGTCCAGCCGTGGGTCGCGCCGGGCAGGATGATCTCCACCAGCGGCTGATCGTCGGCCAGGGCGCACGTCGCGCCAAGCGCGAGCGAGAGCGCGAGCAGCAGAGCGAGGATCTTTTTCATGGGAAACGACCTCCTTCATCAAATGGGACGTCTGTGGGACGGCTGCCCGATTCCGGGCCCGTCCCTTTGGTGAAATTATAAAATTTTGTCAAGCCTTTGTCAAGAGCGCGCGGGCATCCGGACGCGCTTTTTGCGCGGGGGCCATGGGGAAGCCGCGCCGCGGCCGGGAGCCGCACTGCGGCCGGGGGCCATGGGGAAGCCGCGCCGCGGCCGGGAGCCGCACCGCGGCCCGGGGGCCGTAGGGGAGGCCGCGCCGCGGCCGGGAGCCGCACTGCGGCCGGGGGCCGTAGTGGAAGCCGCACAGCGGCCCGGGGGCCGCACTGCGGCTTGCCTTCGGGGCGCGCGTATATTATAATAATAGACACACACAGGAAAGAAAGGAGGCCCCCGCATGGACGGCTTCTCCCTGACCGCGCTGCGCGACGCGCTGCTCTCCGGCGTGCTCAACTGGGGCGGGCGCATCCTCACCGCCGCGGCCATCGTGCTGTGCGGCGTGTTCGTGCGCAAGCTCCTGCGCCTGGGCGTGCAGCGCCTGACCCGCCTGCCCGGCCAGCGCGCGCAGGAGGCCATCCGCCGCCACCGCGCCCTGCAGACGCTGCTGCTGCACAGCGCCGACGCCGTCGTCTGGTTCATCATCGTCGTGGCCGCCATCAGCGCCCTGGGCGTCAACGTCGCATCCATCCTCACGGTGGCCGGCGTGGGCGGCATCGCCATCGGCCTGGGCGCGCAGTCCATCGTGACCGACGTGCTCGCCGGCGTGCTCATCCTCCTGGAGGAGCAGTACGTCGTGGGCGATACCGTCACCCTCGCGGGATTCACCGGCGCCGTGGAGCGCATGTCCCTGCGCTCTACCGCGCTGCGCAGCTTCGCGGGCGACCTGCACGTCGTGCCCAACGGCGAGATCCGCAACGTCACCAACCACACCCGCAGCTTCCACCGCGCGCTCGTCGACCTGTCCGTCGACTATGCCGAGCCGCTCGACCGCGTGCAGCGCGTGCTCGAGCAGACGCTCGCCGCCTGCTTCCCCGGCATGGAGGGCCTGACCGCCGCGCCCGAGCTGCTCGGCGTCGTCGACCTGGCCGACAGCGGCGTGGTGCTGCGCGTGTGCGCCGAGTGCGCCCCCGGCGAGCACTGGGCCGTGGAGCGCAAGCTCCGCCGCCTCATCAAGGACGCGTTTGACCGCGAGGGCATCGTCCTGTCCATCCCGCAGCGCATGGTCCACCTCGCGCCCGACGCCCGGCAGACGCCGGACGCCTGAACAACCCCCCAATAAGGAGGCAATCCCCATGGCAGACAAGCCCAACACCCCCACCCCGCACATCAGCGCCCAGCCCGGCGACTTCGCCCCGACCGTGCTCATGCCCGGCGACCCGCTGCGCGCCCGCTTCATCGCCCAGACCTATTTGCAGGACGCCGTCCTCGTCAACGACGTGCGCGGCGTGCAGGGCTACACCGGCCTGTACCAGGGCAAGCGCGTATCCGTCATGGCCTCGGGCATGGGCATGCCCTCCATCGGCATCTATGCCTACGAGCTGTTCCACTTCTACGGCGTGGAGGCCATCATCCGCATCGGCAGCGCGGGCGCGCTCAGCCCCGAGCTGCGCCTGCGCGACATCGTGGCCGGCATGAGCGCCTACACCAACTCCGCCTTTGGCCGCCAGTTCGGCTTTGACGGCAACCTCGCGCCCTGCTGCGACTTCTCGCTGCTGTGCCGGGCCGACCAGGCCGCGCGCGCGCTGGGCCAGAAGCTGACCGTCGGCCCGATCTACTCCTCGGACACGTTCTACGACGAGTCCGGCGCCTCGCTCAAGCTGCAAAAGCTGGGCGTGCTCGCCGTGGAGATGGAGGCCGCCGCCCTCTACCTGACCGCCGCCCGCGCCGGCAAGAAGGCCCTTTGCCTGTGCACGATCTCCGACAGCGTCGTCACCGGCGAGGAGCTGGACGCCCTCAGCCGCCAGAACACCTTCACCCGCATGATGGAGATCGCCCTGGCCATCGCCTGAAAGGCGAACGTTGTCGAATCCAGTCGATCCAGAACCGGCATAAATCGCGAATTTTGTCGAACGATTTTTGGCCCTTTTCGCCGAAAAAATCGTCGAAATCCGTTGACGAACGGCGGAAAAACGTGTATCCTGTAACTGTGCCCGGACAAGCCGCCGGCGCGCGAAAGGAGGAGCCGATATGGATCTCAACCGTCAGGAAAAGCAGCTGGTCCGCCTGTTCCGCGACTGCACGAAGGAGCAGCGCATCCTCATCCTCGACGCCGTGAACGAAATGGTCCTCGCCCAGAAGGTCCCGCCGCTGGACGACCCCAAGGCCACGCTCAGCGGCTACCAGGACAACGTGCTGCCGTTCAAAAAGAAGGCCTGACAGCAGCCTCACCTCATCCCTCCGGGGCGCACGCCCCTTGAGGGGGGGGGAACGCCCGGCGCGCGCGCAGACCCATCCCCCTGCGCCGTGCCCGGGCGCGTTCCCCACATCCCCAGGCGCGGGCCGCGGCCCGCGCCTTTTTTTCATCCCCCGGCCTTGACGCGCCGGGCAAAACCGCCTACAATAGAAGGGATGAACCGGCCGCGCCCGCAGCCTCCCCGAAAGAAGGTGGCCCCCATGCAAGACAGCCCGGAAAACAGCCCCGACGTCAGCCCCTGCTGCGTCGACGAGCAGCACGTGCGCGCCGTGCGCGCGCGCATGATCGACCCCGGGCGCATGGAGGAGCTGGCCGCCTTCTTCCGCATGCTCGGCGCGGCCTCCCGCGTGGGCATCCTCTACGCGCTCAGCGTCGAGCCGGAGATGTGCGTGGGCGACCTGGCCGCCCTGCTGGATATGGCCCAGCCCGCCGTGTCCAACCAGCTCAAGGCCCTGCGGCAGGCCCGCCTCATCAGGAGCCGCCGCGACGGCAAGATGATCTTCTACTCCCTGGCCGACCAGCACCCCAAGGACATCATCCGCTACGGCCTGGAGCACCTGGACGAGCCCGGCGAGTAGCGCGGGGGAGACGGTCCGCATACGCAAAAACACTTCGCAAAAGCCAGCTTTTGCGAAGTGTCCTGTTTTTGGGCCGTCAGTCCATGCGCGTCACGCGGCCGTGGCGCACGAGGTAGCGCTCCTCGGCCATGGCCAGCAGCGGCGCGTCGGAGACGGGGTCGTCGGTGTACATGGCGCGCACGGAGAAGTCGCCCAGCGCCTCGCGCAGGCGGCGGATCTTCTCCTCGCCGCGGCAGTTTTCGCCGCGGATGAGGCCGGTGCGCGGGTCGGCGCGCGTGGCGACGAGCACATCCGCGCCCAGGCGGCGAGCGGCGGGCGCGACCAGGAACGCGGGCGAGGCGGAGGCGATGGCGAACGGGATGTCGCCGGGCGCGCGGCGCAGCCAGGGTGCGAGGCGGCGCAGGCGGCGGGGGTCGCTCCAGAAATCCTGCGCCATCGCCTCGGCGTCCACGCCGCGCAGGAAGCACAGAAAGTGGCGCTTGGCCACCGTGAGCGCCTGGGCGTCCATCAGGAAGAGCAGGCCGCCCAGCAGCTGCTCGGGCAAAAAGCGCAGGAGCGACGGCCTGCGGCGCAGGCAGTAGCGCCAGAACGCGCCGGTGGACTCGCCGTCGAAGAGCGTGCCGTCAAAGTCGTAAACGTCGATGCGCATGGGATCCTCCGTCAGTCGAGCATCTGCATCCACAGGCTCTTGAGGTAGTAGGACTCGGGGTAACCGGCCAGCACGGGATGGTCGACGTCCTGGCGGCGCAGGGTGATCACGCGCACGGCGCGGCGCAGGTCCTGCGCGGCGGAGAGCGTGGTCTTGACGAAGACGTCCTCCGGCATGTGGTAGGAGCAGCTGTGCGCGGCCAGCACGCCGCCCGCGGGCAGCAGGCGCATGGCCGAGAGCGCGATCTCCTTGTAGCCGCGGCGGGCGGCATCGAGGTTGGCGCGGGCCTTGGCGAAGGCCGGCGGGTCGAGCACGACCACGTCGTACTGCGCCCGCTCGCGGCCCTTTGCGCGCAGGAAGTCAAAGCAGTTGGCGCAGGCGACCTCCACGGCCAGGCCGTTGCGCGCGGCGTTCTCGCGGGCCAGGGCGCAGGCGGCCTCGGAGATGTCCACGGCGCACACGCTCGCGGCCCCGGCGGCGGCGGCGTTGAGCGCAAAGCCGCCCGCGTAGGTGAAGCAGTCCAGCACGCGCGCGCCCCGGGCGAAGCGGCGCAGGAAGCGGTGGTTCTCCTTCTGGTCGAGGAAGGAGCCGGTCTTCTGCCCGCCCTGCAGGTCCACGCGCAGCGTCAGGCCGTTCTCGCGCACGAGCGTCTCCTCCCCCACCTCGCCCAGCAGCACGCGGGAGAAGCGCTCCATGCCCTCCTTTTCGCGGATGGCGTCGTCGTTCTTGAGAAGCAGCGCGCGCATCGAGGGCACGCAGCCCTGCAGCGCGCGGACGATCTCGTCCGTCCAGCGCTCCATGCCCAGGGCCAGCACCTGCAGCACGACCACCGGGCCGAACTGGTCGCAGATGACGCCGGGCAGCCGGTCGGCCTCGCCGTAGATCAGGCGGCGGCAGTCGGTGTCGTCCCGGCGCATGCAAAGGTCGCGGTAGGCGACGGCCTCGCGCACGCGCCGCGCGATGAGCGAAGCGTCGACCGGCTCGTCCCGGTGCGTGAGCAGGCGCACGGTGATCATGGACCGGCCGTTGTAAAAGCCGTGGCCCAGCAGCCTACCGTGCGCGTCCAGCGCGCGCACGGGGCCGCCGTCCTCCGTTTCGCCCTCCACGCGGGCGATCTCGTTGCGGTAGATCCACGGGTGTCCGTCGCGGATCTTCTTCTGGCGTCCGTCCTGGACGTATACGTCGGCCATCGGCCCCGCCTCCTTTTGCGTCACAGCTCGATCAGCGAGACCATCACGACCGGGCGGCGCTTCGTCTTCTCGTACAGGAAGCTGCGCAGCTGGCCCTGCATGAGCTGCACGCACTCGCGCATGGGCTTGCGCTGCGCCTTCATGCGGCGCACGAAGTCCACGGCGCGGCGCTCGCAGTCGCCGGTGACCTTCTGATACTCGCTGTCGTACAGGAAGCCCATCGCGTGCACGACGGGCGGCGCGCTCAGCTCGCCGGTCTTGCGGTCGATGGCCAGCGCCACGCTGACCACGCCGTCGTCGCTGAGCAGCTTGCGCTCGCGCAGGACGAGGTTGTCCGCGTCGTCGATGCTCGTGGAGCCGTCGATCAGCACCGCCGCGCCGTTGGTGAAGCCCGTGATCGCGGCCCTGCCGTCGCGGATCTCGAAGATGTCGCCGTTGCCGAGGATGAAGATGTTCTCCCAGGGCATGCCCAGCGCGGCGGCCATCTCGGCGTGCTGGTAGAGCATGCGGTATTCGCCGTGCGCGGGCAGCAGGAAGCGCGGGCGCACGAGCGTGTGCACGAGCTTGATCTCCTCCTGCGAGGCGTGGCCGGAGGCGTGCACGTCGGCCAGCGCGGAGTAGTACACCTTCGCGCCGCGCTTGTACAGCTCGTTGATGACCTTGTAGATGGGCTTTTCATTGCCGGGGATGGGCGTGGCGGAGATGATGACCGTATCGCCCGGCACGATCTCGACCTCGCGGTGCGCGCTGAAGGCGATGCGCGTGAGCGCGGACATCGGCTCGCCCTGGCTGCCGGTGGAGATGACGACCACGCGCTCGGGCGGGAAGCGGTCGACCTGGCTGATGTCGATGAGCGTGTCGGGCTTCATCTGGATGTAGCCCAGGGAGTTGGCGGCGTTGAAGACGTTGAGCATGCTGCGCCCCACGAGCGCGACCTTGCGGCCGTGGCGCTCGGCGGCGGTGAAGATCTGCTGGAGCCTGTAGATGTTCGAGGAGAACGTCGCCACGAAGATGCGGCCCCTGGCGCCGGCGAACATGCCGGCGAACGACTCGCCGACGTGGCGCTCGCTGGCCGAGAAGCCCTTGACCTCGATGTTCGTGGACTCGCACACGAACAGCAGCACGCCCGCGCGGCCGATCTCGGCGATGCGCTGCAGGTTGATGATGCCCCCGTCGATGGGCGTATAGTCGACCTTGAAGTCGCCCGAGTGCATCACATAGCCCAGCGGCGTGCGGATGGCGAGCATGCACGCGTCGGCGATGGAGTGGTTCACGTGGATGAACTCCACCGAGAAGCAGCCCGCCTGGATCACGTCGCCGTCGCGCACGGTGTGCACCTCGCAGCGCTTGAGCAGGCCGGGCATGCGGTCCTCGATCTTGTACTTGACCAGCTCCATCGTCATGCGCCCGCCGTAGATGGGCGCGCGCAGCTCCTTCATCAGGTACGGGATGCCGCCGATGTGGTCCTCGTGCCCGTGCGTGAGGAAGATGCCCCGCACGCGGTCGCGGTTTTGCAGCACGTAGGTGAAGTCCGGGATGACCGCGTCCACGCCGGGCATGGTCTCATCCGGGAAGGACTGGCCGCAGTCGACGATGATGATGTCGCGCCCGTACTCGTAGGCGGTCATGTTCTTGCCGATCTCGCACATGCCGCCCAGCGGGATCACGCGCAGCGCCCCGCGCTTCGGGTGCGCGCTGGCATGGCTGCTCAGCGACGCGCGCTTGCGGCCGACCATCTGCAGCGTGGCGGAGATGGCGGGCTTGCCGCCCGTCTCGGTGACCACGCGCACGCGGCGCGCGCCGCGGCCCCGGGGGGCAGACGCTGCCCGGGGGGCGCCCTGCGCGGCGGGCGCGGCCTGTGCGGCGGGCTTGCGCGGCTTACGGGCGCGGCGCGCGGGCTGTGCAGGCTGTGCCTGTGCCACAGGGGCCGCGGGCTGGGCAGGCTGTGCCACAGGGGCCGCGGGCTGTGCCTGGGCCGCGGGCGCGACGGGCTTGCGCGGCCCCCGGCCGCGGCGCGCAGGCTGTGCCTGTGCCGCGGGCTGGGCAGGCTGTGCAGGCTGTGCCTGTGCCACAGGGGCCGCGGGCTGGGCCTGGGCGGGCTGGGCCGGCTGGTCCTGACGGGACGGGGATGCGGTATCGGTCCGGCGGGGCAGGCGGCGTCCGCCGCGCGCGCCGGGGGTCTTGTTTTCCTGATCGGGCATAGATATTTCCTTTCTCTTATCCAAATAGACGGTCGTCGGGCGGGGCGCAGAGGGCGCGCCGCCGGGGGATACGGGCGATTCAGGCCGCGACAATCCAGACCCCTGCGAGGCAGGCGTCGGACGGGGGCGTGCGCGGGGAAGTCCGCGGGCCCGTGGGGGTGGGAAGGGACGGCGGGGCCGTCCGAAGGGCGGGGCGGCGCAGGGCGGCCCCGCTATATGAAGGACGGGGAGGCGCGGCCGCGGTCGTGAGCGCGCGGGGCGGTCCGTCCAGCATAGACAGATGCAGACGTTTTATTATACACCAGGCGGCGGGAAAATACAACGGGGCGGGAAAGTTTCCGTTGACGAACGGCGGCGGGTATGCTATCGTGAGGGCATACAAAGGGAGGTCGGGCGGATGAACCGGAGGAAGAAGGCGGCGCTCATCGCGGCCATCGCGGCGGCGGTGGCGCTGGCGCTGGCGGCGGGCGCGGCGGCGTGGTGGTTTTTCGGCGGCAGCGGGATGACGCACTATCTGCTGATGGGCACGGACCAGTGGGGCCCGCTGGCAGAGGGCGGGCGCAGCGACGTGATGATCCTGTGCACGCTGGACATGGACGCGCGGCGGGTGGCGCTCACGTCGCTGGCGCGGGACTTGCAGGTGACGCTGCCCAGCGGCGGGGAGAACCGGCTGAACACGGTGGCGCACTTTGGCGACGAGGAGGAGCTGGTCCAGGTCGTGGAGGATCTGCTGGGCCTGCCGATCGAGGGCTATGTGAGCGTGAACTTCTCCAGCGTGGTGGAGATCGTGGACGCGCTGGGCGGCGTGACGGTGGAGCTGACGGCGCAGGAGGCCTCCTATCTGAAGCGGGTGGAGGGCGAGTACTACGGCCATCCGCTGCACGAGGGCGCGTGCGACCTGAACGGGGCGCAGGCGCTGGCGTACATGCGCTGCCGGCAGCTGGACAGCGACTTCGGGCGCACGGACCGGCAGGCGAAGGTGATGGACGCGCTGCTCAACGGCGGGAAGCGCATCGGCCTGGGCGAGGCCACGCGGCTGATGGGCGCGCTGTCGGGCAGCTACCGCACGGACCTGAGCGCGGCGGAGCTGGCCTCGGCGGCGCGCAACGTCCTGCGGCTGCGGGGCGCGGGGTTTGAGAAGTTCACGATCCCGGCGCAGGGCACCTACCGCTACGGCGAGCTGCGGGGCGGCTCGGTGCTGGTGGCGAACATGGACAAGAACCGGGAGCAGCTGTGGGCGTTCCTGGGCCTGGAGCTGCCGGAGGCGTCGCAGACGGAATAACGGCATGGGCATAGGACGCCGGGGTGCAGGGGCGTCCCGCCCCTGCACCCCGGCGCTATGTTTCTCTCCCTCCCCCTATGCGGCCAGCGTGACCGTGAAGCGCGCGCCCTCGCGCGACGCCTGCGCGTCCAGCGCCGCCCGCTGGCGGTCCAGCAGCGCGCGCACCTCCGCCAGATCCGGCATGTCGCCCGCGCCGTCGTCCTCCACGCGCACGGACGGCACGCCCCGCCAGAGCAGCACCTGCACCCGCGCGCCCCGCGCGCCCGGATGCAGCGCCACCGCCTGCAGCAGCAGCGACAGCGCCCGCGTCAGCGCCGCCGGGTCCGCCGTCGCAAAGACCGGCTCCTCCGGCAGCCGCGCGTCCAGCACCAGGCCGCTCCCCTCGAGCAGCGGCCGGCACGCGTCCAGCGCCTCCCGCGTCAGCGCGCACAGGTCGCACCGCTCCGGCCGCACCGGCGCGCTCGCCCGCCGCGCCCGCTGCCGCCGCGCGTTGCGCTGCACCAATCCCTCGTTCAGCGCCCGCAGGTCCTTGCGCTCCCGCGCCGTGCCCGTCGCGCTGATCAGCCGGCACAGGTTTCCCTCCCCCGCCTCCGCCAGCGCGTCCCGCAGCAGCGCCGCCCGCCGCAGCGCCCGCCGCAGCAGCGCGCCCAGCACCCCGCAGCCCGCCAGCGACAGCGCCAGCAGCGCGAGCAGCAATACATGCATCCGATCCATGGAAAACCCTCCCTTTCCGGCGCCATCTGCGCGCAGGGGCCGCCCGGCTCGCGCCGGACAGCCCCCATATCGTCGGTCTTGTATGTCCCCGCCGTCACGTCTTGGGCGGGAAGTCCTCCAGGCCCTCGATCTCCTTGCCCAGCAGGCTGCGCAGGAAGTACGACGGCGAGAAGTTGCGCACGTCCTTGCCATCCTCCCCCCGCACGATCAGGCCCGTCGCGCGGTAGTAGACCTGCATGTCGATGTCCAGCTCGATCAGGTCCGCGTCGTACACCGTCAGGCCCTCCACGTCCCGGCACTTCGTCAGCGGCCACTGCGGCGCCAGCAGCGTCCATTCGCCGTCCGGCAGCAGCGCCGTCATGCCCATGGACGTCACGCGCGTGACCAGCGCATCCTCCGCCGTGAAGGCGAGCATCTCCACCCGCTCCATGCGCGCGCGGTCCGCATCCACAAACCGCTCGCCCGTCGACAGGTCGATGCGCGCCACCAGCTCCTGCGTCGCATACGCCACGTAGCGCCCGTCCGGGCTGAACGCGATGTGCAGCGCGTCCTTCGTGCCCGGGATGCGGTAGGACTTCATCGTGCGCAGGTCGATCACCCGCGCGTCGTCCGTCAGCTCCGCCCCGCGCTCCCGCCGGTCGTACAGCAGCGCCAGATTCCCGTCGCGCGATACGTCCAGCGAGCGCACCTGCTCGTAGTTCTTGCCGCTCAGCCCCAGCGTCGCAAGCGTCAGCGCGCCCTCGACCTTCAGCTGCTCGTCCGTGCCCACCGTGCCCACCAGCACGCCCCGGTTGTTCACCAGCACCATGCGCAGCCTTCCGTGGTCCAGGTGCGCCACGTTCGACGTGCCCGCCGTCTGCCACCTGCGCTGCATGTCCGAAGCCGCGGCCGCCGCGTCCGGCTCGCCCACCGGCGTGGACAGCAGCCCCGCCTGCACGCCCAGCAGCAGCGCCTGCTCGTCCGGCGCGGCGGTCAGCACCGCCTGCGCCTGCGCCTCCGGCTCCGGCGTCGGGCTCGGCTCCGGCGTCTGCGTCGGCCGGGGCGTCGCCGTCGGCTCCGGCGTCTCCCTCGGCGTCGACGTCAGCGCAGGCTCAGGCGTCGGCCCCGTCAGCGTGTTCGCCGCCGCGTCCGGCGCCAGCGCCGCGCCCAGATACAGCCGCAGCCCGTCCCAATACCCGTCCGCCCGGCTGTCCCGCCGCTGCGGGTTCAGCCCCAGGCGGTATTCCGTGCGCGCATACAGCCCGTCCATGTCCTCATCCTTGGGCGCGACGTACGGCGCCTGATTCACCGACGGCACCTGCGGCGGCGCCGCCGGCTCCTCGAATTCCTCCCATTCGCCCGGCTCCGGCGTCTCCATCGGCTCCGGCTCCTCCGTCGGCCCCGGCGTGGGCGTCGCCTCCGGCGCCTCGATCGCGTCATAGATCCCGCTGAGCACCAGCTCCTTCGTCGACGCAAACCGCAGCGCAAACGCATACCGCATCCCGTAGGGCACAAACGCCGTATACCGCCCTCGCTCGTCCTTCGGGTCGACCTTCAGCTGGTTCTCCTCCGCCCAGCTCTCCTCCGGCAGCGCCTTCACCGCCTCCATCAGCTCCGCGGGCGTCTCGGCCACCCCCTCGGGCAGCAGCAGCAGCAGCACCTCGATCGCCCGCACGTCGTCCTCGGCCCGCGCAATCGTGAAGTGCATCGCCACGCCCGTCGGATCCGGCTGCGATTCGTCATACACGAACGGCCCGAACGACGGCGTCGGGAACGGCGTGCGCGTCGGCGCGGGCGTCCCCTCCGGCGCGGGCGTCGCGTCCGGCGTGGGCGTCGCGCCCGGCGTAGGCGTCGCGCCCGGCGTAGGCGTCGCGTCCGGCGCGGGCGTCGCGCCCGGCGTAGGCGTCGCGCCCGGCGTAGGCGTCGCGCCCGGCGTAGGCGTCGCGCCCGGCGTAG
>MHCFR05601__coassemble_1088_pt1 | contig 21720 bp, 18 predicted proteins | sample MHCFR05601__metabat2_low_PE_030 | metagenome-assembled genome bin MHCFR05601
TTCGGGGCAATCGGCCCACTGGGCCGCCGCTTCCCTCCCGAGCCTCTGCCGGGGGTCCGGGGGCAGAGCCCCCGGAGGTTTACATGGTATACACGGGCGAGGACCCGCATACAACCTACAAAGAGAGGTCGTCCATGGCATCCGAATTGATGACGAACATCTACGAACACCTCGACCGCGCGGCCCTGCTGGCCGAGCTGGGGCCGCGCCTGCGCGGGCAGGTCTACGAGCTCACGTGCCCGCAGTGCGGCAAGCGCGAGGCGTACCTGTACCACGACGGCACGCAGATCACGTGCAACCGGCGCAACAAGTGCGGCTATGAGAGCAGCCTGTGGGACTACGTCTCCCGGCGCGACGGCACCGACGGACGCCAGACGCTGGCCACGCTCGCCCGGGCCGCGGGCGTGGAGCTGCCGCCGCCCTCGCGCAGGGAGCGGGAGCGGGCCACGCGCGAACAGGCGATCGAAATGGCCGTGCGCGTGATGCAGCGCCTGCTCTTTGAGGACGAGGGGCGCGAGACGCTTTCGTATCTGCGCGCGCGCGGCTGGACCGACGAGGCGGCGCGCGCGGCGGGGTTTGGGCACTATCCGCGACAGGAGGAGCTGCGCGGGTACATCGGCCTGGTGCTCGAGGGCGCGCAGGACGAGGCGTTCTCCCTGTTCTCGCCGCGGGCGCTGGGGGAGACGCACACGCTCGCCATCCCGTACCGCGACGCGTTCGGGCACGCGCGCGGGGTGATCGTGCGCAGCGTCCGGCCGGACGCGCAGGGGCCCAAGTACCTGTTCAACCGGGGCGTCAAGCGCGGGGAGCACTTCTTCCACATCGACGCGCTGCCCCGCGGCGCGCGGCGCGCGGTCGTGGTCGAGGGCTATATCGACGCGCTCATGGCCACGGCCTGCGGCGTGGAGGGCGTGGTGGCCGCGGGCGGCAGCCGCATCACCGAGGCGCAGCTGCAGGAGGCGCGGCGGCTGGGCGTGGGCGCGTTCGTGCTCGCGCTGGACAACGCCGACCTGGACGAGGCCGGGCGCGAGGGCGCGCTGCACGCCATCCGGCTGATCGAATCCGCCGGCGCGCGGGCGTATGTGGCGCGCCTGCCCGCGCCGTTCAAGGACCCGGACGAGCTGATGCGCACCGGGCCGCAGGGCGTGGCGGCGTTTCGCGCGGCGATCGAATCGCCCGAGAGCGCGGCGTCGTTTGCCTCGCGCCAGCTGATGCGAAAACACGGGCTGACGCAGGGCGCGCTGCTGAGCAAGCCCGCGCGCGACGCGCTGCTGGATGACGCCATGGCCTTTGCCGCGCACCTTCGCGACCCGCTGGCCCCGGCGGACTTCTTCGGGCCGATCGCGGCGGGGCTGGGCGTGCCCGAGTCGCTGCTGAGCGCGGAGCTGGAGACGCGCCGCGAGCGCGAGGCGGCGCAGGCGCGGGACGCGGCCTACCGGGCGCTGGCGCAGCGCATCACGCAGTACGTGGGGGAGGGGCGCGCCGCGCAGGTGGACGCGATGGCGCGCGAGGAGCTGACGCGCATCGGCGCGGACGGCGCGCGCGCGCTGCGGCCCTACACGCTGCAGCACCTGCGGCTGGACCTGATGAATACGCCCGACGGCCTGCCCACCGGCTACCCGGCGCTGGACGCGCTGGTCACGATTCCGGACGGGGCGATCACGCTGGTGGCGGCGCGCCCGTCGCACGGCAAGACCACGCTGCTGACGAACCTGTTTCTCAACCAGCTGCGCGCGCACCCGGGGGAGAGCTTCGCGTTCTTCTCGTATGAGGAGACGCGCGCGGCGCTGGCGCTGAACATGATCAACATCCTCGCGGGGGAGACGCTCAGCCGGGCGAAGAACAAGTACGCGCTCAAGGAATACTTCACGCGCTTCGCGGACGCCGCGGGGCGTCTCCACCCGGCGCTGGACGCGGCGTGGAAGGCGTTTGGCGAGATGGTCGACGCGGGCCGCCTGCTGCTGTTCGAGGAGAGCCTGGACGCCGAGGCGCTGGCGGGGCTGATCGTGTCCATGAAGCGGCGCGACCCGCGGCTGCGCGCGGTGTTCATCGACTACATGCAGAAGATCCGGTGGGCCGGGGCGCAGGCGCCCACGCGGCAGGTGGAGCTGCAGCGCATCTCCGGGCGGCTGCTGGACGCGGCCAAGCAGGCGAACATCCCGGTGGTGCTGGCGGCGCAGCTGGGGCGGCCGGCCAAGACGTCCAGCGCGCGCGAGGATACGCGCCGCGGCGTGCGGCTGGACAACCTGCGCGAGTCCGGCGACATCGAGCAGGACGCCAACGTGGTGCTGGGCCTTTACAACGAGGCGGTCGACCGCGCCGAGGACGCCGACGGCGCGCCCCCCGCGCAGGATGCCGACCAGCGCCTGACCGTCACCGTGCTCAAGAACCGCAACGGCATGACGGGCTTCACCGTGCCGCTGCGCTTTGAGCCGCAGACGCTGCGCATCCTGCCCATGGCGCGCGAGCGCCTGTAACCCCAAAGGAGGACAAGGCATTGAACCGCATCATCGCCATCGTCAATCAGAAGGGCGGCGTGGGCAAGACCACCACCGCCATCAACCTGGGCGCGGCGCTGGCCCGCGCGGGGCGGCGCGTGCTGCTCGTGGACGTGGACCCGCAGGCCAACCTCACCGCCTCGCTGGGCGTGCGGGCCGGGGACGCGCCCACGCTCTACCGCGTGCTGCGCGGCGACGCCTCCGCGCGCGAGGCCATCGTCCGCCGCGGCGGCTACGACGTGCTGCCCGCGGGCATCGACCTGTCCGGCGCGGAGATCGAGTTTGCCGCGGCGGCGGGGCGCGAGTTCCTGCTCTCGGAGGCGCTCGCGCCCGCGCTGCCCGACTACGACTACGCGCTGCTGGACTGCGCGCCCTCGCTGGGCCTGCTGACGCTGGGCGCGCTGACGCTCGCGGGCGAGGTGTTCATCCCCCTGCAGAGCGAATACCTCGCGCTGCAGGGCGTGAGCCAGCTGCTGCAAACCGTGCAGGTCGTGTGCCGCAGGCTCAACCCGCGCCTGGCCGTCACGGGCATCGTCGCCACGCTGTACGACCAGCGCAAGCGCCTCAACCGCGAGGTCATCGAAAACATCGCCTCGTACTTTGGCGCGAAGCTCTTCTCCACCCGCATCCGGGACAACATCTCCCTGGCCGAGGCGCCCAGCTACGGCCAGGACATCTTCGAATACCGCCCGGATTCCTACGGCGCGCAGGACTATGCGGCCCTGGCCGCCGAGGTCATCGCCCAGGAGGTGAAACCGTGAAACAGCGACTTGGAAGCGATCCGCTCAGCTGGATCCGCGACACGCGCACATCGCAGGAGGATGCGAACACGGGCGAACGGGATGGGACAACCGCCGCCCCGGCCCCGTCGACGAACGACACGAACACGGGCGAACGGGATGCCGCCGTCACCGCGCCCGACGCCGCGCCCACCGCATCGACGAATGATGCGAACACGGGCGAACGGGATGCCGCCGCCGCCGCGCCCGCCGCACCGACGAACGACACGAACACGGGCGAACGGGATGCCGCAACCGCCCACGCCGCACCGGCCCCGTCGACGAACGACACGAACACAGGCGAACGGGATGCCGCAACCGCCGCCCGGCCCGCCGCCGCACCGGTCGCACCGGCCGCATCGACGAAAAAGGCGAACACGGGCGAACGCGCCGCCCGGCGCAAGCCCGCACAGGCCGGGCCTGCCGCCCAGGCCGGGCCTGCCGGGCCTGCCGCGCCTGCCGCCCCGGCAAACGATACGAACACGGGCGAACTGCCGGGCGAGGAGGCGCTGCGGGCGCTCATCGCGCGGGAGCTGGCGGGCATGGCGCCGCGCAGGGGCCGCCCGCGCACGAACCTGCGCGAGGTGACGAAGTCGTCGCAGGAGGGCCTGCCGGAGAACTGGACGCGCGCGACGTTCATCGTGCGCGAGACGCTGCTGGAAGATCTCAAGGACTGCGCGTACACGCGGCGCAAGACGATCCGCGACGTGCTGGACGAGGCGCTGACGGCCTACCTGTCGGGGCAGGAGCTGCTGCGCCGTCCGCGCTGAAGGGGGCAAAGGAGCGGGCATGAACAACAGGGACATCCGCAAGCTGCTGTCGCAAAAGACGGTGACGGGCGAGGAGGTCGGGCAGGCGCTCATCCGGGACATGGTCTGCCTGTATGTGGACGCGAACACCGCGCCCGAGGGCGCGCCGGAGGGCCTGCTCAGCGAGGAGGACCGGCGGCGGCTGGTGTCGATGCTGGCAGACCCGGAGGACGTGCGGGTGTACAATCAGTACCGGTCGGTGCAGATGTACCTGACGGCCTATCCGGTGGTGTTCGCGTCGCTGCGGGAGGCCGTGGAGAGCGCGTTCAGCCGGCTGTACGCGACGCTGGTCAGCGCGCGCTCGGCGGAGCTGGCGGCGCAGGAGCTGCTGGGCGCGGGCGTGGACGCGGCAACGCCCGGCCTTGCGCGGCTGCGCAGCGAGCTGGGGCTGGAGTCGCTGGCGCATCTGCACGCGGGGCTTAGCGCCACGGCCGGGCAGATGGTGCGCTCGCTGCGCATGTGCGTGGCGCAGGAGCGCGGGCTGGAGATGGTCGCCGCGCGCATCCGCGTGCCGGAGCTGCTGGTCTACGAGCAGTTCAGCGCCGTGCCGTACGCGCGCTACGACCTGGCGCTGGGCGCGCAGCGGGCGCTGCGCGAGACGCTGCGCGCGGCCGGGCGGCCGCAGGACGCGCTGCGCCTGGTCGACGGGCTGCTGCCGCGCCTGACCCGGCGCGACCTGGAGCCCCGCCGCGCCGACGAGGCGCGCGCCCAGCGCATGCTGCGCGAGGACCTGAGCTGCGTGGAGGACCCCTTCGCGCTGGTCACGGCCATCACCGGCGGCCTGTCGCCCACGGCCGCAGCCGCCACGGCCGCCGCCGGGGAGCGCGCAACCCCCCTTAGTGGCCGCGGCACAGCCGCCACTGCCGCCGGCACAGCCGCCACAGCCGCCGCCGCCACAGCCGCGGCAGGGGAGAGCGCCAACCCCCTTAATGGAAGCGGCACGGCCGCCGGGGAGGAGGTGCGTCCATGAAGCGCGAACATCCCGAGCGCCCCGAGCGCCCCGAGCGCCCGCAGGCGGGCCAGGCGGGCCCGTCGATGGAGCAGCTGTTCCAGGGCGCGCAGGCGCTGCCCGTGCGGCCGCGCTACTACCGCATGCCCGAGGCGGAGCAGGAGTTCGTCAAGGTCGCGCTGCACGGGGAGAAGCTCAAGTTCGGCCACAAGCCGGACGCGGCGGAGCAGCTGGACGTGTTCGAGCTGCTGGACGGCGGCGCGGGCAAGGACGTGCAGATGCGCGAGGAGGACCGCGCCCGCGCGCGGGAGAACAACCTGACGGTCATCGGGCTGGACTTCTCGCTCTCGCAGTCCAAGGCGCTCTATGCCGTGCAGACGCTGCTCTCGCGCACGAACTACAAGGGCAACATGCCCCAGCGCTACGTGAAGGACCCCAACAACGTCTTTGCCTACACCGGCCCGCTGCCGGTGCTCAAGTTCGCCGTGTCGGAGTACCTGGACGCCTACGGCGTCACCAAGTACATGACGCGCCGGGGCAAGATGGAGTACTCCTCCGGCGAGCGGGAGGAGGCGCTCAAGGCGCTGCGCGACCTGGAGCGGCCCGTCATCATGGTGTATGACCGCTTCAAGGGCCGCGACCGCTCCGGCGCGCCGCTGTACGACGCCATCCGCACCGTGCGGCCGCTGCTGTCCATCGTGGAGGGCTTTCGCGACGTGACGGAGAGCGAGCTCGAGGGCATCCGCGCGGGCGCGGGCGTGGAGGGCAAGGTCTCCCACATCGTGGTGGAGCCGTCCGTCGTGCTGGTCGACCAGATCGGCAAGTACTTCGTGCTCAAGCCCGCCAACCTCTACCAGGAGCTGCGCCTGCGCTACGGCAAGAGCGACAAGAAGCTCGCGCTGTTCATCGAGTACCTGCTCACCAAGGGCGCCGAGCGCGCCCGCTACAAGGAGAAGATGGACTTTCGCCTCACGTTCGAGACGATCGCCTACGGCCTGCGCATGGACGCGCTGATCCGATCCCGCCAGCAAAAGCGCATCGCCAATCAGCTGCGCGACTTCTTCGAAAAGGCGTTCGACCTGGGCTACATCGCCGACTATCACATTGAGGAGGCCGCGCCCGTGCTGCGCTCCATCGCCGACTTCTCCCTCGCCCCCGGCAAGGTCTACTACCCCAAGCACCTGCTGCGCGGCGAGGAGGAGGACTGACCGCCTGCCCGAATCCGTCGCGCGGAATCTGTCGCATCCTGCCGGAATCGTTTGTTTTGTGTCAATTTTCGCGGCCGCATACAGGAATTGGCCGCCCCCGCGGCGAATCCTATCCCCCGCAGATCCCCATTTTTTTAGGATCCCATCGTCTGGAGGTTGGTTCGGATGAAGGACATCACGGTTTGCATCGGCTCCTCGTGCCACCTGCGCGGCTCGCGCGAGGTCGTGCAGGCGCTCGACCGCCTCGTGCGCGAGGCCGGTTTGCAGGAGGAGATCAACCTGCGCGGGTCGTTTTGCATGGGCGCGTGCGAGCAGGGCGTGTGCGTCACGTTCGAGGGCGCGCGCTACTCGCTCTCGCCCGCCACGGCCGAGGCGTTCTTTCGAGACACGGTGCTGCCCGCGCTGGGCGCGCAAGGAGGGAAGGCATGAGCATCATCGGACTGAAAAAGGCCAACTGCAAGCACTGCTACAAGTGCCTCAAGAGCTGCCCGGTCAAGTCCATCGAGGTCGTGGGCGGCCAGGCCAAGATCATCGAGCGGTCCTGCGTGCTGTGCGGCACGTGCCTGCTGGTGTGCCCCCAGCACGCCAAGACGCTGGAGAGCGACCTCGCCCTCGTGCAGGGCTGGGTCCGCGCGGGCGAGCCCGTCGCCGTGTCGCTGGCGCCCGCGTTCACCGGCTCCTTTGAGGGCACGGGCAAGCAGATGGTCTCGGCGCTCCTGAAGCTGGGCTTTGCGCGCGTGAGCGAGACCGCCCTGGGCGCGGCCTACGTCACCGCCGAGTTTGCCCGCATGGTCCGCGAGGAGAAGATGGAGCACATCATCACCTCCTGCTGTCCCGTGGTCAACGACTTCATCGAAAAGCACCACCCGGACATGATCCCCTACCTCGCGCCCGTCGTCAGCCCCATGATCGCCCACGCGCAGCTGCTGCGCCAGACGCTGGGCGAGGGCGTGAAGGTCGTGTTCATCGGCCCGTGCATCGCCAAGAAGCAGGAGGCCCGCGACATCCGCCACGACGGGCTCGTCGACGCCGTGCTCACCTTCGACGACCTGGCCACGTGGCTCGACCAGGCCGGCGTGCGCCCCCAGGACATGGAGGAGACGCCCTTCTTCAACGCGAATCCCTCCGTCGCGCGCATGTACCCCGTGCCCGGCGGCGTCAACGAGACGGTCCAGCGCCTCATGGGCGAGGACGCCCAGCGCCACTACAAGTTCCTGGATGTGACCGGCCTGCAGAGCTGCGCGGAGCTGTTCGACGCCATCCGCCACGGCGACATGCAGCACTGCTTCATGGAGCTCAACGCCTGCGTGGGCGGCTGCACCGGCGGCCCGGCCCGCAGCGAGCACGCGCACAGCCGCTTTGAGAGCCGCCTGCGCGTCGTGGACCGCACGCGCCGCTCCAGCCCCGACTACCCGCCCACGCCCGAGAGCCTGCGCATGCGCAAGACCTTCACCGACCGCAGCGAGCGCGAGGACCTGCCCAGCGAGGAGGTCATCCGCGCGATCCTGCGCCAGACGGGCAAGGAGACGCCCGAGCAGGAGCTCAACTGCGGCATGTGCGGCTACAACTCCTGCCGCGAGAAGGCCATCGCCGTCTATCAGGGCAAGGCCGAGCTGACCATGTGCATCCCGTACATGCGCGAGCGCGCGGAGTCGCTCTCCGAGGTCGTGCTCACCGCCACGCCCAACATCACGCTCATCGCCGACAGGGACCTCAACGTCTGCGAGTTCAACCGCGCGGCGCAGCAGCGCTTCGGCCTCACGCGCGCGCAGGCGCTGGAAAAGAACCTCTATGAACTCCTGGACGCGTCGGACTATCAGTTCGTGCTCGACACCCACCAGCCCATCGAGGACAAGCGCGTCACGCTGCCCGAGTGCGGCATGACCGCGCTGGAGACGATCGTCTACATCCCCGAGGGCGACATGGTCCTGGGCATCCTGCGCGACATCAGCGCGGAGGTCGCGCGCGAGCAGAGCCAGTACAACCTGCGCATCGAGACGATCGAGCAGACGCAGAAGGTCATCGACAAGCAGATGGTCGTCGCCCAGCAGATCGCCTCGCTCCTGGGCGAGACGACGGCCGAGACCAAGGTGACGCTGACCAAGCTCAAGAACATGATCGTCTACGACGGGGAGAAGCCATGAAGTACACCATCGACGTAGCCTACAAGAGCCTGTTCAAGCACGGCGAGGAGCTGTGCGGGGACAAGGTCGCCGTGGCGCGCGCGCCGGGCAGCACCATCTGCGTGCTCGCCGACGGCCTGGGCAGCGGCGTCAAGGCCAACATCCTGGCCACGCTGACCAGCCAGATCATCGTCACCATGCTGCGCGAGGGCGCCACCATGCAGGAGGCCGTGGAGACCATCGCCGGCACGCTGCCCGTGTGCTCCGTGCGCAAGGTCGCCTACTCCACCTTCTCGGTGCTGCAGATCACCGACGAGGGCGAGGCCTACCTCGTCGAGTTTGACAACCCCTTCTGCCTCTACGTGCGCGAGGGGCGGCTGGTGCAGCTGCCCTGCGAGTACCGCGAGTTCGCGGGCAAGGGCGTGTACGAGAGCCGCTTTCGCGTGCAGCCGGGCGACAGCCTGACGCTCGTGTCCGACGGCGTGGTCTATGCTGGCGTGGGCCAGACGCTCAACTTCGGCTGGACGTGGGAGTCCGTGGCCGACTGGCTCGTGCGCACGGTCACGCCCTCCATGTCCGCGCTGCGCCTGGCGTCGCTGCTGTCCCAGGCGGTCTATGACCTGTACATGGGCCAGTGCGGCGACGACTCGACGGTGCTGTGCGTGCGGGTGCAGCCGCGGCGCGCGGTCAGCCTGCTGGCCAGCCCGCCCAAGGACCCCGACCGCGACGCGGACATGGTCGGCGCGTTCATGCGCGCGCCGGGGCGCAAGGTGGTGTGCGGCGGCTCGAGCGCGAACATGGTCGGGCGCGAGCTGGGCCTGCCCGTGACCACGGAGCTGACCTACAGCGACCCGTCGATCCCGCCCATCGGGCACATCAAGGGCATCGACCTGGTGACCGAGGGCGTGCTGACCATGGCGCGCACGCTGGAGCTCTTGCGCGGCGCGCAGGACGCCGCCCAGAGCGACGCGCCCTTCAAGCGCCTGGATGAGGACAACGGCGCGGCGCGCCTGGCGCGGCTGCTGCTCGAGGACTGCACGCACCTGCAGCTGTTCGTCGGCACGGCGATCAACCCCGCGCACCAGAACCCGAATTTGCCCACGGACCTGTCCATCAAGTTCCGCCTGATCGACGAGATCGCCGCGGAGCTGGAGCGCCTGGGCAAGACCGTCGAAAGACAGTATTTTTGATCGGCCGCGGATATGCGCCGCGGCGGGGAGGAACGCCGGATGCCTGTATGCAGCAACACGGAACACTTTAAGTTTGAGGTGCTCAAGCGCGTGGCCCAGCTGGCCTACGAGGGAGGGCTGAGCCAGGACGCGATGGACGAGATCCCCATGGAGATCATCCCGCCCGGCAGCCAGGCGACGGTGCGCTGCTGCGTCTACCGCGAGCGGGAGATCATCCGCTATCGCGTGCGCTGGGCCACCGACCGCACGAACAAGCCGGGCGTCGTGGCCGTCATGCACGCCGCCTGCGAGGGCTGCCCGATCAACCGCTACACCGTCACCAGCAACTGCCAGCGCTGCGTGGCCCGCAAGTGCGTCGAGGCCTGCCCCTTCGGCGCGGTCAGCGTCACCGGCCGCGGCGCGTACATCGACCCCGAAAAGTGCCGCGAGTGCGGCCGCTGCGCCGCCGCCTGCCCGTATAACGCCATCTCCGACACCCTGCGCCCCTGCGTGCGCTCCTGCCCGGTCGACGCCATCGCCATGGACCAGAACCGCCGCGCCACGATCAACTACGACCGGTGCATCTCCTGCGGCGCGTGCGTCGCCGCCTGCCCCTTTGGCGCGATCAGCGACAGCTCGCAGATCGTGCACGTCATCGAGCGCATCAAGGGCCCGGGCGAGGTCTACGCCGTCGTCGCGCCCGCGGTCGAGGGCCAGTTCGGCATGGCCACGTTCGCCCAGATCGCCCAGGCCGTGCGCCGCCTCGGCTTTGACGACTGCCTCGAGGTCGCGCTCGGCGCGGACGCCGTCGCCTGGCACGAGGCGCAGGAGCTCAAGGAGGTCGCCGAGCGCGGCGGGCACATGACCACCTCCTGCTGCCCCGCCTTCTACAACATGATCGACAAGCACTTCAAGAAGCTCATGCCCATGGTCTCCTCCACCGTGTCGCCCATGACCGCCGCCGCCCGCTTCGTCAAGCGCGATCACCCCGGCGCGACGGTCGTGTTCATCGGCCCGTGCATCGCCAAGAAGAGCGAGGTGCTGCGCGTGCCCGACGGCGCGGACTTTGCCATGACCTTTGAGGAGCTCTACGCCCTGTTCAGCGTGCGCGGCATCGACCCCGCCAAGGAGCAGGCCGCGCCCACGCAGCAGGGCAGCCGCTACGCCAAGGGCTTCGCGCAGTCGGGCGGCGTCGCCGCCGCCGTCGGCCGCGTGCTCGAGGAGGACGGCTTTGATACGCCCTACTCCTGCCTGCGCTGCAACGGCGCCGCCGAGTGCAAAAAGGCGCTCATGATGCTCGGCGCGGGCAAGCTGCCCGAGACGATTGTCGAGGGCATGGCCTGCGAGGGCGGCTGCATCGCCGGCCCCGGCCGCTGCGAGGACCCCAAGGTCACCGTGCGCATGCGCCAGAAGCTGCTCGCCCAGGCCGACGCCCGCGGCGTGCAGGAGAACCTCGCCCAGCAGGGCTTCAAGGACGTCAACCTTGAACGGTAGTAGCGGGGGGAGGGAAGCCCCTCCCCCCGCGCCCCCCGGCGCCCGGGGGCGCGGCCCCCGGGACCCCCGGCAGAGGGACATTGCCCCTCTGCACTCCCCGCTATGGCCCGCGCGTTGCGCGGGCCTTGGCTTTTGGGCGAGACTTGGCGAAAAAAAAACAGGGCCGCACGTCGTGCGGCCCTTAGCGCGGGGGTGTCGGGGCGGCATTGCCCTCGCCCGGTGGTTGCCCAGGGCCGCACGTCGTGCGGCCCTTGGCGCGGGGGTGTCGGGGGAGGGCACTGTGTCCCGCCCGGTGAGCCCCGGGGCCGAGCGAAGCGCAGGCCCCTGGCGGCGGGGTGCAGGGGGACACTGTCCCCCTGCCGGGGGTCTAGGGGGCAGAGCCCCCTAGTTCATCATGCGCACGAGGCTCTGAACGTAGTCCGAGGAATAGCTGTCGCCGGAGCGCTCCAGGCCGTTGGGGTCGTAGCTGACCGTGCCGTTCAGGTAGAGCAGCTGCGTGGGATCGCCGCCCAGGTCGGCGGAGACGGAGTACCAGACGCCGGGCAGGAAGGTGCGCGGCATGTCGCCCACGCGCTGCACGTCGTCCAGCGTGGGGTAGAAGCAGACGCTCACGTCCTTCATGGCGATCTTGTGGTCGAGGATCAGCGGGGCGTAGGGGTCCTTGGGCACGGCGTCCTTGTCAAAGCCGCCGCCGTTCCAGGTGTCGATGTCGGTCACCGTGTACATGAACCGGTCGTCCAGGCGCACGATTTCGAGCTTGCCGATCAGGTACATGTTGCTGGCGACCAGGTCAAACGTCTGCACGCCGTAGTAGGCGTCGGCGGCGAACAGGTCCACCGGGCGGAACATGAGCCACTCGTCGGTCAGCTCGGGCCTGATGTCGCGGAAGCGGATGCCGCGCACGCAGAAGGCCTTGTTCTTGATCTCCAGCAGCATGCGGTGGACGTACTCGCTGCGGGTCAGCGTGCCGTTGACGTACAGCTCCACGCGGTAGGGGACGGTCGCGGACTTCTGGTATTCCAGGTAGATCTCGGGCGAGACGAACGCGCCCGCGACGTCCGCGACGTTCTCGAACGTGTGGTCGTAGGCCGTCTCGTCGTCCGCGTCGTAGGCGGAGCGGTTCTCGTCGCGCACGATGCGCAGGCGCACCTGCGCCCCATACGGCACCGTCGCCGTCACCTGAATCCAGCGCGCCTTGAAGTAGCTGCCCGTGCGGAATGCGTCCGTGCCCGCGCGGTCGAGGTTGCACACGTACAGCGGCTCGTTGCCGCGCGAGGCGGCCGACGCGCCCAGCGGCAGCAGCGCCGACAGCAGGCATGCCGCCAGCAGCAGGCACAGCGTGCGGGCGAAGCGTTTCTTCATCATCAATCCCTCCCTGATGATTTCTGCCGCGCGTCCGCGGGGGGCGTGCGGTTTTTCCGGATCTTTCCGGATGCCTTCGCTATTATAACGCGCGGGGCGCGGCGTTTGTTGCCCGAGGCGCGCTTTTTTTTGTCCGCATTTTGTGTGGCCGCGCAGGAAGAATTCTCCCGCCTGGCGCGTCTAATAGGCGGCGAGTTCAAAAAAAACGGCCCGGCGCGCAGGATTGCGCCCCCCGGGCTCGAATGCAATCAACCATGCGCCGCGCAGCCCGCGCGGCCGGAGGGAGGCAACTTCATGTATCGCAAGCTGACAGCCCTGTTCCTGGCCCTGGCCCTGATGCTGGGCGCGACCGGCGCGCAGGCCACCGGCATCGTCATCGGCGCGCCGGCGGCGGATCCCGCGGCGACGCAGGCCCCGGCGGCGACCGAGGCCCCGGCGGCCGACGCGGCGACGGAATCGGACGCCGCGGAACCTTCTATAGAAGAGGAAGCGCCGGCGGCGACGCCGGACGAGCCCGACGCGAACGCGTCGCCGCTGATCCAGGTGACGGCGGGCGGCAACGCGTCGATCTTCCCGTCTGTGGACGGCATGGGCAGCGCGGACTATGTGGACAGCATGGCGGCCTGCGGCGACACGCTGTACGTGATGGGCAGTTCGAAGCTGTACGCGTACAAGGCGGGCGCGCAGGAGATGACCGTGCTGGTGGACTACAATGAGGACGAGCTGCTGCGCGAGGCGCGCAGCGCGGCCTACATGACGGAGGAGGACCTCAATCGCCAGGAATACGCCGAGGACGTGGCGGACGCGGCGCGGCGGTATCCGTCGCGGCTGATCGGCGGCGGGGACGCGCTCTACGCGGTGAATGCGGTGAGCGGCGCGTACGGCCCGGTGGTGGACGGCCTGATCCAGCCCGAGCTCACGCTGCAGTGGGACGACATGGTCATTCAGGAGTCGGACTGGACGATGCAGCGGTCGGTCGGCTCGTTCGTGCGCACGGACCGCGGGCTGTACGCGGCGCTGGGGCCGAACGCCAGCAGCTACAGCGGCCTGGACTATACGCTCGTGCGCTACGACCTGACGACGGGCGAGCGCACGGACCTGCAGGTGCCGGGCGCGCAGTCGGTGACGGCCTATCGCGAGGGCAAGCTGCTCGTGGTGGGCAATGACGAGAACTACAACGTCTCCGTGCGCGTGTTCGACGAGGAGTCGGGCGCGGTCGAGTCGACGCTGATGGCGCAGTCGGTCACGGGCGAGGGCGGCGACACGTCGCTGATCAACTACAACTCGTTCGGCTTTGCGTATGACGCGGCGGCGGACTTCGTCTACTGGCTGCAGGACGGCCAGGTGCGCCGCACGCAGGATGGCAAGGGCGCCGAGACGGTGGGCTATGTCACCTGCGACGGCGGCAACATGGAATATCCGGGCATGCTGCTCGCGGGCGGCTATTACGCGGTGAACACGTACTCGGGCGCGTTCGTGCGCACGCTGGACGAGGCGTACCGGCCCGAGCGCGCGCTGCACATCCTGGGCGGCTGGCTGGACGAGCCCGCGCGCGCCTTTGCAAATGAACATCCGGAGGTGCCGCTCGTGTTTGAATCCCGCTGGCTGGACGGCTCCGAGGCCGTGCGCAACGACATGCTCTCCGCCTCGTCGAATGTCGACATCTACGTGATCAACGTGCGCTCGGGCCTGCGCACGCTCATGGAAAAGGGCTATCTGGCCGACCTGTCCGGCTCCGAGACGCTCCTGCAGAACGTGCGGGCCATGTACCCGCAGTTTGCCGACGCGCTGATGTATGACGGCAAGCTCTACGGCTTCCCCATGTCGCTGACGGTCAACGCCTGGTCGTACAACGCCGCCGCGCTGGAGACGCTGCTGCCCGGCGCCGAGCGGCCCGAGACGTTCAAGGACCTCATCGCGCTGCTGGGCGAGTACGACGCCGCCTACCCCGACGGCGACGAGGACTACGCCATCATGAACCTGTGGAGCGGCGCGGATGAGCTGTTCTCGCAGATGCTCACCCTCTACATCGCCGGGCATGAGACGCAGGACGGCCCGCTCACGCTCTCCGGCAGCTCGTTCATCGACACGCTCAAGGCCATGGAGGAGATCCAGCTGCCCACGTACGACTGGTCGTCCATGACCTCCGAGGAGCAGGACGAGCTCAATGAGAAGCTCAACCGCACGCCCGTGATGGAGACCTATGCCTACAACCTGCTGACCCTGCCCACCTCCTACGACCGGCGCACCGGCGAGTCCATCCCCGTCGAAAACATCGCCCCGCCCGTGTTCGCCGAGGGCGACACGCCCGTCATCATCGGCGACATGCAGGTCTATGTCGTCAACCCCAATTCCGAAAACGTCGACCTGGCCGTGCGCTTCCTGGAGTACCTCGCCCAGCACATGGACACGCAGCTGGACTATCAGCTGCACCCCGACCGCACCGGCGCGCAGCGCTCGCCCTGGTATGAGCAGAACCTGCGCAGCATGCAGCAGTACGTCGACGACCTCGAGCAGACCCTCGAGTCCGCCGGCGAGGCCGACCGCGCCGACATCCAGGCCTCCATCGACGCCCAGCGCGCCTGGATGGAGGAGTATGCCCGCACCGACTGGTACATCAGCGAGGAGGGCCTGCAGAGCTATCGCGCGCTCGCGCCCTACGTCACGCTGCTGCCCGATTCCGACCTGCTCTCCTACGAGTCCGGCACGGCCATGACCCAGCTGCAGGACATCCTCACCCGCTACCGTCAGGGCCAGATCGACGCCGATCAGATGGCGCGCGAGTTTGACCAGAAGCTACAGATGATCTACATGGAATCCCTGTAACCAGGGGGCGCAGCCCCCTGGACCCCCGGCAGGGGGACAGTGTCTCCTGCCGCCTCAATCGTCGCGGTCGGGCGCTGCCGCGCCCGCCGCTCGTTTCGGCGGCCTCGTCCGGGTCGCTTTGCCCCTTCGGGGCAATCGGCCCACTGGGCCGCCGCTTCCCTCCCGAGCCCTGCACCCCGCCACAAGGGGCCTGCGCTTCGCTCGGCCCCGGAAGCACGATGCCGCGGGGGCATGTGATCCCATAGGGCCGCGCATTGCGCGGCCCGTAGTGGGTGCAGGGCAAAGCCCTGCCGGGGGAGCGGGGCGCGAAGCCCCGCACGCATCCCCCTAGCGGGGAGTGCAGGGGGGCCTTGTCCCCCTGCCGGGTCCAGGGCGGCGCCCTGGGGAAAGGATGGGGTAGATGTTCAAGCAAAAGCGAATGCTGCTGGTGTTTCTGCTGCCGGGCATGCTGGGGCTGCTGGTGTTCTATGTGCTGCCGTTTTTCGGCGGCATCTACTTCAGCGTGACGGACGGCACGCGGCAGAACGCCTTTGTGGGCATGGCGAACTACCTGAGCGTGTGGCAGAACCAGATGTTCCGGCTGGGGCTGGTCAATACGCTGCAGCTGTCGCTGATCTGCGCGCCGCTGATCTTCGTCAGTTCCTTTCTGCTGGCGGGGATGCTCAAGGGGCTGGGCGAGCGGTCGAAGGGCTACCGCAACGTGCTGCTGCTGCCGTACCTGATGCCCTCGGCGGCGATGCTGATCCTGTTTTTGCTGCTGTTCGACTACGGCGGGCCGGTGAACCGGGCGCTGCAGGCGCTGGGCATGCCGCGCGTGCTGTGGAAGGAGAGCGACGCGATGCGCGTGCCGGTCATCGCGCTGTATGTGTGGAAGAACCTGGGCTTTTCGGTGGTCATCTTCTCCTCGGCGCTGCAGGCGGTGCCGGGCGCGCTGTATGAGTACGCGCAGCTGGAAGGCGCGTCCAGGCTGCGGCAGGAGATCTCCATCACCCTGCCGATGATCTCGCCCACGGCGTTTCTGGTGTTCGTGCTGGCGTGGATCAACGCGTTCAAGATCTTCAAGGAAGTGTACTTCATCGGCGGGTCGTACCCGGACATGTCGTGCTATACGCTGCAGCACTTCATGAACAACATGTTCCAACGGCTCAACTATCAGTATGTGACGACGGCGGCGTATTCGTTCGCGGTGATCGTGCTGGCGCTGTTCGGCGTGCTGTACGCGATCGAGGCGCGGCGGCGCGTGGTGATGTAAGGGGGGAGGACGCATGAGAAGGAGGCGCAGACGGCGCGCGGCGCACCTGCCGGCGCGGCTGTTTCTGACGCTGCTGTGCGCGGTGATGCTGCTGCCGGTGGTGTTCACGGCGTTTTACTCGTTCTTCCCCAAGTCGGAGATGAGCGCGTACCTGGCGCAGCGCAACAATTACGACGAGACGAAGCTGCTGCCGATCCTGCTCTCGCCCAAGATCGCGACGGTGCGCCAGTACTACACGATCCTGATCGAGGACCCGACGTATCTGAAGCTGTTTTTGAACTCGGCGCTGTACGCGGGGCTGATCCTGGTGGGGCAGGCGGTCTTCGTGCCGATGATGGCCTATGCGCTCAGCCGGTTCCGGTTCCGGGGGCGGGAGGCGCTGTTCTTCCTGGTGCTGGCGCTGATGCTCATGCCCTTTCAGGTGACGATGGCGCCCAACGTGATCGCGCTGCGGGCGCTGGGGCTGATCGACACGATGTGGGCGGTGGTGCTGCCGATGTGGTTCTCGCCGTTCTACGTGTTTTTGCTGCGCCAGTTCATGCTCGCGATCCCGGGCGAGATGTTCGAGGCGGCGATGATCGACAGCGCGGGCGCGTGGCGGTGCTACTGGGCGGTGCTGCTGCCGGTGTGCCGGCCGGTGCTGGGCGCGGCGGTGGCGCTGTCGTTTGCCGACAGCTGGAACATGGTCGAGCAGCCGCTGGCGTACCTGACGCAGCAGATGCAGATGCCGCTGTCGGTCATGTTCAACAGCCTGAGCGAGACGAGCGCGGACGTGGTCTTTGCGGGCGCGGCGCTGTATTCGCTGCCGATGCTGTTCATCTATCTGTACTTTCAGGAGGACATCCTGCAGGGCTTGCAGCTGTCCGAGCTCAAATAGGGGGAGAGGCGCATGAAGAGGTTTGCGGTGCGGGGCCTGGTGACGCTGGCGATCGTGGTGGCGTGCAGCATGTTCTTTGCGCAGACGATCGTGACGATCACCACGCCCAAGGTGAAGCTGGAGCAGGCGCGGCAGGGCCGCTTCGAGGACGAGATGCGCCTGACGGGCGAGCTGTACTTTGACAGCGTGCAGGGCGTGACGCCGGAGGGCATGCAGGCGGGCGCGTCGGTGACGGTGCAGGAGGTGTTCGTGCGCGCGGGCGACTACGTGCAGTCGGGCGACCTGATCGCCACGACCGAGGAGTCCGACGCGTATGAGGCCAGCCTGGAGGAGGCGCGCAAGGCGCTCTCGGCGGCGCACGACGCGTATCGGGACAACGAGCTGGCGAACATCCGGCTCGTGCCGAACACGGATTCGGATAAGAACAGCGCGTATCAGGCGGCGGCGGACGCGGAGCGGGCGCTGCAGGACGCGCAGATCGAGCTGCTGACGCAGGCGGCGCAGGCGGGGCTGGTGCTGCCTGCGGACACGTCGCAGTGGGCGGCGCTGGTGCAGGCGCAGGGCGACGCGGCGCTGATCGAGGGCATGGAGCGGGTGATCGACGCCAAGCTCGCGCTGGACGAGGCGAACGCGGCGTTCATCGAGGTGAACAGCGAGAGCCGCACGAAGGAGGCGCTGTATACGTTCATCCAGAAGCGGCGTCAGCTGCAGGCGGCGATCGACGAGGCGCAGGCAAAGCTCATCGAGCTGGTGGCGCAGACGGAGGCGCTGCGGTCGATCCGCGCGCCGCACGCGGGCTACGTGACGGAGCTGAACCTGGAGGCGGGCAAGGCATACGACGGGAGCCAGGCGGCGTTTTCGCTCAGCGAGGAGGGCAGCGAGCCGGTGCTGCGGGTGAACGTGTCGGGCACGGACCGCACGTTTGCCGAGGGCATGAGCGCGAAGATCGCGGCGGAGTATGGGGACATCGAGGCGCAGGTGACGGGCGTGTCGCGCGAGGGCGCGGCGGAGAAGTACGCCTACATCGCGCTGGACGAGGACGCCATCACGCGCCTGGGCGGCCTGCGCAGCCTGATGCGCCAGGGCACGGTGGACGTGCGCGTCACCTACCGCGCCAAGGAGAATACCACGCTCGTGCCGGCCTCGGCGGTGCGCAACGAGGGCGAGGGCAAGGACTTCGTCTACACGGTGGAGACGACGTATACCTTCTGGGGCACGCAGATGAAGGCGGTCAAGCGCACGGTGACGGTGCTGGAGCGCAGCGACACGACGGTGTCGGTGCGCGAGGAGCTGCGCTGGGAGCAGCTGTGCGACAAGGAGGACCGGGCGCTCACGGACGGCGCTGCGGTCATGGAATACGTGAACTGACGGGAGGAGGCGGAGCGCATGCGCAGGGGGCTGTTTTCGCTGCTGCTGCTGGCGGCGGGCGTGGCGCTGTGCGCGTATGCGTCGGCGAGCGCGTACGCGGTGCCGGGGCTGCTGCAATATGTGACGGTGGCGGACGCGCAGGCGCTGGAAGCGCCGCAGGAGCCGCAGGCGCGGCAGGACGGGGAGGGCATGGCCTTCGGGCAGTCGGACGCGACGCGCGCGGACACGGCGCTGCTCTCGCGGATCCAGTCGTTTGAGGACCTGCGCGAGGGCCTCGCGGCGGATACGACGGCGTATGCGCTCTCGGGCTACGCGCCGCAGGCGACGGTCACGGCGGAGGGCGGCACGGCGGCGGCGGGCGCGCTGTACGCGGTGGGCGAGGGCTATTTCACGCTCTATCCGCGCTACCTGCTGCGCGGGCGGCTGCTCTATCCGGAGGAGCTGGAGCAGGGCGCGCGCGTGGCGCTGCTGGACGAGCAGTTCGCGCTGGCGGTCTTCCGCATGGCGGACGTGACGGGGCGCGAGATCGAGCTGGGCGGGCAGACGTTTCGCGTGGTGGGCGTGCTGCGCCACGCGCGCGGCGTGGGCCAGGAGGCGCAGCAGGGCGTGTATGTGCCGCTGCGGGCCGTGGCGGAGACGGCCTGCTGCCAGCTGCAGACGCTGCAGCTCACGGCCGCGCCCGCCCCGGGCAGCGGCGCGATGACGGCCTTCCGCTCGGTCGCGACCGCGTGGATGCCGGGCGGCACGCTGTACGACCTGCGCCAGGAGCGCGTGGGCGCGACGATCTGGCCGCGGTTCCTGCTGTGCGCGCTGGGCTTTGCGGCCTGGGGCGCGTGCGCGCGGCGGTTCGGGCGCGGCGTGCGCCGCCTGGGCGGGCGGCTGCGCACGCGCCTGCGCGAGCAGTACATGACGCGGCTGCTGCCGTGGTTCTCCGTGCAGGCGCTGCTGCGCGCGCTGGGCGTGGCGGCGCTGGCGCTGACGGCCGCGGCGCTGTTCACGGCGCTGGTGCAGCCGGTGTACACGTTCCCCGAATACGTGCCCGCGGTGCTGGTGGAGCCGGAGGAGATCGCCGCGACGTTCTGGAAGCTGCAGACGCAGGGCAGCGCGCAGCTCATGCTGCGCACGGAGCAGAGCATCCGCGTCGCGTACTTTGGCGGCATGAGCCGCTGGGGCGTGGCGTTCGTGCTGGGCGGGCTGGCGTGCCGGCCGCGCAGGCGCCGGATCCCCGCCGCGCGCGCGTCCGCTTGAAAAAAAAAGGCGTTGCCCGCGCCGCCCCGCTCATGGTATACTGGGCGCAACCCCATCTTGCAAGGAGGATGAACGCATGAAACGATGGCTCATCGCGGCGCTGTGCCTGCTGCTGCTGTGCCCGGCCGCGGCGCTCTCGCAGGCGCACACCGTGCCGACCCCGCCGCCGCCCAGCCTGCAAAACTTCACGTCCGTCACGCTGGACGGCGAGGCGGTCGATCAGACGCTCTGGGCAGAGGCGGACCTCACGCTCGTCAACGTCTGGGCGACGTACTGTCAGCCCTGCCTGAGCGAGATGCCCGACCTGGGCGCGCTGGCCGCCGAGTATGCGGACAGCGGCGTGCAGTTCGTGGGCGTCGTGTCCGACGCGTTCACGCCGGAGCTTGAGATCGACGAGGCGCAGGCGGAGCTCGCCGCGCAGATCGTCGAGGCCACCGGCGCGGCCTATACGCACCTGCTGCCCACCGAAAGCCTCATCTACGCCGCGCTGATGGATGTGGCCGCCGTGCCCACGACGTTCTTCGTCGACGCGCAGGGCAACCGCGTGGGCGAGACGTACCTGGGCGCCAAGGACGCGCAGGCCTGGCGGGAGATCATCCAGGAGACGCTCGCGCTCCTGCCAAACCCGTGACGCGCTTCCTGCGGCAAAACGCCGCCGCCCTGGCGCTGTTGGCGCTGGGCGCGCTGTTCATCGCGCTGGGCGCGTGGCGCGGCGAGGTCCAGACCGTCTGGCGCAAGGCGATCAATATCTGCATGGAGTGTATCGGCATTGGCTAAGCGATCGGATGCAATCAGGCGCGGGCGCAGGCGGCGCACGGCCGTCCAGGCCGCGTTCGCGCTGCTGACCAACGCCCGCCTGGGCGGATTTGTCAGCGGCACGATCTATCGCGGCGCGGGCAAGCAGCTGTGCCTGCCCGGGCTCAACTGCTACTCCTGCCCCGGCGCGCTCGGCTCGTGCCCCATCGGCGCGATCCAGGCGACGCTCGGCGCGCGTTCGTACAAGTTCGCGTTCTACGCCTTCGGCTTCCTGATGGTCGTGGGCGCGCTGCTGGGCCGCGTCGTGTGCGGGTTCCTCTGCCCGTTCGGGCTCGTGCAGGACCTGCTGCACCGCATCCCCGTGCCCGCGCGCCTGCGCCGCGTGAAGCTGCCCGGCGACCGCCTGCTGCGGCTGGTCAAGTACGCGCTGCTGGCGCTCTTCGTCGTGCTGCTGCCGCTGTGCGTGGTCGACCTCGTCGGCCAGGGCCAGCCGTGGTTTTGCAAGTACGTCTGCCCGTCGGGCACGCTGCTGGGCGGCGTCCCGCTGCTCGCGGCCAACGAGGGCCTGCGCGCCGCCGCCGGCTGGCTCTTCCGCTGGAAGTTCGCGCTGCTGGCCGCGGTGTGCGCGCTGTCCGTCTTCTGCCTGCGCCCGTTTTGCAAGTACGTCTGCCCGCTGGGCGCCATCTACGGCCTGTTCAACCGCGTCGCCCTCTACCGCTTCCGCCTCGACGCCGCCCGCTGCACCGGCTGCGGCGCGTGCGCCCGCGCCTGCGGCATGGGCGTCGACCCGCACCGCACGCCCAACAGCGCCGAGTGCATCCGCTGCGGCGAGTGCATCCGCGCCTGTCCCCACGGCGCGCTGCGCACCACGCTCGCCCCCGGGGGCGCTGCCCCCGGGACCCCCGGCAGGGGAGGCAGTGCCTCCCCTGCACCCCGCCACTAAGGGACCCCCGGGGCGCTGCCCCGGACCCCGGTCGGGGGAGGATGCCCTCCCCCGACACC
>MHCFR05601__coassemble_1117_pt1 | contig 20960 bp, 18 predicted proteins | sample MHCFR05601__metabat2_low_PE_030 | metagenome-assembled genome bin MHCFR05601
TTTGCGGTGACGGAGCACAACGAGACGGCGGGCTTCGGCGCGGACCTGATCGCGGAGGGCTTTGACAGCCTGATCGGGCAGGATATTGCGACTGCGAAGTTCGACGTGGTGTCCGGCGCGACGATGACGTGCAACGCGATCAACGACGCGCTGGCGCAGGCCGCAGAGGCGGCCGGCACGGGCGCGGAGGCGGTTGCCTCGACGGGCTCGTCGAGCGGCGTGTACGAGGTGACGGGCTTCCAGCCGATGAAGGTGGAGGTCGTGGTCGAGGACGGCAAGGTCGCAAGCGTGACGGTGACGGAGCACAACGAGACGGCGGGCTTCGGCGCGGACCTGATTGCGGAGGGCTTTGACAGCCTGATCGGGCAGGATATTGCGACTGCGAAGTTCGACGTGGTGTCTGGCGTGACGCTGACGTGCAACGCGATCAACGACGCGCTGGCGCAGGCCGCTGCGGCGGCCGGTACGGGCGCGGAAGCGGTTGCCTCGACGGGCTCGTCGAGCGGTGTGTACGAGGTGAAGGGCTTCCAGCCGATGAAGGTGGAGGTCGTGGTCGAGGACGGCAAGGTCGCAAGCGTGACGGTGACGGAGCACAACGAGACGGCGGGCTTCGGCGCGGATGTGATCGCGGCGGGCTTTGACAGCCTGATCGGACAGGACATCGCGACGGCGGAGTTCGACGTGGTATCCGGCGCGACGATGACGTGCAACGCGATCAACGAGGCGCTGGCGCAGGCCGCAGAGGCGACCGGCACGGGCGCTGAGGCGGCAGCCACGACGGGCTCGTCGAGCGGTGTGTACGAGGTGAAGGGCTTCCAGCCGATGAAGGTGGAGGTCGTGGTCGAGGACGGCAAGGTCGCAAGCGTGACGGTGACGGAGCACAACGAGACGGCGGGCTTCGGCGCGGACCTGATTGCGGAGGGCTTTGACAGCCTGATCGGGCAGGATATTGCGACTGCGAAGTTCGACGTGGTGTCTGGCGTGACGCTGACGTGCAACGCGATCAACGAGGCGCTGAAGCAGGCCGCGGAGGCGACCGGCACGGGCGCTGAGGCTGCGGCTTCGGCGGGCTCGTCGAGCGGCGTGTACGAGGTGAAGGGCTTCCAGCCGATGAAGGTGGAGATCGCCGTCGAGGACGGAAAGATCACGAGCTTTGCGGTGACGGAGCACAACGAGACGCCGAGTTACGGCGCGGATGTGATCGCGGAGGGCTTTGACAGCCTGATCGGACAGGACATCGCGACGGCAGAGTTCGACGTGGTGTCTGGCGTGACGCTGACGTGCAACGCGATCAACGACGCGCTGGCGCAGGCCGCGGAGGCGACCGGCACGGGCGCGGAGGCGGTTGCCTCGACGGGCTCATCGAGCGGTGTATACGAGGTGAAGGGCTTCCAGCCGATGAAGGTGGAGATCGCCGTCGAGGACGGAAAGATCACGAGCTTTGCGGTGACGGAGCACAACGAGACGCCGGACTACGGCGCGGATGTGATCGCGGCGGGCTTTGACAGCCTGATCGGACAGGACATCGCGACGGCGGAGTTCGACGTGGTATCCGGCGCGACGATGACGTCCAACGCGATTAATGAGGCGCTGGCGCAGGCCGCAGAGGGGGTACAGGAATGAACAATTTGCGTAAAGTCTTTTTGAACGGTATTCTGAATGAGAATCCGACTTTCCGCCTGGTGCTGGGCATGTGCCCCACGCTGGCGATCACGACGGCCGTGTCCAACGGCATTGGCATGGGCCTGGCCGCCACGTTCGTGCTGGTGTTTTCAAACCTGGTCATTTCGCTTCTGCGCAATGCCATTCCGGAGAAGATTCGCATTCCGGCGTTCATTGTGGTCATTGCGACCTTTGTCACCATTGTGCAATTGGTTGTCAAGGCGTTTCTGCCGGCGCTGGACAAGTCTCTGGGCCTGTTCATCCCGCTGATCGTCGTCAACTGCATCATCTTTGCCCGTGCGGAAGCATTTGCCTTTAAGAATCCGCCGCTCGCGTCCGTTGCGGATGGCCTGGGCATGGGTCTTGGCTTCACACTGGCGATCACGGTCCTCTCCGCCATCCGCGAGCTGCTGGGCAGCGGCACGCTGCTGGGCATCTCCCTGCTGGGCGAGAGCTTCCAGCCGATGGCGATCATGACGGCGCCTCCGGGAGGCTTCATCGCGCTGGGCCTGCTGCTGGCGATCGTCAACACGCTGACTTCCCGCAAGAAGGCGGCTTAAAGGGGAGGGGAACGGATGAATTACTTAACCATTTTGATCGGAGGCATTCTGGTCAATAACTTCGTCATGTCCCGCTTCTTGGGCATTTGTCCCTTCCTGGGCGTCTCCAAGAAGATCGAGACGGCCTTTGGCATGGGCATGGCGGTCACGTTTGTCATGGCGCTGGCCTCTCTGGTGACCTACCTGGTGCAGTACTACCTCCTGGTGCCGTTGAACCTGGAGTACCTGCAGACGATTGCGTTCATCCTCGTCATCGCTGTGCTGGTGCAGATCGTCGAGAACGCGCTCAAGAAGATCAGCCCGAGCCTCTACCAGGCGCTGGGCGTCTACCTGCCGCTGATCACGACCAACTGCGCGGTGCTGGGCGTTGCACTGCTGAACATGACCGAGGGCTACAACCTGGTCGAGTCCGTCGTGAACGGCGTGGCGGGCGCGCTGGGCTTTACCCTGTCCATCGTGCTCTTTGCGGGTATCCGTGAGCGCCTGGCCGTGAGCGACATGCCCAAGTGGATGGATGGATTCCCGGGCGCGCTGATCACCGCCGGCCTGATGGCGGTTTCGTTCCTGGGCTTCACCGGCCTGATTTAAGGAGGGTGTGAGAATGGATTTTGCTTCGATTTTGACGGCCGCGGTGGTGCTCGGCGTTCTGGGCCTGATCTTTGGCGCCCTGCTCGCAGTGACCAGCAAGGTCTTTGCGGTGCCCTCCAACCCCAAGGCGGATGCGCTGCGCGAGTGCCTTCCGGGCGCGAACTGCGGCGCCTGCGGATTCCCGGGCTGCGACGGCTATGCTGCCGCGGTGGCCGACGGGAAGGCCGAGATCGGCAAGTGCCCGGTCGGCGGCGCGCCCGTGGCGGCAAAGATGGGCGAGATCATGGGCGTGGAGGCCACGGTTGGTGCGCGCATGGTCGCCTCTGTCAACTGCCAGGGCAGCGTGGGCCACTGCAAGCCCAAGTATGACTACAACGGCATCGAGGATTGCCTGGCCGCATCGCTCGTGCAGGGCGGCACCAAGTCCTGCCCGTATGCCTGCCTGGGCCTGGGCACCTGCGAGCGTGCCTGCCCGTTTGACGCGATCCACGTCGATCCGGTGCGCAAGATTGCCGTCGTCGACGAGGAGAAGTGCCAGGGCTGCGAGAAGTGCGTCGCGGCGTGTCCCAAGCACGTGCTGTCCATGAAGCCTGCGGACCGCGTGGTGTCCGTGGCCTGCAGCTCCCACGACAAGGCCAAGGACGTCAAGGAGAGCTGCAAGGTCGGCTGCATCGGCTGCGGCAAGTGCGAGAAGGCGTGCAAGTTTGGCGCGATCACGATGGAGAACAACCTGCCTGTGATCGACTACACGAAGTGCGTCGGCTGCATGATGTGCGCGGAGGGCTGCCCGACCGGCTCGATTGCAGGCGAGCTTGAAAACCGCCTGATCGCCCAGATCAACCCGGATGCCTGCGTCGGCTGCACGCTGTGCAAGAAGCAGTGCCAGTTTGATGCGATCCTCGGCGAGCTCAAGCAGAAGCACGTGGTGCTCGACGCCTGCACCGGCTGCGGCCAGTGCGCGGCCAAGTGCCCCAAGAAGGCCATCACCATGTGCCCGCGCTATACGCCCCGCGATCCGATGGCCACGGCGGCCAAGATGACGGCGAGCCAGAACGCGTAAGCCCGCCGCAAACGGTCACCTGTTCAAGGCGGCATGGAAGACAGCAATGCCTTCCGTGCCGCCTTTTCCCATGCGCCCATTGCAGGAGTCGGCAAGGCGCAAGTCCGTGCCATACGGACTCAAAAGGCGCATACATGGCCTTTGAAATGATGACAAGGAGAGGTTTCGATGAAGCAGATCATTCACATCTTCGGCGCCTCCGGCTCCGGCACGTCGACGCTGGGCCAAGCGATACGCGATGCGCTCGGCTACCGCTGGATGGATACGGACGACTACTTCTGGCTGCCGTCCGATCCGCCCTATACGCAAAAGCGCCCGATTGACGAGCGCCTCCGGATGATGCGCGCCGATATGGCCAACGCCGGCAATGTCGTGATCTCTGGTTCCCTGACCGACTGGGGCGACGCATTGATTCCCCTGTTCACGCTGGCCATCCGGCTGGAAACGGCTACGCAGGTGCGCATCGAGCGGCTGAAGCAAAGAGAAAAGGCGGCCTTTGGCCGCCGCATCGAGGTCGGAGGGGACATGTATCAGAAGCACGCGGACTTTCTCGAGTGGGCGGCGGCATACGACACCGGCGGCCTGGAGACGCGCAGCAGGGCCAAGCATGACGCATGGCAGCGGCAGCTCCGATGCCCCCTGCTGGTGCTCGACGGCGACGACGACCTGAGCCGCAACCTTTCCGCCGTTCGGGATGCCTTAAGGCAGAGCCCGCCCGGTGAAGGGCGCGCAGACCTCTGCCGCCTAGACCGACCGGTTGTAGATCGGCTCGACGTCCGCGCGCCGCCGGACGATCAGCGCCTGCATCACGAACAGGGAAAAGCCGGCAAACAGCAGCGAGACCAGGCGATAGGGGAGCACTTCGCCCAAAGCGCCCGCACAGAGCTGCGCGAGCATCAGCGCGCCGCTCACGAGCACGTTGAAGAGGGCGTTGACGCGGGCGCGCAGCTCGGGCGGCAGGTAGTTCTGCACGGCAGCCGTGCGCAGCGTCGCCGTGTTGATCCCCAGAAAGCCGCACAGAAACCGCGCAGCGAGCATCAGCGGATACCACAGGAACAGCAGCGCGCCGTCGCATACCTCGTATATCCGGTATACCCACACCGTGAGCGCATAGCGCCGCGCCTGCGGGATGTCGTAGACGTAGTGCACTGCGCCGCCGATCATGCGCCCGACCGTTTCGGCGGAGAGCAGCGCGGCGTACATGGCGGTCGTCAGTCCCGGCGTGCTTTGAAAGTGCGCCAGCGCCATGAGATTGACGCCGTTTGCGCAGGCGTTGGTCGTGGTCATATACAGGTAGATATTGCGGATGCCCCGGTCCCGCCTCACATAGCGCACGCCGGCTGTCAGATCCCGCGCATAGCGCCGCAGCCGCTCGGGCAGCGGCGCGGGGGGATGGCGTTCGGGCGACCGGGGCGCCTGAATGCGATGCTCAAACAGCGCGGCGACCCACAGCAGCGCGCCCTCGGTGAAGACGATGGGGATGATGCCGTACGCACCGTAGATCACGGAGGCGGCGGGCGTGACGATGGCCGATACGCTCGGGTAGATCATGGCGGAGATCGCATATCCCCTTTGCATGCAGCCCGCGGGGATCAGGTCGGGATACAGCGCATTGTAGGCCAGACTGTATGTCGCCCCGATGCTGCTCATCGTCAGACTGAACAGGAGATAGACGGCATAGGAGAAAGATGCGCGCGTCAGATACAGGCCAAACAGCAGGTAAAGGCACCCGGACAGCGCATCCAGCCCCACGATGAGGCGTTTTTGGTCGCAGCGGTCGACGACCGGCGCGATCAGGATGGGCAGTACCGCGCTCGGGAAGAGAGAAAGCGCCGCAAACAGCCCGGAGAGCCAGGTCGATGCGGTCTGGTCGAACACGATCAGGCTGAGCGCGAGGCTCATGGCCGTGCCGCCGATGGCGCTGACGACCGTACCAAGGGTGATGGTGACAAAGTTGCGCGTCCACAGACGAGAAGTACGTTGCCGCAAGAGAAGACAACCCCCTTTCACGCTCTCATGATAGCACGTCGCTGAGCGATGGAAAAGGGGGTTGTTTTGTGAAAATTGGCTTCAAAAATTGGCCTTATGATGATCTAAACAGTCATGATTCGGAAAACATCCCGATCTCCTGCGAGATCTGCAGCGCGTCCTTGTAGCGCCGCTGATGGACGTAGGCCTCGATCAGGAAGCTGGCGTGGAACTGCTTGAAGCCAAAGTGCAGCGCGTCGGACGCCTCATCATACACGGTGCGCAGCAGCGCCGCATAGTCGGGGTCATCCAGATAGCCGGGCATGAGGCGCAGCTCCGCCACGCGCAGCATCCGATCGTAGATGGCGGGCAGCTCCGGGGAGAGGAAGGCGCGCGCCTCGGCCAAGGCCTGGCGCGCCTGGTCGCATTGTCCGAAGTGCGCATAGACGAGGGCCAACTTGTGCCGGACGAGCAGGTTTTCCACGTCGTTGGAGGAAACATGTACGAGCGCGGCTTCCAGCCAGTCGCGCGCCTCCTCGTGGCGGCACAGCTCCAGACAGGTCGCGCCAATGTTGTATTCGATTTTGCCGACCGCGTCGGGACGCAGCGTGTGCGCCAGCGCGAGCGTGCGCCGGAAGGCGCGCATCATGGAGGGATAGTGGCGCTGGTTGGCATAGCAGCAGCCCAGCAGAAAGCTGGCGTCGAACAGGACGGAGCCGTTGCCCTCCTCGCAGGCCAGGGCGTAGGCCCGCTCGGCCTCCTGGCCGGCCTGGATGTAGCGGCCGCGCGCAAAGCTGAAGTGCGCCCGCCAGGAGAGGAGCAGCGAACACGGCCGCAGCCGCTCCGCCTGGGTAAAGGCCTCTTCCCGCGCATGCTCGTCTTCGCACAGCAGGGCGCGACCCATGGCGTATAGCGCCAGCTGCTCCCCTTGCAGATAGTCGACAAACGGGGACAGCGCCTCCAGCGCCGCGGCGAGAGCGGCATGATCGTCCGTATGCATGGCGATGCATGCACGGTACAGTCCGATGGAAAGCGCCAGTGGAGAGGATTCCAGCGCCTCCGCATGCGCGTCGAGCCAGGCATCGCGTCCGTCCGCGCCCAGCGTGCAGAGCAGGAACCGGTCGAAGTATTCGCGCAACGCGCGGGCAGCCGCAGCCTCGGTTTGGGCGTCCACCTGTGCGCGAATGCCCAGCGCCTCCAGCAGCCGTTCCACGATCTCCGGCCCCGCAAGGACCTGTCCCTGCTCGATCTTGCTCAGATAGGAGACCGAGCAGATGCCCTTGCACAATCCCTCCTGGGAGAGATTCTGGCGCAGCCGCTCGCGCCGAATGAGAAAACCGGTAAAGTGCTTCACCGTGCCCACCTCGGTGCCATTCTAGCACAGGCGCGGGCAAAAGACAAGGCGCCGCCTCCTTGGGGAGACGACGCCCTTGCGTTTGGACCTACGCGCGCTGCGCCGGCGCGATTTCGCCGGCCTTGGTGAGCGCGACTTTGGTGATGACGGGGCCGATCAACTCGTAAACCAGTGTTCCGGCCAGGATGACGGCGCGGACAGTGACGCCATATTCGGGGATGACCTGCATTGCAAGCTGCGTCATGCCAATGGCCACGCCCGCCTGTGGCAACAGCGTATAGCCCAGGTACTTGCGCACGTTCGGCTCGGCCTTGACGAGAGAGGAGCCGATGAAAGCGCCGACCCATTTGCCCAAACTGCGGAAGAGCAGGTAGCTGACGCCCAGCAGGCCGACCGTCGGCAGCACGGACAGGTTCAGGTCTGCGCCGGAGAGCACAAAGAAGAGCATGAACAGCGGCGGCGTGAAGCGGTCGCACTGCTCGATGATCTTGTTCGAGGCGGAGCTGAGGTTGATCATGACCGCGCCGATCATCATGCACACGAGCAGCGAGGAGAGACCCCACATCTCGCACAGCGCCAGTCCGCCCAGCACGGCGGCGATGGTCAGGGAGAGCATGTTGCCGCGCGAATGGAAGAAGCGGGCCGCCAGCGTCTGCACAAGGCCGATGCCTGCGCCCAGCAGCAGGGAGCCGGCGATCTGCAGCAGCGGCGAGATGAGCATGCTCTGCACCGTCAGCGCCTCGCCGCTGTAGATCGCCGCCGCGATGGCGCTGGAGATGCTGAAGGCCATCAGGCACAGCGCGTCGTCCATGGCCACGACCGGCAGCAGCATGCTGCAGACCGGACCGCGGGCCTTGTACTGGCGCACGACCATCAGCGTGGCCGCCGGGGCGGTGGCCGCGGCGATGGCGCCGAGCATCAGGCACAGGGGCAGGGGAAAGCCCATCGCGATGAGCGCCACGTCAACCAGCGCGACGGCGCACAGGCCCTCGAAGAGCGTGATGACGATCGGCTTGGAGCCGATCTGGCGCAGATAGCTCAGGCGGAACTCCGCGCCGATCGAGTAGGCGATGAAGCCCAGCGCCACGTCGGTGAGCACGGAGAGCGAGGCGACGGCATCCTGGGGCAGCAGGCCGAGCACGGAGGGGCCTACGAGCAGGCCGCCGACCAGATAGGCCGTCACGTTGGGCAGATGGATCAGGCGGATGATGCGGCTGAAGAACAGACCCACGATCAGCGCCAGCGAGAGGGCGAGCAACATGTTCACTTGGAAGCGCCCTCCAATCCGTCGACGAAGAGCGTCGGCACCGAGAAGAGAATGCCCGTATCGGGGCGGTTCAGGCCGCCCGTCACGCGGTCGACCAGCTTGCGCACGGTTTCGACCTGCTCGTCGCGCAGCACCATGAAGACCGTCTTGCTGCTCTTGCGCTCCGGGTCGAACAGCGCGCGCATCATGCCGAACATGGGCATGTCGTCCGCGTGTGCGTCGAGCATGCGCATCATGCCCGTGCTCTCCAGGATGGTTGCGCCGCTGATGTGGTTTTCCAAAAGGGCTTCGAGCAGCGCTTCAAGGCACTCGGTCCGGTTGAGGATGAGCGTGACCACCTGCATGAAAGTTCACCTTCCATTCGTTCATTTCAACGGATATTGTACGCTTGGAGCGCGCCGATTGCAAGCACAAGGCCGATTTTCTCCCAAAATTCACCCGTAAAGATGGAGTTTTTGTGCGCATTGATGCGAACATGATGAAACACCTCTGTGAACCGTGACGTCATTTTGATTTTTTGATGCAAAAAGGCAAAGGCTGTGATATAATAACTTGGATGCAGCCAAAATGACCTGGAGGGATGGCCTTGACCGATCATATGCGGATCATCCTTGCTTCGAATTCGCCCCGGAGGCGCGAGCTGCTCGCGCAGATGGGCGTCGACTTTTCCATAGATGTACCGGACATTGACGAGCACGACGCGTCCACGCCGCAAGACACCGTGCGCGCCCTGGCGCTGCAGAAGGCCCGCGCCGTGGCGGCGCGCCATGCGGGTGAGCGGGCGGTCATCCTCTCGGCGGATACAGTGGTCTTTGCCGGGGAGATCCTGGGCAAGCCGCGGGATCGAGAGGACGCGCGGCGCATGCTCACCCTCCTGCAGGGGCGCTGGCACGAGGTCTACACGGGCGTGTGCGCGCTGCATGTGCCCGACGGCCGCCATGAAGTGCGCGTCGAGTGCACGCGCGTGCGGTTTGCGCCCCTGACGGGCGAACAGATCGACCGCTATATCGGCACGGGCGAACCGATGGATAAGGCGGGGGCCTATGCGATTCAGGGTCGGGCCGGCATGTTTGTCGAGCGCATCGAGGGGTCTTCCTCCAACGTTGTCGGGCTGCCGATGGCCACGGTGCGCGAGCTTTTGATGGCATTTGGCGTTTTGCTTTGACATAGACGGAGGATGAATATGCGTTTTTTTGGCATTCATGCGCCGGACATCGGCATCGACCTGGGCACCTCCAACGTGCGCGTCTACGTCAAGGGCAAGGGCATCGTGATCGACGAGCCCTCGCTACTCGTGGTGCGCGGCGACGCCTCGCGCGAGGTGCTGGCCGTCGGCGAGGATGCGCGGCTGTTGCTGGGGCGCACGCCGGGCGACATTCGGACCGTGCGGCCCGTGCGCGACGGCGTCATCGTCGACTTTGAGATGTCCGAGATCATGCTGCACTACTTCATCCGCAAGGCCGTCGGCGCGCACTACATCCTGCGCCCGCGCGTGGTCATCAGCGTGCCGTGCGCGATCAGCACGGTGGAGCGCCGCGCGGTCGACGAGGCGGTCCGCATGGCCGGCGCCCGCGCCATTCAGGTGGTGGAGCATCCGCTGGCGGCCGCGCTGGGCACGGGCCTGCCCGTCTATGAGCCGGAGGGCAGCCTGGTCGTGGATATCGGCGGGGGCACCAGCGAGATCGCCGTGATTTCGCTGGGCGGCCTGGTCGTCTCCCGCTCGCTGCGCGTGGGCGGCGACAAGATGGATGAGGCGATCTCCGCGATGTTCAAGAAGGAGCACAACATGCTCATCGGCGACCGGGCGGCGGAGGACCTCAAGCTCGACCTGGGCGGCGCGCTTGTGCGCCCGGATGACACGCGCCGCGCCATGGTGCGCGGCCGCGACATGGTGACCAGCCTGCCCATGACGGTCGAGATCACGGCGCAGAAGATCAGCGAGGCGCTGGAAGGCCCCATCGGCGAGATCGTCGGCGCGATCAAGTGGGTGCTGGAGCGCACGCCGCCGGAACTGGCCGGGGACATCATGCGCAGCGGCATCTATCTGATGGGCGGCCTGGCGCAGCTGCCGGACCTGGACCGCCTGATCGCCTCGGAGATCGGCATCTCCGTGTCCGTCGCTCGAAACCCCGCCCAGAGCGTGATTCTGGGCGCCGGGCATCTGGCCGACAACATCGAACTGCTGGATAGCATCGGCAAGGGCGATGCAATGCGCGACTGATAAGGGAGTAGAATATGGCAAAGTCGAAAAAAGAGCGCTCAGGCCTGGTCAAGTTTTTGCGCGTCCTGTTCGTGCTGGTGCTGGTGCTGGTGATGGCCTTTGGCGCCTATACGCAGTATGTGGGCGTCGACAATCCGGCCGAAGGGATCATTTCGGCGGTGATCACGCCGGTTCAGGGGCTGGCGTCGCGCGCGCTGGCGGCGGTGAGCGACTACATGGCCCGGCTCAAGCTGCGCAGCAACATCGAATACGAGTACAACCAGCTCAAGGCGCAAAACGACGAGCTGATCCTCAAGGCGCTGCTGTATGACGAGGAGGTCAATAAAAACGAACGTCTGACCAACATGATGGGCGCCTATAACACCTATGCCGACATGAATCCCATCCTCGCGCGCGTGGTCGCCAGCGAGACGGGCAACTGGTTTTCGACGTTCACCATCGACGTGGGCACGAACGACGGCGTCGACACGGAGATGGCTGTCATCACCTCTGCGGGCCTCATCGGCCACGTATACGAGGTCTTTGCCACGACTGCCAAGGTCATCACGATCATAGATACCAATTCCTCCATCGCGGCGCTGATCGAATCCAGCCGCGATCAGGGCATCGTCAAGGGAACGCTGGGCGTGGACGGCCAGCCGATGTGCCGCATGTATTACCTGCCGCTGGACAACGTGCCGCGCCCCGGCGACTCCGTCATCACCTCGGGCGTCGGCCTGCCGTTCCCCAAGGGCCTGCTCATCGGCTATGTGCGCGAGAGCACGCGCTCCCTGGAGGAGAACAAGCATTACATCGTCGTCGAGCCCGCGGCGGACTTTCAGCACATCGAAGAGGTGCTGGTGCTGCGCTATGAGCCGGATGTCGAGGAGATGCCGGAGGGCTACAACGACGACGAGATGATCATCGTGTCGCCGCCGACCGCGCGTCCGCAGGTGACGATCGACTCGTCGAATATCGCGGCTACGCCCGTTCCGCTGCCCGATGCGCCCGGCCGTGCGACGGCGACGCCGTCGCCGGACGCTCTGACCACGCCGTCGCCGGACGGCGTGGAGGACGGGGACGTCGAATTTGCGGTGGAGCAGACCGCAACGCCCGAGGAGACGGCGGTCCCGGATGAGACGTACTTCGACGAGGCGGACGAGCCCTTCCCCGATTTCTGACGCGCGAGGGAGGAAACGCATGGCTAAGTTCATTCGGATGGCGGCGGTCACCTATCTCGCCTATATCCTGCAGACGACCGCGTTTCGCTATATTCCGATCGCGGGCATTGAGCCGGACGTTCTCGCCGCTGCGCTGGCCGCGCTGGTCTACTATGGCGGCACATACGAGGGCTTCTGCGTGGGGGCCGTATTCGGTCTTCTAATGGATACGGCTGTAGGGCAGGTGGCTGGGCTGTACCTGGTGCTCTACCCGCTGATGGGCTATGTCGCAGCTCGCATGTACAAGGGTATCGCGCCCCGTTTCATCGAGGCGGCATCCCAAAAGCATCGGACGGGAAGAAAACTGCTGCTTTCCATCGTTATTTGTATATCCATTACGGCGATCCGTGAGGTCGTGTTCCTGGTGTATACCTACCTGAACGGCGTAGATCTGACGATGCGCCACGTGGGCCGGGTGTTGCTGTGCCTGGCGTATTCCGGCGTGGTCGTCCTCCCGATTTGCAAGATGACCGACAGCGTCATGCGCATGCGCGCCCCGCGCTTTCGGCGCAGGGGCAAGGCGGATCCGGACGCGTGACCGACGAGGGGGCATGACATGAGCAAATATAAAGGACGGTATATCTTTCTGGGCGTGTTCACCGCGCTGCTGTTCGTCATCCTGATCGTGCAGCTGGCCAACCTGCAAATCCGAAACGGCGACATTTACGCCGAGGAGGCCAGCGGCAAGAAGACCAAGACGTTTTCCAGCCGGGGCGACCGCGGCACGATCACAGACGTCAATTCCATGACGCTCGCCTATGACGAGAAGATCTACAACGTCCAGTTCTATCGCGACACCAGCTGGGATCCGGGCGTGGATGCGGATGGCAATCAGATCAGCGCGAACCAGCGCTATACGGAGTCGCTGCTGGAGACCATTGAGATCGTCGAGCGCTACGGCGGCACGATCAACTCCAGTTTCTCGCTCGTCTACAACGAATCGACCGGCCTTTGGGAGTTCAACTGGGGCAATGTGTCCGATTCGGTCAAAGAGGCGCGCGAGGCGATGTGGCGCAGCAATTTCTATGTCTCCAGCTATGACCAGCAGGAGCTGTTCTCCCGGCTGTGCAGCACCTACAAGATCCCGGATACGCTGACGCTCGAAGAGAAGATCCAGGTGCTGGGCATCTGGGAGACCATGCAGATGAACGCATTCCTCGGCGAGCCGATCATCATCGCCGCGGACGTCAGCTGGGAGACCGTCATCGAGATCGAGACGCGCGCCCTCACGCTCGACGGCATCTCCATCGGCGTGAGCACCAAGCGCGTCTATCCCAACAACACGCTCGCCAGCCACGTGCTGGGCTATGTCGGCAAGATTCAGAGCAATGAGCAGTACACCACCTCCCTGCGCGACAAGGGCTACAGCCTCAATGATCTGATCGGCCTGGACGGCGTGGAAAAGACGATGGAGGACTGGCTGACGCCCAACCTCACTGAGCGACAGGGCAAGCGTATCGTCGAGGTCGACCGCTATGGCACGGTCAGCCGTGAACTGTCCTCCACGGAGCCGCGCAACGGCAACAACGTCAAGCTGACGATCGATTCCGGATTGCAGCGCGTCGCCGAAGCCGCGCTGGAGGAGACGATCGAGCAGATCCGCGAGGCGCAGGAGAAGGCCATGCGCGACCCCGGCTGGCTGGACAACAACAAGGAGGAGCTGCAGGGCACGGATCGCGACTTTGACACCGATCCGATCGACCTGGCGGAAAAGGGCGCCATCGTCGTCATCGACATGGAGGGCCGCGTGCTTGCGCTGGCCAGCTATCCGCCCTACGACCCCAACGCGTTCATCGCAGGCGGCGATGCGGCGGTGGATATCCTGCTTGACCCGCGCAATCCGCTGCTCAACTACGCCATCGGTTCGCGCGACACGCCGGGCTCTATTTTCAAGATGGTCACCGGCACTGCGGCGTTGGCCACAGGGCTGCTGGAGCCCTATGAGCAGATCAGCGACATGGGCTACTTCACCAAGTATGACGACACCAACCCCCCAAAGTGCTGGGTCAATATCAACGCGATCAGTAGGCACGCCAATCAGACGATCGTCGAGGGCCTGAACCACTCGTGCAACTACTTCTTTTACGAGTTGTCCTCTCGTCTGTACGAGGCCGGGAACGACGACCTGTACCGCTACGCCGCGCTGTATGGCCTGACGTCGCTGACGGGCATCGAGCTGCCGGGTGAGCTGCGCAGCTACGTCGGAAGCCAGACCACGCTGTACGATCCGCAGAAGGCCATCGGCGCCTCCGAACAGGCGACATGGAGACCGTATCTGGTCGCCAACCAGATCAAGAACCATCTGAATAACATCGCAGAGGAGCGCGGCATGTCCTTTGACCAGGCCAAGTTGGAGACGGCGGTCAAGAGCCTGATGGATATGGCCGTCGCGCAGCCGCAGGGCACATGGGTGCGCAACATCCGCACCATCCTGATGGAAGAGCTGGACATGTCCCGCGAGCTGGTCTACCTGCAGGTGGTCGTCGGCGACATCTTCTTGGCGCTGAACGAGATCAAATGGGGCGGTAGCGAGGCGATCATGTGCGGCGTCGGCCAGTCGATCACTTCCGTCACGCCGGTGGCGGTCGCACGCTACGTAGCGGCGATCGCCAACAACGGAACCGTCTACGACCTCACGCTGATCGACTCGATCACCTCGCCCGAAGGCGAAGTGCTCAGCGAGAGCCAGCCCGTCGTGGCGGCCGAGCTGACTGAGGCCAAGCCCTACCTGACGCTGCTGCGGCAGGGCATGAAGGGCGTGGTTGACGACGGCGGTACCGCGAGCTCGTACTTTGCCAACTTTGAGTATATCGACGAGATCGCCGTCAAGACCGGTACGGCCGAGAAGACGAAGATCGACCTGGAGAACAACGGCTGGATGGTCGGCTTCGCGCCCTACGAGAACCCCGAAATCGCAGTGGTCGTCTACATCCCGAACGGATACGGCGGAGCGCGTGTGTCCCCGGCGATGATCGAGATCATGCAGTACTACCTCGACCAGCGGGATATCACCGTCAACGAGACGATGCCCGCCTCCAACTGGCTGGCCTATTGAGTAAATGCGAAGGAAGGTGCCGCGATGGCGTGCGTGTGGGCGTTCCTGTCCGGCAAGGGTGGGACGGGCAAGTCCACCGTCGCGCTGTGCGCGGCCGCCGGGCTGGCGCGCGAAGGACAGCGGGTCGCCCTGGTGGACGCGGATGCAGGCGTGCGCAACCTGGACCTGATGCTCGGCGTGGAGAACCGAATCGTCTTCGACATGCTGGACGTCATCGAAGGAGAGGCGACGCTCGAACAGGCGCTGTGCCCGATCAGGGAGACGCCGGGCCTGTGGCTGCTGTGCGCTTCCCAGGTGCGCGACCCGGCGGAAATGTCCGGCGGCGCGCTGTGCGCGCTGCTCGGCTTGCTCCGCGAGCGATTCGACCACGTCCTCGTCGACTGTCCGACGGGGATTGGCGCCATTGCGCAGGCGGTCATGGCTTGCGCGGACGAGGCCGTCATCGTCACCACGCCCGATGATATCGCACTGCGCGACGCGGACCGCACGGCGGGGCTGATCTCGCAGCGCGGCGGCGCGCGTGCCCGCGCTGTCGTCAACCGCGTGCGTGCCGAGTACGTCAGGCGCGGGCTGCAATACGCGCCGGATGCCGTCGCGGCGACGCTGGATGCGAAGCTCCTGTGCACCGTGCCGGAGGATGAGGAGATCCGCCGCGCGGCGCTGCAGCGTCGTCTGCCCGCCGAGGGAGAGGGCGCCCGCGCGCTCGCGGCGATTGCCCCCGCCATGCTGGGCCGTCCGGCCCAGGAGGTCCAGCGCCGCGGGCTGTTTTCCAGGTTTTCTCCGTCGTAAAGGAGGGATTCCATGCACTTTACCAACGACCGGCTGTCTCAGCCGCACTTTGACTGGCAGCTCTTTTTGGGCGCGTATGCCCTGGCGCTCTTCGGCGTGCTCGCCGTGACGATTACCAACTACGACCCCTCCCTGGGCGCGGACCGCTCGCTCATCGAGCTGGTCATGGATTCCTATAACGGACGGTGGCAGGCGGCATTCGTGCTCGTCAGTTTCATCGCCGTGGGCGGCATGATGTCCATCAACTATCAGTTCCTGGGCCGGGTCTGGCCGTTTTTGTACATCGCCAACGTCGCGCTGTTGACGATGGTGCTCGCCTCGGAGGCCATCTCCGGCATGAGCGGATGGTTCACGATCATCTGGGACCGCACCATCCAGCCCTCCGAGCTGGCAAAGGTCGCCGTCATCCTGTCGCTGTCCAAGGAGCTGTCGCGGCACGAAAAGCCGGTTCCGACGTTTCGCTATTTCGTCCGGCTGTGTGTCCACATCGGCATCCCGCTGATTCTGATCATCGCGCAGCCGGACATTGGCACGATGCTGGTGTTCATCGTCATCTTCTTCTGCCTGCTGCTGATGTCCGGTTTCCCGATCAAATACTGGCTGGCGCTGGTTGGCGTCGGTCTCGTCGTATGCGTGATCGCGGGCTTTTACCTGCAGTCGACGAACAACTGGCGCTGGCTGCGCCTGACGGCCTTCATTAACCCGGAGGGCGATCCAAACGGATCCGGCTTTCAGACGCTGCAGGCCATGTCCGCGGTCGGCGCGGGCGGCCTGACGGGCGTGGGCATGTTCCAGGAGGGCACGCTGACACAGCTGAACTACGTGCCTGAGAACCACACGGACTTCATCTTCTCCTCCATCGCCGAGACGATGGGCTTTGTCGGCTGCATGCTGCTGCTGGCGCTCTACGCCTTTGTCATCTTCCGCATGCTGCGCCTGTCCTACCACACCTCCGAGCGATTTGGACGGCTGATCATCGTGGGCGTGGCGAGTATGCTGATCTTCCACATGTTTGAAAACGTGGGCATGAACATCGGCGTGATGCCCATTACGGGCATTCCGCTGCCGTTCATCAGCTACGGCGGCTCCAACCTGATCGCAAACATGGCGGGTATCGGCCTGGTGCTCAATGTCACCAGCCGCAAGCCCGGCACACGTGCGACGGGTGCGGCTTGAACAAGCGGGGAGGAGCAGGCCAGATGAACGCCGTCAACTATCAGCGCAAGCTCGAAGAGACCCTGCGTGAACTCCAGGGCCGTCCGACGCTGCTGCTGCATGCCTGCTGCGCGCCTTGCAGCAGCTATGTTCTGGAATATCTCACCGCGTACTTTGACATCCTGCTGTATTACTATAATCCCAACATCGCGCCGGCGGAGGAGTATGAGCGCCGCCTGAACGAGGCGCGCCGCCTTGTGCGCGAGATGGGGCTTGAAGAGCGGGTGCGCGTCATCGAGGGCGCCTATGAGCCGGAGCGGTTTGAGGCGATCGCGGCCGGCCTGGAGGATGCACGCGAGGGCGGACCGCGCTGCGAGCGCTGCTTTCGCCTGCGGCTGGGCGAGGCGGCGCGCGCCGCACGCGAATGGGGGGCGGACTACTTTACGACGACGCTGACCGTCGGGCGGCAGAAGAATGCCGCCATGCTCAACGCCATCGGTCAGGAGCTCGAGCGCGCGTGCGGCGTGCGCTATCTGTGCTCGGACTTCAAAAAGCGGGGCGGGTTCGACCGCTCCGTCGAGCTGTGCGCGCAATACGGACTGTACCGTCAGGACTACTGCGGGTGCGTCTATTCCAAGCGCGCCGCGCAGCGGCGGCATATGCAGGAGAAGGGGGAAGAAGAATGAAGGAGATCGATGCTTTTTCCTATGAGTGCGGCGTCATCGACTGCTTCAATGAGATGGTGCGGGCGGGCCTGAAGCGCTTGGCGCTGGCGCATCCCTGCGATACGGCGGCGCAGCGGGACGCCTATCTGCCCTTCTGCCGGCAGATCTGCGCGCGCTACGGCACAAAATACTTCGTCGAGGACGATCCGCTGCTGACGGACCTCTTTCCGGTATCGATGAACCGAGGCAAGTACAACATCCTCTTTTACCGGGAGGACGGCGTGCTCGGGGCATACCAGGGCATCAAGGCGGACAAGCGGGCGCTCGTGGCGAGCGGCACCTATGTGGGCGAGGCCAGACGGCAGATTGCGTTGAGATTTGGCGCACTGCTTTCCTACCCGATGGAGGGTTGTGCCCGCCTGATCGCCGAAAACCACGAGAGAGAATGAAAAAATCATCCCCGCGGACTGACGGACAGTCCGCGCTTTCTTTTGCCCTTCCGGACGGGATAATTGCCGTCCGCTGCGACAGACTATGCCTGCAGGAGGGTGATGAGATGCGCAGAGGATGGATGACGCGCGGCGTATTGGCTTTCACGGCCTGCGCCGTGCTGGCAATGCTGCTCTGGCCGCGCGAGCAGGCGATCGAGGTACGGACCGTGCGGTTGGAACAGCGGGCGATTGAGGATTGCGTCATGGGCGCGGGGCTGATCGGACGGCAGGACACGCGCCAGATTTCCAGCCAGACGGGCGGACGCGTGGCGGCGATGTATGTGCGCCCGGGCGAATGGGTGCAGGCCGGTCAGGCGCTGCTGCGGCTGGACGCCGGCGCGCTCGAACAGGCATTGGCCCAGAGCGTGCGGTCGGGGGCCTCGCTCACGACGTTCAGCCCGGATGTCGAAGCGACGCTTCGGGATGCGCAGCGGGAGGATGCCCAAACGCTCGCGGCGCAGGTCGCCGCCCAGACGATCCGCGCGCAGCAGGCCGGACAGGTGCTCTACACGTTTGTCCGGGATGAAGAGGTACTGCTGCCCGGCAGTCCGGCGCTCACGCTCGCAGGCGCGCAGGCCTGCGTCACGATGCAGGTGGGAGAGCGGGATGCGGCGCGACTGCGGGAGGGGATGACGGCGCGCTTCGTGCGGGATGGCGAGATCGTTGGAACGGGAACCGTTACAAGTGTGGGCCTGCCCATGGCGCGTGAGGACGGCGTGAGTCTGGCGCAGGTTGAGATCGCCGTACAGGGCGATCTGGGCCTGCCGGTCGGATCGCGTGTGGATGTCGAGATCGTCTGTGCGTCGCGTGAATCGGCATATGTGCTTCCTATAGAGGCATTTTCTCATGGCGAAGAATATGTCTGGCAGATCTACCGGGACCGCGTATGGCCGCTGGCGCTGGAAACTGGGCTGCAGGATGACTTCGGCGTGGAGGTGCTGGGCGCGCCGGCAGCGCTGTGCGTGGCTGTCGAGGGCGCGCAGGAGCTGGAGCCCGGCGCGCTTGTGAAGGCGGTGATGTGATGCGCGCGCTGGATGTGATGGGCCTGGCGCTGCGCAGCGTGTTTCACACGCCCGTACGCTCTGCGCTGACGGTTTTGGGACTGTCCATCGGGATTGGCGCGATCGTGGCGATTGTAGCCATCGGGGACGCCGGGCAGCGCGAGGTGGAGTCGGAGCTGGGACGCATCGGCGTGGGCCGCGCGTGGGTGCATGCGGATGCACAGATGGGGACGGCATTGCGGAGACAGGATGCCGCGCTGCTGGAGCGTGGATTGACGGACGTCCTCGTCAGTGCCTGCGCACGTGGAACGGCCTATGCGACCCGGGCAGGGGAGGATGCCCTGGTGCAGCTGACGGGCTGTGATGCTGCGATGGGTGAAATTGAGAAGGTACAGATGGAGGACGGACGCTTTCTGCTCGCGGGCGATGTGGAGGGGACGCGTTCGGTGGCCGTGCTGGACGCCTCGGCATGCGCGGCGCTCTTTGGAGACGGCGCGGCCGTTGGCGAGACCATCGCCCTGGCGGGGAGGCCGTTCGTCGTCGTGGGCGTCATCGCGCCTCTGACGTCGGAGCGCGTCGTGGCCAACGGCACGGGAACCGTCTATATCCCCATCACCGTCTACGAGGCGATGCGCGGCAGCGGGGTAGACGAGCTGCTCTTGAGCGTGGAGGCCTCGCGGGATGTCGCGGCGGTTGCGGCGCGCGCCGAGCAGCTCCTCACCCGCCGGTACGGGGAGGGGTTTGAGGCCGTGACGCTCGAGGCCGAAATGGCCGCGGCGCGCAGGATTTTGCAGATCTTTCTGCTGGTGATGACGTGCGTGGCCGTGATCTGCATGCTCGTGGGGGGCATCGGCGTGATGAACATCATGCTCGTATGTGTGCGCGAACGCAAGCGGGAGATCGGGCTGATGAAGGCGCTGGGCGCGACAGGGCGCATGATCCTGTCGCAGTTTCTGCTGGAGGCCACGGCCTATGCGACATTGGGCGGGCTGCTCGGCATGGCTGCGGGCAGTCTGCTGATCGCGGGCGCCTCGCAGCTGATCGGCATCCAGATCGGCGCGTCGCTGCGAACCCTGGGTACAGCCGTCGTCTTTTCCGGCGCGATCGGTCTATTTTTTGGCGTGTATCCGGCCCTGAGAGCGGCACACTTGATGCCGGTTGACGCACTGCGAAGCGATGGACGGTAGGCGCGGACAAGATGAAGGACGATTTGTCCGTATTCAAGGATTCAAAAAAGGCGGTAACGTTTACGCAGGCAATGATATGAACTCAAAATGAATCTGTAAAACAAGATTATTCAAAAACGTGAAAATGGAATAAAAAGAGAAATAAAAAACAAAGAAATTGGAAGAAAATACTTAAAAACAATAGGAAAACATGGATATTTTGATGTGACGGCTTTATGCGGGAAAATCTTGAACGCCAACGCAAAAAAATGTGGCGAAATTGTGATGGAGACTACACAAATGCTTTGGGTGAAGTTTGTGTGTTTAAGCAATTTACATTCGCAACATAAATCGTTACAATATGAGCAAGTGAGGTTGACAGCGAAGATCAACCCAGATTGCCCGTAGGCCAAAATTCAATATCTTATGTTTAAGGGGGATCTCTGATGGCAAGCGTATCTTTGAAGCACATCTACAAGGTCTATTCCGGAAATGTGACTGCGGTGAGCGACTTTTGCCTCGACATCGAAGACAAGGAATTCATCGTCCTGGTCGGCCCCTCGGGTTGCGGTAAGTCCACCACCCTGCGTATGGTCGCGGGCCTGGAAGAAATCTCCGACGGCGAGCTGTACATCGGCGAGAAGCTCGTGAACGACGTCGCCCCGAAGGATCGCGACATCGCGATGGTGTTCCAGAACTACGCGCTGTACCCGCACATGACGGTGTACGACAACATGGCGTTCGGCCTGAAGCTGCGCA
>MHCFR05601__coassemble_1127_pt1 | contig 20651 bp, 33 predicted proteins | sample MHCFR05601__metabat2_low_PE_030 | metagenome-assembled genome bin MHCFR05601
CCGCCGTGGGCTCGACTGCCGGCTCCGCCGTGGGCTCGACTGCCGGCTCCGCCGTGGGCTCGACTGCCGGCTCCGCCGTCGGCTCGACCGTCGGCTCCGCCGTGGGCTCGACCGTCGGCTCCGCCGTCACAACGCCGTAGGCTTCCGCCGCGTAGACCACGACGTCTGCGCCCTGGGCGACGGCGTCATACCCGACCAGCTCGTAGCGCTCGTCCTGCAGGCGGTATGCCTGATCGGCATCCTCGGGTTTCATGTTCTCCTTCTCCACGCCCCACGTCCACGCATTGCGCAGGTCGTAGGCGGAGAGGTCGTAGTCGCGGAGCATGGCGCTCATGTCCTGCGCGCTCACATACACCATCGCGCCCTCGCGCTGCAGTCCCACCTTGGCGATCTCTTCATATTCTCCATCGACCATCAGCATGAAGATCGCGCGGCCCGTAGCGGGGACGGCCGTGGGTTCGACCGTCGGCTCCGCCGTGGGCTCAGCCGTCGGCTCCGCCGTGGGCTCAGCCGTGGGCTCAGCCGTCGGCTCTGCCGTGGGTTCGACCGTCGGCTCCGCCGTGGGTTCGACCGTCGGCTCCGCCGTGGGTTCGACCGTCGGCTCTGCCGTGGGTTCGACCGTCGGCTCAGCCGTCGGCTCCGCCGTGGGTTCGACCGTCGGTTCTGCCGTGGGTTCGGCCGTCGGCTCAGCCGTGGGCGCCGCGGTCGGTTCCGCAGTCGGCTCGGCAGCGGCCTTCGCGGCGGCTTCCTCCGCGGCCTTCGCGGCGGCGGCTTCCTCCGCGGCCTTCGCGGCGGCTGCCTCTTCCGCGGCCTTCGCAGCCGCCGCCTCTTCCGCAGCCTTCGCAGCCGCTGCCTCTTCCGCGGCCTTCGCAGCCGCTGCCTCTTCCGCGGCCTTCGCAGCCGCCGCCTCTTCCGCGGCCTTCGCAGCAGCCGCCTCTTCCGCTGCCTTTGCGGCAGCCGCCTCTTCCGCGGCCTTCGCGGCGGCGGCTTCCTCTGCGGCCTTCGCGGCGGCGGCTTCCTCCGCGGCCTTCGCGGCGGCGGCTTCCTCCGCGGCCTTCGCGGCGGCGGCTTCCTCCGCGGCCTTCGCAGCGGCGGCTTCCTCCGCGGCCTTCGCGGCGGCGGCTTCCTCCGCGGCCTTCGCGGCGGCGGCTTCCTCCGCGGCCTTCGCGGCGGCCTCCTCAGCCTGCCGCGCCGCCTCTGCAGCCGCCGGGTCAACACCCTGCTCCTGCTGCTGCTCGTTGGCGTGGATGTCCACCATCCGGTCAATGGTGCCGCCCGCAAGCAGCGTGAAAGCGAGCGCTCCGGCCAGGAGCCATCTGAAGCCCTTGGTCTCGTAGAATTTCCTGTTCTTCTTCATCTTCATGACCATCCTTCCTCTATGATGCGATCAGGACATTGTATCGTTTTTGCGGAAACGCCGGGTTCCGAGGCGTCATCCGCTTGCTTGTACAACATCGCTCTGCTGGCGGCTGCGGAACCCATTCCCGGCCGCCGGGCCCACGGATCGGGCCAGCAGACGCCTTGCGGCCGACGCTGCTTCGCTGATTTCCTTCATTGGCATCCATTCGTCCGATCCGCCTCCCCATATCTGGATGTATCTCCGGCGCCCGTGCCGCCATATGTGCCCCATGCGCCGGACCTTTAAACCTTTGCCTATTTATTCTAGCCCCCTTTTCCCATTGCTGTCAATCGTTTGAGGGCCTTTCCCACCCTTAAATTTAATTTAAGAATTGGCGTTTCCGCCAATAATTATCCTCTTTTTCAGCGGGTTCTGTTTAAAACAGACCGATGTTCTTTTTCTTTCGGACATTCTTTTTTACATTCTTTAGGAAATCTTAACGGAGTCTGTTTTCTGCGACCAATCCTCTGAAATCAGAGTCCGCGTATCTGGCCGATGAAAAACACCCAGGGAACAGACTTTTGGTTTGTTTTTGCCGACGTTCGTCCTTTTTACATGAGTATCGGGTCGGATTTTTGCCATGCAGGGTTTTCTTTCTCTTTCACCATGCAAATTTCGTGGCAAACGCACATTTCAGAAGCCGGCATGTGCTTTTTCTTCCGACATGCCGAGGTGGCGATACCCTCTTATGGATTCTTGATGATTTCGGACGTTCTCTAGCTGCTTTCGCTAGCGATCTGGGGACAACAGACGTCGGCACGCTTTCGTCTGCCGCAGCGATCATTGAAACGCTGGTAACTCTGGCGTCGAGCACTGCGGGAATCAATTCTGATGACGTTGGAACCATCGGAACGATTCTTGAAGAGTTTGGAAAGCTCACATGAGTTCGTTTGCACCGGCATTCCGGGTCAAGCGGAGAAGCCGTACTGGCTGTCACCGGATTGATTTCCCAGATTACGATCACAATTCAAAATGACACAAGCATTGCCACGGCTTGCGCGGCATTTTCGAAGAATGGCGTTACGGCGCTTCGCCTTACATGGATCAGTTGGTTTAATGCAGGTTCTTATCTCGGAAGAGGTATGGGTTCCGGTATTACCAGTTCTACGCCGTTTATTCGTAATGCCGCGGTTAATGCGGCGAGAAGCGCCATTAACGCTGTACGTATTACATGGGACGAACATTCCCCTTCCAAGGTAGGCATGGAATTGGGTCAATTCTGGGATCTCGGTCTCGCAGGCGGAATCGACAAGTATGGTTATCTGATCGCACAGAGCGCTGCGAACGTAGGTTCCGACGCCATTCTCTCGGCGCAATCTGTACTCAACAATCTGGATCATATTGGAAGCAACATCGACGGCGATTTCACCATTCGACCTGTCATGGATCTGACAGATATTCTGAATGGAATGAACGACATCGATGGACTGTTCAGCGGAGATCGGATGATTTCCAGCGGTTATTTCAGCGGTCTTACCGGAATTCGCAGCGCGAGAGCGCTTGCGGGCGAACAGGGTAGAATCACGGCGACGACAGACAACAGAGACGTCGTGAGTGAGCTGGTGACACTCGAAAAGAAATTTGACGAGTTGAGTACGGCAGTACGAAACATGAAACTCGTACTGGATACGGGTATTGTTGTTGGAGGAATCATCGAAGGCGTGGATGAAAACCTCGGCGTATTGGCGGGACGAAGAGAGAGAGGAAATTGATTATGCAGAAAATGTAATAAAATTTTAATCCTTTACATGTTGACGGGGGAGGAAAATTTAGTATACTGAGGTGTATGCTACCTCCCCTGTCTTTCCAATAGCAGCTCGACCTGTTTTCTGACCGAATGTGAAGGAGGAAATGAAGATGAAGAAGATTCTTTCTTTAGTGTTTATCACGATGTTGCTCATTTCCACAATTGCCAAGGGCGAGGAGATAGTTGATCTTACCTCAATGACGATTGATGAACTGATGGATCTTCGTGATATGATCACTGAAGAAGTCTATTCACGTCTTGGTTTTTCATTCGAGGATAATCAGATCGGAGCCGGATACTATTTGGTTGGAACTGATATCAAAGCTGGAAAGTATGAATTTATTTGTACTTTTTCTGAAACACAATTGAGTTATGAAGGCGATCGCACGTACAATCTTGGGACGATATGGATTCTTAGCAGTGATGCCGAAGATGCAGAAAGGCTCCATGAATTCGGAGATGTTCAAGTTGGAGAGAAATACAAGTTTGATCTTGAAGAAGGACAAATGCTCGTAATTGGTCGCTGTAATGGCGTGATTCAGGAATACGAACACAGCTGGGCTCCGTAATGGGAAGAGGTATCTCGCAATTATGCTTATGGATAGTGAATACAAAATCTGGCGGGATAATTGCGATACAACCATATCGGAAAACTTGCTGACAAGATCCGACCGGAAACTCGAAAACAAACTGTACTTGCGGTATGATTAGACACATGAACCTCAGATTCGTTCTGGGGTTCTTTTTTTTGTCCCAAATATGAGAGGAGGGAATCGGATGTACCATTCGATCACGCTTGGAACAAAAAACACCTGGGATGATTGGCATTTGATTCCCACATCTCGTCCGGTTGTGAATCCGCCATCCGTTAAGACCAATATGATTGAGATTCCAGGCGGAGACGGGGTGCTCGATCTCACAACCGCACTCGCAGGACGAGTATTGTATAAGAACCGAACGGGTGCATGAGAATTCTATGTAGAGAATGGATTCAGAGATTGGGCAGTCCTTTTTAGCAATATTATGGCATATCTGCATGGACAAAGTATGCGCGTTGTATTGGAAGACGATCCGAACTGCTTCGATAAAGGCCGTCTTGCGGTGAGTCGAACAAGGAACGAAGCAGTATGCTGAGGGGATCCTTGAGGGTCCGGAACCCATTCCGTCTACGTAGGCAGGTAAAGCGACGCTGTAAGGGCATCAAAAAAGCGCCCCTCCTTTTCGGAGGGACGCCTGTGCGTCAGGAATGATGCGGGGATCACACCAGCTCGAGGATGACCATCTCGGCCGCGTCGCCACGGCGCGGGCCCTTCTTGACGATGCGGGTGTAGCCGCCGGCGCAGTTCTTTTCCTGATTGCGCTTCTTGTACTTCGGGCCGATCTCGGTGAAGAGCTTCTCCACGCAGGGATGCTTCACGTCCTTCGTGCGCTCGCGGTACTCGGCCTTGTTCTCGTCGGCCTTCTTGGCTTCCTTTACGTCGTAGAGGTAGGCCATGATCAGGCGGCGGGCATGCAGCTTGGAGGGGCTGTCGTTGCGCACCGTGATGGTGACGGTCTGGCCCTTCTCGTTGTTGAACGTCTTGGTCGCTTCGACGTTGTTGTCGCACTCGCGCACGGCCAGCGTGATCAGGCGCTCGGCGGCGGAGCGGACTTCCTTCGCGCGGGCCAGCGTGGTCTCGATGCGGCCATACCAGATCAGGTTGGTGACCTGGTTGCGCAGCAGCGCCTTCCGCTGGTCGGCGGTCCGGCCCAGTTTGCGTTGATATGCCATGAGTGGAAACCTCCTTCAAATCGCTGTGCTCATTCGTCGTTGGCACGCAAGGCCAATCCCAACGCGGCCAGCTTCTGCTCGACCTCTTCCAGGGACTTCTTGCCGAGATTGCGGACCTTCATCATGTCCTCCTGGTTGCGCTGAACCAGCTCGGCCACGGTGTTGATGCCCGCACGCTTCAGACAATTGTAGGCACGGACCGAAAGATCCAGTTCCTCAATGGTCATCTCAAGAACCTTTTCCTTCTTGTCATCTTCCGGCTCGTTAAAGTCGACGGGCATCACGTGCTCCGTCAGGTTCACAAAGAGCGTCAGATGGCCGGAGAGGATCTTTGCCGCCAGGCTGATGGCTTCATCCGGCAGGATGCTGCCGTCCGTCCACACTTCCAGCGTCAGCTTGTCAAAGTCCGTCATTTGCCCCACGCGCGTATCTTCAACCACGTAGTTGACCTTGCGGATCGGGGTGAAGATGCTGTCCACCGGGATGACGCCGATGGGCGTGTTGGCCTGCTTGTTGCGGTCCGCGGAAACGTAGCCGCGGCCCTTCTCGAGCGTGATGTGCATCACCAGATGGGCGTCCTCGTTCAGCGTGGCCAGGTGCAGGTTCTTGTTGATGACCTCCACCTCATCGTCCACTTCCAGGGCGGCCGCCGTGAGCTCGCACGGGCCTTTGACGTCGATGCTGATCAGTTTCGTGCCTTCACTGTAGAGCCGGGCAGAGAGTTCTTTGAGGTTGAGGATGATCTCGGTCACGTCTTCCTTCACACCGGGGACAGCCGAAAACTCGTGCTGGATCCCATCGATGCGGATGCTGGAAACCGCGACGCCCGGGAGCGACGAGAGCAGCACGCGGCGCAGCGAGTTACCCAGCGTATGGCCGAAGCCGCGCTCCAGGGGCTCGATGACGAATTTACCGTAGCAGTTGTTCTCACCGGTTTCCAGTCGCTCAATCCGGGGCTTTTCGATTTCGATCATTCAGCAAACCCTCCTCAATATAGCCGTCGTCGAGGGGAGAAAGGCGCTCTCATTAACGAGAGTAAAGCTCGACGATGAGGTGCTCTTCGATCGGGCAGTCGATGTCGCTGCGCTGCGGCAGCGCCTCCACCTTGCCGGTCAGATTCTCGGCATCGAGGGTCAGCCACTTGGGGATCAACACGCCAACGCCTTCCTTGAGGGCCTTGAAGTGCGCCTGATCGCGGGAGCGCTCACGCACGGTGATCACGTCGCCCACGGACACGGACGCGGAGGGGATGTCCAGCTTCTTGCCGTTGACCAGGATGTGGCCGTGCACGACCAGCTGACGCGCCTGACGGCGGGTCGTGGCCAGGCCCAGGCGGTAGACCACGTTGTCCAGGCGGCGCTCCAGCAGCTGCAGCAGGTTCTCACCCGTGACGCCCTTCATGGTCGAAGCCTTCTCATAGTAGCGCGCAAACTGCTTCTCCAGCACGCCGTACACGAACTTGACCTTCTGCTTTTCCTTCAGCTGCAGGCCATACTCGCTGACCTTGCGGCGGCGCTGTCCGCCCGGGTTGCGGGTGGACTTCTTCTTCGCATAGCCCATCACGGCGGGAGAGATTTCCAGGCTCCTGCACTTCTTGGCGATCGGCTGCTTATTATTTGCCATTGCTCAAAACCTCCACATTACACTCTTCTGCGCTTGGGCGGACGGCAGCCGTTGTGCGGGATCGGCGTCACGTCCTTGATCATGTTGACCTCCAGGCCCGCCGCCTGCAGCGAACGGATCGCCGCCTCGCGTCCGGAACCCGGGCCCTTGACGTAAACCTCGACGGTCTTGAGGCCGTACTCCATCGCAGCCTTCGCGGCCGTCTCGGCAGCCGTCTGCGCAGCGAAGGGCGTCGACTTCTTGGAGCCGCGGAAGCCCAGGCCGCCCGCCGACGCCCACGAGAGCGCATTGCCCTGCGTATCGGTCAGCGTGACGATCGTGTTATTGAAAGAGGAGCGGATGTGGGCGGCGCCGCGCTCAACCAGCTTGCGCTCGCGGCGCTTGCGGACCGTCTTCTTCAGCTTCTGCTTGGGTGCCATCGTGAATCCCTCCTAATTACTTGGCCTTCTTCTTGCCGGCAATCGTCTTCTTCGGGCCCTTGCGGGTGCGCGCGTTCTGCTTGGTGTTCTGGCCGCGCACCGGCAGGCCGCGGCGATGACGCACGCCACGATAGCAGCCGATCTCCACGAGACGCTTGATGTTGAGCGCAACATCGCGGCGCAGGTCGCCCTCCACCTTGAGGTTGTGCTCGATGTACTCGCGCAGCTTGCCGACCTCCTGCTCGGTGAGGTCCTTGACGCGGGTATCGGGATTCACGCCGGTGGCCTTGAGCGTGGCCTGGGCGGTCTTCAGTCCGATGCCGAAGATGTAGGTAAGGCCGACTTCAACGCGCTTGTCGCGCGGCAGGTCTACACCCGAAATACGTGCCATATGGTATACGCACCTCCAGATAGTTCGCTTATACTACGGTAGATGTATGAAAAGTCGCATGGAACACAGGCCATGGCCTGCGCAGCCGCCCAAGCGATCCTTCCTGTCATGGGCATGCGCTCGCCGCGTGACGGCGAGTGCATGATGTACGCTGTGACGGGCAGCGCCCCTGGAGTCCGGGACTCAGCCCTGCTTCTGCTTGTGCTTGGGGTTCTCGCAGATGACCATCACGCGGCCCTTGCGCTTGATGATCTTGCACTTTTCACAAATGGGTTTCACCGACGGTCTGACCTTCATGTCAACGTCCTCCTAAATCCAATGTTCAGCCCTTGCTGCGCCAGGTGATGCGTCCCCTGGTCAGGTCGTAGGGCGAAAGCTCGATGGTTACCTTGTCGCCCGGGTAGATGCGGATGAAGTTCATGCGCATCTTGCCCGAGATGTGGGCCATGATCCGATGCCCGCCCGGCAGTTCCACCTGGAACACCGCATTGGGCAGCGCCTCGACGACGGTGCCTTCCACTTCGATGTTATCGCTCTTAGCCAACCCTCAGCCCTCCTTACGCGGCGGCAGCTCTTCGGCGTATCCGGCTGCAGCCAGGCCCTTGCGCACCTCTGCGTCCTGCACGGGAACCCCCGCGCGCAGCTTTTCCGCAATGTCCTGGATGCACGCCGGCCGCGCCGTCAAATGCTTGATCTTTTTCTTCTTTGGATTGCTTACTTTTCGTAAACAGCCGTTTGCAATCGCCACATACGCGTCGTCGATCATGCCCACGACGACGTAGTGGCTGCCTGCGTCGCGCCCGGCCCTGGAGTAAACCACGCGACCGATTTCCATCGGGAAAGAGGTCATCGGCTTCCCCCCTTGCCGTACCCGGGAAGCGTCAAGATTTCGGGCTCCCCACCGGTAATGGCGATGGTGTGTTCATAGTGAGCGCAGAGGCTGCCGTCCGCGGTGACGACCGTCCAGCCGTCCTTCAGCGTCCGGACGGCCCAATGACCGGCTGCGATCATCGGCTCTACGGCGATGGTCATGCCCGCGCGCAGCCGCACGCCGTGGCCCGGGATGCCGTAGTTGGGCACCTCGGGGTCCTCGTGCATGTCGCGGCCGATGCCGTGCCCGCACAGCGCCCGCACGGCGGAGAAGCCGTGCGCCTCGACGTACGCCTGCACCGCGTGGCCGATGTCGCTGATGCGGTTGCCCTCGCGCGCCATGGCGATGCCCTCAAAGAAGCTCTGCTCCGTCACCTCGATCAGGCGCTGCGCCTCGGGGCTGATTGCGCCGACGCCTACCGTAAAGGCGCTGTCGGCCTGCCAGCCGTCGAGGATCAGTCCGCCGTCGATGGAGAGGATCGAGCCCTCCTGCAGCACCGTGTTGCCGGGGATGCCGTGCACCACCTGCTCGTCGATGGACGTGCAGATGCTGGCGGGATAGCCCTCGTAGTGGAGGAAGGACGGGATCGCGCCGTGGCGGCGAATCAGCTGCTCGGCGAAGTGGTCCAGCTCCTTGGTTGTGACGCCCGGTTCCACCCGGGTGCGCAGCTGGGTGAGCACCTCGTGCAGCAGCGCGCCGGCCTCGCGCATTTTTGCGATTTGCGAAGGGTTTTTGATGCTGATCATGTTATTCTCCCAGCGCGCGGAGGATGGCTGCGAAGCAGTCGTCCAGCGGCTGTGAACCGTCGACGGTCTTGAGAAGACCCTGCGAACCGTAGTAGTCGATCAGCGGCGCGGTCTGCGCGTGATAGACGTTCAGGCGGTTGAGCACGGTTTCGGCCTTGTCGTCGTCGCGCTGCACCAGCCCGGCGCCGCACTTGTCACAGTCGGTCCGGCCGCCCAGGCTGCTGACGTGGAACGTCGCGCCGCAGGCGGGGCACACGCGCCGGCCCGACAGGCGGGCCACCAGCTGCTCGTCGCTGACCTCGATGTCGATCACCGCGTCGATGCGGGCGAAGCCCGACAGGGCCTGCGCCTGGGGCACCGTGCGCGGGAAACCATCCAGGATGTATCCGTTCTGGCAGTCGGGCATCGCCAGGCGCTCGCGGACGATGTCGATGACGACTTCGTCCGGAACGAGCAGTCCCTGGTCGATGTAAGACTTGGCCTTCAGACCGGTCTCGGTCTGTTCCCGAATCGCCTTGCGGAGAATGTCGCCCGTGGAGATCTGCGGAATGCCCAGCCGCTCGCACACGCGCACGGCCTGCGTTCCCTTGCCCGCACCGGGCGGGCCGAGAAATACCACGTTCATTGCGGTTCCTCCTTCCGCGGGCTCTTAGAGGAAGCCCTTGTAGTGGCGCATCAGCATCTGGCTCTCCAGCTGACGCATCGTCTCAATCGCGACCGACACGGCGATCAGGATGGACGAGGCCGCGAACGGCACGCTCATCTGCGCCATGTTCGTAATCAGCGTGGGCAGCGTCGCCAGAACGGCCAGGAACAGCGCGCCAAACAGCGTCAGACGTCCGGATACGCGGGACAGATAGTCGCTCGTCGGCTTGCCCTGGCGGATGCCGGGGATCGTGCCGCCGTACTGCTGCATGTTCTTGCTGATCTCCACCGGGTTAAACGTAATGCTCGTGTAGAAGAACGTGAAGCCCAGGATCAGCAGCGCGAGCACAATCTGGTAGACCCAGCCGTTCATGAAGTTGTTCCACCACAGGTACACGCCCGACGTGGGGAAGAACGCGATGATCGTGCCGGGGAACTGCAGCATCGAGAACGCGAAGATCAGCGGCAGCACGCCCGTGGAGTTGACCTTCATCGGGATGTGCGTGGACTGGCCGCCGTACATCTTGCGGCCGACCATGCGCTTGGAGTACTGCACCGGCACGCGCCGCTCGCCCATGTCCACAAACGTGACGGCCACGATCATCACCAGCGCGACCACGACGATCGCCACGAAGGCGACCGGATGCATCGTGCCCTGGAACAGGCCGCCGACGCCCGACACCGACCACTTGAACAGGTTGGAGACGATGCCGGCGAAGATCAGCAGCGAGATGCCGTTGCCGATGCCGTTTTCCGTGATGCGCTCGCCGATCCACATCGCCAGCGCGGTACCGGCGGCCATCGAAAGGCCGATCACGACGTAGGAGACGAAGCCGCCCACGGTGTTGGCCTTCATGGCGTAGACCAGACCGACCGCCTGGATGAACGCGAGCACGACCGTCGTATAGCGGGTGTACTCGCTGATCTTCTTGCGGCCCTCCGGGCCCTCCTTGCTCAGGCGCTCCAGCGCCGGGATGGCCACAGTCAGCAGCTGCAGGATGATCGACGCGTTGATGTAGGGCGTGATGCCCATGGCCATGACGGTCATCTGCATGAAGCTGCCGCCGGTCATCATGTTCATGAAGTCCAGCAGGCCGAACTGGCCGACCGCCTCGGACACCTGGGCCAGGTCAATGCCGGGCACCGGGATGACGCCCACCAGGCGGTACAGGAGCAGCATCAGCAGCGTGTAGAGGATCTTCTTGCGAAGGTCGGGGATCCGCCATGCGTTGCGAAGCGTGTCCAGCATGTCAGATCACCTCAGCTTTCCCGCCGAGGGCCTCGATCTTCTCCTTTGCAGCGCCGGTGAACTTGGCGGCGCGGACGGTCAGCTTCTTGGTCAGATCCCCGTTGCCCAGGATCTTCACGCCGTCGAGCTCCTTCTTGATCAGGCCCGCCTCGATCAGTTCCTTGGCGCCGACGACCGCGCCGTCCTCGAACATGTCGAGCTTGCTGACGTTCACGATCGCGTATTCCGTCGCGAAGATGTTGGTGAAGCCGCGCTTGGGCAGGCGGCGGGTCAGCGGCATCTGGCCGCCCTCAAATCCCGGGCCCTTGCCGCCGCCGCTGCGGGCCTTGGCGCCCTTGTGGCCCTTGCCGGAGGTCTTGCCCAGGCCGGAACCGATGCCGCGGCCCAAACGCTTGGGCGCGGTGACGGAGCCGAGGGCCGGTTTCAACTCATTCAGCTTCATGGTGAACCTCCTCAGTCCTTAATCTCTACCACGTCAACCAGGTGCTTCACCTTGAAGATCATGCCGCGGATGGACGGGGTATCTTCGAAGACCTTCACCTGACGGATCTTGTGCAGGCCCAGCGCCTCCACGACCTTGATGTGATTCGGCTTGCTGGCGATGGGGGATTTTACGAGCGTCACTTGCAGTTTCATGTCGTTCCCCTCCTTAACCCAGCAGCTCTTCGACGGTCTTGCCGCGCATCTTGGCGACTTCCTCGGCGGTGCGCAGCTGCGCGAGGCCCTGGATCGTAGCCTTCACCATGTTGATGGGGTTGTTCGTGCCGTAGCTCTTGGTGCGGATGTCCTTGATGCCGCACAGCTCGAGCACCGCTCGCGCCGGGCCGCCGGCGATGACGCCGGTACCTTCGGGAGCGGGCAGCAGCACGACCTTGCCGGTGCCGAAGTAACCCGTGGCCTCGTGCGGGATGGTGGAGTTCAGGCGCGCGACCGTCACCAGATGCTTCTTGGCATCCTCGACGGCCTTGCGGATGGCCTCCGGGATTTCCGTCGCCTTGCCCAGCCCGCAGCCCACGCGGCCGTTCTCGTCGCCGACGACAACCAGCGCCGCAAAGCGGAAGTTGCGGCCGCCCTTGACGACCTTGGTAACGCGGTTGACAGAGACGAGCTTTTCTTTGAACTCGCTGACCTGTTCGTTACGCTGCATGCGTTTATCCTCCCTCATATCAGAAGTCCAGTCCGGCCTCGCGGGCGCCGGCGGCGAGCTCGGCCACACGGCCGGTGTAGACGTAGCCGCCGCGGTCGAAGACGACCTGCTTGATGCCGGCCTGGATCGCACGCTCGGCGACGACCTTGCCCACCAGCTTGGACGCGCCCTTCTTGTCCAGCTCGTCCAGCTGGCCCTTGATCGCCGGATCCAGCGTCGAGGCGGACACGAGCGTGCGGCCGGCCTCGTCGTCGATCACCTGCGCATACATGTTGTTCAGGCTGCGGTACACGCACAGACGCGGCATTTCGGCAGTGCCGCTGATCTTCTTGCGGACGCGCTCGTGGCGAATCCGACGGATTTCGTTACGATCTTTCTTGTTGAACATTCGCGGTCACTCCCTTCCTTATTTCTTACCGGTCTTGCCTTCCTTGCGGCGGATGACTTCCGTTTCATACTTGATGCCCTTGCCCAGGTACGGCTCGGGCTTGCGGATGGCGCGGATGTCGGCCGCCAGGTTGCCGACCTGCTGCTTGGAGATGCCCTTGACCACGATCTTCGTGGGGGCGGGCGTCTCAAAGGCGATGTTCTCGGGCGCCTCGAGGACGACCGGATGGCTGAAGCCGATGTTGATCGTCAGCGTCTTGCCCTGCGCCTGCGCGCGGTAGCCGGTGCCGACCAGCTCCAGCGTCTTGGCATAGCCCTCGGTCACGCCCACGACCATGTTGTTGATCAGCGAGCGGTACAGGCCGTGCATGGACTTGTGGGGCTTGTCGTCGCTGGGGCGGGTCAGCACCAGCTGATTGCCCTCGTGCGCGACGGTGATGTCCTTGTTGACCTGCTGAGACAGCGTACCCTTGGGGCCCTTTACCGTAACGGTATTGTCGGCCGCGATGTCGACCGTGACGCCCGCAGGGATGGTGATCGGATGCTTTCCGATTCGAGACATGTTCACACCTCCATTATGCGAGTGTCCGTTACCAGATGTAGGCCAGCACTTCGCCGCCCACCTCGTGCTTGCGGGCTTCCTTGTCGGTCATGACGCCCTTGGACGTCGACACGATGGCGATGCCCAGGCCGCCCAGGACCTTGGGCAGCTCCTCGCAGCGCGCGTACACGCGCAGGCCGGGCTTGCTGATGCGCTTGAGGCCGACGATGACGCTCTGCTTGTTCTGGGTGTACTTCAGGCCGATCTTGATGTTGCCGGCCAGGCCGTCGTCGATGAAGTCGACGCTCTTGACATAGCCTTCGCTCAGCAGGATCTTCGCGATGGACTTCTTCATGTTGGAAGCCGGGATCATCACGCTGTCGTGCTTGGCGATTTGAGCATTGCGGATGCGCGTGAGCATATCGGCAATGGGATCGTTTATGAGCATTGTAGCACCTCCTTGCGTCTTCCCCGCTTACCAGCTGGCCTTGCGGACACCGGGGATTTGGCCCTTGTAAGCCAGTTCACGGAAACAAATGCGGCAGATCCCGTACTTGCGCAGCACGGAGTGCGGACGGCCGCACAGGCGGCAGCGGGTGTAGGCGCGCGTGGAGAACTTCGGCGTCCTCTGCTGCTTGAGAATCATGCTAGTCTTGGCCATGAGATCTCTTCCTCCTTCTTACTGCTGCGCGAACGGCATGCCCAGCAGGCGCAGCAGCTCGCGGGACTCCTCGTCGGTCTTCGCGGTCGTGACGAAGATCATCTCCATGCCGCGGATCTTGTCCACCTTGTCGTACTCGATTTCGGGGAAGAGCAGCTGCTCGCGAATGCCCAGCGCGTAGTTGCCGCGGCCGTCGAAGGCCTTGGTGGACACGCCGTGGAAGTCGCGAACGCGCGGCAGCGCGATGTTGACCAGCTTGTCGACGAAGTGATACATGCGCTCGCCGCGCAGCGTCACCTTCGCGCCGATGTTCATGCCCTCGCGGACCTTGAAGTTCGCGACGGACTTCTTCGCCTTGGTGACGACCGGCTTCTGGCCCGCGATGGCGGCCAGCTCGGAGACGGCGGCGTCCATGGCCTTGGGGTTGTCCTTGCAATCGCCCAGGCCCATGTTGATGACGACCTTCTCCAGCTTGGGGATCTCGTTGACGTTCTTGTAACCGAACTTCTGCTGCAGGGCAGGAACAACTTCGGTCACGTACTTATCCTTCAGACGTGCGTCCATCCTTCTTCCTCCCTACTCAGTTCTCAAACGCCGCGCCGCACTTCTTGCACACGCGGACCTTGATCTCGCCCTCGACCTTGTGGCCCGTGCGGGTCGGCTTGCCGCACTTGGGGCACACGACCATCACGTTGGAGGCGTCGATCGCGGCCTCCTTGTGGATGATGCCGCCCGGAGCGCCGGCGCTGCGGGGCTTCTGGTGCTTGGTCGCCATGGCGACGCCCTCGACGATGACCTTGCCGGTCTTGGGAGAGGCGGAGATCACCTTGCCACTCTTGCCCTTGTCCCTGCCGCTGATCACAACGACGTTATCGTTCGAACGAACATGCATGATCGTTCCACCTCCTTACAGAACTTCGGGAGCCAGCGAGACGATCTTCATGAAGTCCTTCTCGCGCAGCTCGCGGGCCACTGGCCCAAAGATGCGGGTGCCACGGGGCTGTTTCTGGTCGTTGATGATGACGGCGGCGTTATCGTCAAAGCGGATGTAGGAGCCGTCGGGACGGCGGCGTTCCTTGTGCGTGCGCACGACCACGGCCTTCACGACATCGCCCTTCTTCACAACGCCGCCGGGCGTTGCGCTCTTGACAGAAGCCACGATGACGTCGCCGATCGAGCCGGACTGACGGAAGGAACCGCCGAGCACGCGGATGCACATGATTTCCTTGGCGCCGGTGTTATCGGCGACCTTAAGACGCGTTTGCGGCTGAATCATTCAGATTTTTCCTCCTTTTGCACTCCGCGTCAGGCGGCGCGGAGCCTTGGGGCGGCGCGGTGCGCGCCCCTGGCCTGCGGCGCAGGCCGGCATACTCACTTCGCCTTCTCGACGATCTCGACAAGGCGCCAGCACTTATCGCGGCTGATCGGGCGGGTCTCCATGACGCGAACGGTGTCGCCGATGCCGCACTCGTTCTTCTCGTCATGCACCTTGAACTTGGTGGTCTTGTTGATGATCTTGCCGTACAGCGGATGACGCACGCGGTTGCGCACCGCCACGACAATGGTCTTATCCATCTTATCGCTCACGACCACGCCGACGCGGGTCTTGCGCAGGTTTCTGCTCTCAGACATTGAAGCGGTAGCCTCCCTTCTCATCTACAGTCACGCCTGAGCCTTGAGCTCCAGGCTACGCAGCACGGTCTTGGCGCGCGCGATGTCGCGCTTGACGTTCTTGATCGCCATCGTGTTCTGGAGCTGGCCAGTGGCGAGCTGGAAACGAAGGGTGAAAAGCTCAGCTTTCAGTTCCTTCACCTTGTCGCTCAGCTGCTCGGCCGTCATATCGGTGAACTGATTCGCCTTCATTAACCCTCACCACCCACTTCATTGTTCTGATCCTCGCGCTTGAGGAACTTGGTCTTGATCGGCAGCTTGTGCTGCGCCAGGCGCAGCGCCTCGCGCGCGGTCTCTTCCGGCACGCCCTTGATCTCAAAGAGCACGCGGCCGGGCTTGACCACGGCGACCCAGTATTCGGGAGAGCCCTTGCCGGAGCCCATGCGGGTCTCGGCCGGCTTTTCGGTGATCGGCTTGTCGGGGAAGATCTTGATCCATACCTGGCCGCCGCGGCGGGTGTAGCGGGTCAGCGCAACACGGGCCGCCTCGATCTGGTTCGAGGTCACCCAGCCGGGCTCCATGGCCTGAATGCCGTAGTCGCCGTACGCGAGGAAGTTGCCGCGCATGGCCTTACCCTTCATGCGACCGCGGAAGACGCGGCGACGCTTAACTCTCTTGGGCATCAACATGGTATTACTTGCCTCCTTCGGTCTTGGCGGGCGCCTTCTTCGCCTTGGGCAGGATCTGGCCTTTGTAGATCCACACCTTCACGCCGATGCGGCCGTACGTGGTGCGGGCCTCGGCGAAGCCGTAGTCGATGTTCGCGCGCAGGGTCTGCAGCGGGATCGAGCCCTCATGGTAGCCCTCGCTGCGGGCGATATCCGCGCCGCCCAGACGGCCGGACACGGAGGTCTTGATGCCCTTGGCGCCGGCCTTCATCGCACGGCCCAGGCACTGCTTCATCGCGCGGCGGAAGCTGATGCGCTTCTCCAGCTGCTGGGCGATGTTCTCGGCCACCAGCTGCGCGTCTGCGTCGGGGTTCTTGATCTCCATGATGTTCAGGGAGACCGCCTTGCCGACGAAGGCTTCGATGTCCTTCTTGAGCTGCTCCACGCCCGCGCCGCCGCGGCCGATGACCACGCCGGGCTTGGCGGTGAAGATGTTCACGGTAACCTTATTGGCGCTGCGCTCAATGTCGATCTTGGAAATACCGGCGGCATTGAGGCGCGTCTTGAGCATTTCGCGCAGGCGGAAGTCCTCTTCGAGGTTCGCGGCGAAATCCTTCTTGTTCGCATACCAGCGGGTGCTCCAGTCCATGATCACGCCAACGCGCGCGCCATGGGGATTAACTTTCTGACCCATCCGATTCCCTCCTTACTTCTGATCGAGCACGACCGTGATGTGGCTGGTCCGCTTGAGCATCGGCGAGGCGCTGCCGCGGGAGCGGGCGACGTAACGCTTGAGCGTCGGGCCGGGGTTGGCGTAGACCTCCGCCACATACAGGGAACTGCGGTCCATGCTGAGGTTGTTCTCGGCATTGGCGATGGCAGAAAGCAGCAGCTTTTCCACAACGGGCGCAGCCGCCTTGGGGGTGTACATCAGGATCGCCAGGGCCTCGTCCACCTTCTTGCCGCGGATCAAGTCGATGACGATCTTGACCTTGCTGGAAGAAATGCGGACATAGCGTGCGATGGCGCGGGGCCGCTTGTCGCAATTCGCCTTGCGCGCAGCAGCCTTATCACGAATTCTGGTGGCCATTCGGTTTCACTCCTTTTACTTGCGCGCGGACGCCTTCTCGCCGGCGTGTCCCCTGAAGGTGCGGGTGGGGGCAAATTCGCCGAGCTTGTGTCCAACCATCTCTTCGACGATGTAAACCGGGACGTGCTTGCGGCCGTCGTGCACGGCGATCGTGTGGCCGACCATCTCCGGGAAGATGGTGGATGCCCGCGACCAGGTCTTGAGCACGCTCTTCTTGCCGGTGTTGTTCATTTCAACGATCTTCGCCAGCAGGCGTTCGCTGACGAAAGGTCCCTTCTTGACCGATCTGCTCATAGAGCTGTGAGCCTCCTTCCATAGGGCGCTTGGGGCTTACTTCTTGCCCGCACGCTTGACGATGAACTGATCAGAGTACTTCTTGTGCTTGCGGGTCTTCAGGCCCAGCGCAGGCTTGCCCCACGGGGTGACAGGCGCGGGCATGCCGACCGGCGACTTGCCTTCGCCGCCGCCGTGCGGGTGATCGTTCGGGTTCATCACGACGCCGCGGACGGTCGGGCGGATGCCCAGGTGGCGGCTCTTGCCGGCCTTGCCGATGCGCACGTTGCTGTGATCGGTGTTGCCGACGGTGCCGATGGTTGCCTTGGCCTCCATGGAGATCATGCGCACCTCGCCCGAGGGCAGGCGAACCTGCGCGTAGGCGCCTTCCTTGGCCATCAGCTGCGCGGCGTTGCCGGCGCTGCGCACCAGCTGGCCGCCCTTGCCGGGCTTGATCTCGATGTTGTGGATCAGCGTGCCGACCGGGATGTTCTTGATCGGCAGCGCGTTGCCCGGCTTGATGTCGGCGCTCTCGCCGCTCATGACGGTGTCGCCGGCCTTCAGGCCCACGGGCGCCAGGATGTAGCGCTTCTCACCGTCGGCGTAGTTCAGCAGCGCGATGAACGCCGTGCGGTTGGGATCGTACTCGATCGCGGCGACCTTGGCGGGGATGCCGTCCTTGTTGCGCTTGAAGTCGACGATGCGGTACTTGACCTTGTTGCCGCCGCCCTGATGGCGGACAGTGATCTTGCCCTGCTTGTTGCGGCCGGCGTTCTTCTTCAGATACTCGACCAGAGAGCGCTCCGGCTCCTTTTTGGTGAGCTCTTCGTACGTCAGCACCGACATGAAGCGGCGGGCCGGGGAAGTCGGCTTATAAACTCTGATTGCCATTTGCTGTTCCTCCCTAATTACTGGGCCATGCCTTCGAAGAACTCGATGGTCTTGGAGTCTTTCTTGAGCGTCACATAGGCCTTCTTGATTTCGGGGGTGCGGCCGGACGTGCGGCCCTGGCGCTTGATCTTGCCCAGGGTGCGCAGCGTGTTGACCGTGTCGACCTTCACGCCGTCGAAGACGGCCTCGATCGCCTGCTTGATCTCGGTCTTGTTGGCGCCAAGCGCCACTTCGAACACGTAGCGCTTGTCCGCGAAGCCGTCGTACGCCTTTTCAGTCAGTACGGGGCGCAGGATGATATCGTGCGGGTTCTTCATTACGCGTACACCTCCTCGACGAGCTTCACGGCGTCCTGGGTGATGACGAACTTGTCGTGCGCGAGGATGTCCAGCACGTTGATCGTGTTGACGTACGCGCACGTGACGCCGGGGATGTTGCGCGCCGCGCGGGAGACAGTCTCGTCCTTGCCGGGCAGCACCAGCAGCGTCTTCTTCTCGCAGCCGAGCTTTTGCAGCATGGTGGCGACGAGCTTGGTCTTGGGGGCGGAGAGGGCGATCTTGTCCAGCACGATCATCTCGCCGTCGTTGACCTTGGAGGTCAGCGCGCCCTTGAGGGCCAGGCGCTTGACCTTGCGCGGCACGCAGACGACGTAATCGCGGGGCTTGGGCGCGAACACCACGCCGCCGTGCGTGAACTGGGGCGCGCGGTTGGAGTGATGGCGCGCGTTGCCGGTGCCCTTCTGGCGGTAGATCTTGCGGCCGCCTCCGCGGACCTCGCCGCGGGTCTTGGCCGACTGGGTGCCCTGGCGCTTGGCGGCCAGCTGGCTGCGCACGACCAGGTGAATGGCCGCTTCGTTGACGTCGGCGGCGAAGATCTCTTCGCTCAGCTCGATCTCGCCCACGGACGCGCCTTCCTGATTCATAAGAGCAATCTTAGGCATGAACGGTTCCTCCTTCTCCCGGTTTAGGCCTTGACGGAATCGCGGATCACGAGGTAACCGCCATTCGGGCCGGGCACTGCGCCGCGGACCAGCAGCAGGTTGCGCTCGGCGTCGACGCGAACCACGGACAGGTTCTGGATCGTCACCTTTTCCACGCCGTAGTGGCCGGGCATATGCTTGTTCTTGAAGACGCGGGACGGGGTGGAGTTAGCGCCCATCGAGCCCACGCCGCGGTGGTACTTGGAGCCGTGCGCCATGGGGCCGGTGTGCTGCGACCAGCGGTAGATCGCGCCGGTGTAGCCGTGGCCCTTGCTGGTGCCGGTGATGTCGACCCGGTCGCCCTCGGCGAAGATGTCGGCCTTGATCTGCGCGCCGACCTCGTAGGCGGAGCAGTCGTCCAGGCGCAGCTCCTTGAGCTTGCGGGTGGGGGCGACGCCGGCCTTCTGGAAGTGGCCGGCCTCGGGCTTGTTGACCAGCTTCTTGGCGCGATTCTCGGCATAGACGTCGAAGCCGACCTGCAGCGCCTCGTAGCCGTCCTTTTCAGCCGTCTTCTTCTGCACAACCGTGCAGGGGCCGGCCTCGATAACCGTAACCGGAAGCAGGCGGCCGTCCGGGGTGAAGACCTGCGTCATGCCGATCTTTTTACCGACGATTGCTTTTTTCATTGTTTTGCACCTCCTGATCCTTGTTACAGCTTGATCTCAATTTCGACGCCAGCGGGCAGGTCGAGCTTCATCATCGCGTCCACCGTGCGGGGGGTGGGGTTGTGGATGTCGATGAGGCGCTTGTGGGTGCGCTGCTCGAACTGTTCGCGCGAGTCCTTGTACTTGTGCGGCGAGCGCAGGATGGTCACGACCTCTTTTTCGGTCGGCAGCGGAATGGGGCCGGAGACCTTCGCGCCGGTGCGCTTGGCGGTCTCGACGATGCGCGCTGCGGACTGGTCGATGAGGTTGTGCTCATACGCCTTGAGCTTGATGCGAATTTTTTGATTGGCCATTTTCAATCCTCCTTGTTCGTACTCAAACCACGGTGCCGTGTTCCCGTGCTTACGCGGCGGTGCTTGAGCCCGTCGCCCGATAGCCGGACATGGTCCATGATAGTTCCCCACTGGCCGGTGGCAATCTATCACTTCATCCCGAACCGTAGACAACTGCTACATTATAGCCGATGCAAGCCCGTTTGACAAGGGGTTTAAATAAACTTTTTCAAAAAAATGCGCCTTTTTTTCGTTTGACGCACATTGCCTGAATGCCTTGATTTCATTGCGTTTTTCAGCTGTTCCGCACGGACGCTTCCACGCTGTTTTATTTACACGCGTCCGGGCGTGTCATTCCGCCATGTCCAATACACGATCCCGGGCGTATCCGGCGCTGTTTGCGTGCAGGCAGCGCTTTTTTGTGCGCCTTTCGCATTGGCGATCCAAATCTTTGTGCAGCCTGTCCATGCAGACGTGCCGGCGGCGCAATAGAAAAGAGGCACGACCCTCTCGGGCCGCGCCTCACTGTGCGGAATTCCGCCTCGAACTTCTTACTCGATGACCTTGGTGACGACGCCGGAGCCAACCGTGCGGCCGCCCTCGCG
>MHCFR05601__coassemble_1145_pt1 | contig 20119 bp, 14 predicted proteins | sample MHCFR05601__metabat2_low_PE_030 | metagenome-assembled genome bin MHCFR05601
TGGGCTCGGGCGTGGCCTCGGGCACTTCGGAGGGCTCGGGCGTGGGCTCGGGCGCGGGCTCGGGCGCGGGCTCGGGCGCTTCGGAGGGCTCGGGCGTGGCCTCGGGCGTTTCCGTGGGCGCAGGCGTGGCCTCGGGCGTCTGGGTGGGCGCGGGGGAGGGCGAGGGCGCGAGCGTGTGCACGGGGACGCTCGCGGTGATGCCGGGCACGGGCGTGGGCTGCGGGGTAGCGGTGGGCTCGGGCGTGGCGGTGGCGGCGCCCAGCGGGATGATCTCGCCGTCGCGCAGCTGCGCGCCCTGGATGGAGACGCGCTGGCCGGACTCCTCGTCGACGATGCGCAGGGCGGCGCCGGGGCGCTCGCCGGTATCGGGCACGTTGCCGGCGGTCAGCTGGCCCGCGACGGACACGCTGGCGCCGGCCTGCGCGCTCATGACGACGAGGCTGTCGCCGCCGAAGTCCTCGCCGCCCGCGCCGCTGACGCTGCCGCTGAGGGCGACGCTGGCGCTGCCGGACAGGCCCACGATCTGCACGCCGCTGCCGCCGACGCGGCCGGAGCCGCCGCGGGCGACGCCGGCGAGCACGGCGCTGGCCTCGCCGCCGAAGGAATAGAGGTTGATGGCGTTGCCGCCGATGCCCAGGCCGGAGCCGCCGGAGACCTCGCCGCTGACGACGACGGTGCTGTCGCCGGCGAGGTTTTCCAGCTGCAGGCCGGAGCCGCCGTCGCCGTCGCCGCCGCCGCCCTGCAGCGCGCCGTAGACGGCCACGTGTACGTCGCCGCCCTCTGCGCGCACGCACACGGCGGACGCGCCCGCGCCGCCCTGCACGCTGGCGCCGCGCTCGACGGTCAGGCTGCCGTTGCCCTCGAAGGAGACGGCGGTCTGGCCGGACGCGCCGCGCACGAACGTGCCGCCGGTGAGGTCGACGTAGGATTCGCCGCTGACGCGCAGGCCGCCGGAGAGGGTCAGGCCGTCGAAGGCGACGTCGGCGTCGTCGAGCTGCAGGCCCTTGATCTCGGCGGAGCCGCCCTGCGCGGGGCGCAGCACGATGCGCCGGGGCGCGGACAGCGGCGCGGCGCCGGCGACGATGACGCCGGAGAGCTCGAGCACGTCGCCGTCCTGTGCGGTGTCGGCGGCGGCGAGCAGGCCGTCATAGGTGGTGATCGCCTCGGCCAGCGCGGCCGCGGGCGTGAGCGAAAGGCATAGCGCCAGCGCCAGCGCGCAGCGCCGCAGGGCGTGGGATAACGCATATTTCATGGAGAGTCCTCCTCTTGCGCGAGGGAATGCGCGGGATCTTGCGCCGCATGGGGCGCGGGTTAACCCTATTATTATACCATAACCGCGGAATTTGTAAAGCGCGCGGGCGCGCCGCTTGAAACCCGGGCGCAAAGCTGGTACAATAACAGGGGCGTCCCCTGTCAATAAGACGAAGAAGCGGGCGCTTTGGTTTCATGGTTTGCACAAAAAATCCAAAAAAAACGCCGCCCGAGGGCGGCGAAGGGGGCGTGCGCATGTACGGAAGCGATCGCGAGGCCTACCTGCGCCTGCTGGCGCGCCAGTATCCGACCGTGCGCGCGGCGTCGGCGCGGATCATCCACCTGCGGGCGGTGCTGGGCCTGCCCAAGGGCACGGAGCACTTCCTGTCCGACCTGCACGGCGAGCACGCCGCGTTTTCGCACATGCTGCGCAACGCCAGCGGCGTCATCAAGGGCAAGATCCGCGACCTGTATCAGAACGTGCTGCCCGCGCACGAGCGCGACCTGCTGTGCACGCTGATCTACTATCCCGAGGAGAAGCTCTCGCTGCTGCGCCGTCAGGGCGCGGTGAACGCGGAGTTCTACCGCATCACGCTCTACCGGCTGGTGGAGGTGTGCCGCCTGCTGGCGGGCAAGTACACGCGCGAGCGCGTGCGCGCGGCGCTGCCGGGGGATCTGGGCGGCGTGATCGAGGAGCTGCTCACGCGCGAGGACGGGCGCGACAAGCAGGCGTATTATGAGGAGCTGATGCGCGCGGTGATCGAGACCGGCCAGGGGGACGACCTGATCGTCGCCCTCTCGCAGACCATCCAGTACCTGGCCGTGGACCGGCTGCACATCATCGGCGACATCTACGACCGCGGCCCGCGCGCCGACCTGATCCTGGACGCGCTGATGGACTACCACCAGGTGGACGTGCAGTGGGGCAACCACGACATCGCGTGGATGGGCGCGGCCGCGCTGTGCGAGGCGTGCATCGCGCAGGTGCTGGTGACCTCCGTCAAGTACGGCAACCTGGACACGCTCGAGGTCGGCTACGGCATCTCGCTGCGGCCGCTGTCCAACCTGGCCGAGCTGTACGCGGACGACCCCTGCGAGGGCTTCCAGGCGCGCGGCGGCGGCCAGGACGCGCAGGAGGACGCCGGCCGCCTCGCCCGCATGCACAAGGCCGCGGCGGTGCTGCAATTCAAGCTCGAGGGCCAGCTCCTCGCGCGCCGCCCCGAGTACGGCATGGAAGCCCGCCGCCTGCTGCACCGCGTCGACCCCGACGCCTGTACGGTCGAGGTGGACGGCACGGTCTATCCCATGCGCTCGCGCAGCTTCCCCACCGTCGACTGGCGCGATCCCTACGCGCTGTGCCCGCAGGAGCGCGAGGCGCTCGACCGCCTGACCGCCGCCTTCGCCCACAGCGAGAAGCTTCAGCGCCACGTGCGCTTCCTCTACAGCGCCGGCGGGCTGTACCTGCGCTGCAACGGCAACCTGCTCTATCACGGCTGCATGCCGCTCACGCCCGAGGGCGAGTTCGCCGCCATCCCGCTGCCGCTCGAGCCCGGCGAGGCCCAGCCCGTGTGGCAGGCCGCGTTCGACCGCGCCGACCGCGTCGCGCGCCAGGGCTACTTCGCCCGCGAGGGCAGCGCCGCGCGCGAGGCGGGCCGCGACTTCCTGTGGTATCTCAGCTGCGGCCCGTGTTCGCCCCTGTTCGGCAAGGACCGCATGGCCACGTTCGAGCGCTGCTTCATCCCCGACGAGGCCGCCTGGCGCGAGACGAAGAACCCCTACTACGCCCGCCTGGACGACCCCGCCTTCGCCGCGCGCGTCCTGGAGGCGTTCGGCCTCTCGCCCGAGCGCGGCCACATCGTCAACGGGCACGTGCCCGTGCGCCTGCGCAAGGGCGAAAGCCCCGTGCGCGCCGGCGGCCGCCTGCTCGTCATCGACGGCGGCCTCTCCCGCGCCTATCAGCCCGTCACCGGCATCGCCGGCTATACGCTCATCTTCAGCTCGCACGAGCTTTCGCTCGTCGCGCACCAGCCCTTCGAGTCCACCGTGCGCGCCATCACCGAGGAGCAGGACATCCACTCCGTCCAGACCGTCGTGGAGAAGATGCCCCGCCGCCTGCTCGTGGCCGATACCGACCAGGGCGACGCCCTGCGCGCGCGCATCGCCGACCTGGAGGCCCTGCTGAGCGCCTACCGCGACGGCGCGCTCAAGGAGGCCCGTCCCGACGACTCGCCGTGATAGGGCCGCGCGGCGATATCGCCACGCGATGGTCTCGACTGGCGTAATATTATTCGTCCGGCTCCGACCACGCCGCGCCCGCGAACGCGTCCCGCGCCAGGCGGTAGGCCGCCCGCTCGCTGCGCCCGACCACCCGCCGCCGCAGCCCCTGCGGCGTGCACAGCGCGAGCGCCACGTGCCCCTTCATCGCCTGCGGATGGCGCAGCACGCGCGCCGGGGCCGGGGCCGCGCCCGCGCGCGCCACGGCCAGGAAGCAGAACGTCTCGTCCTCAAACGGCGCCTCGCCCCCCTTGAGCGCCCGGTGCAGCCGCGTGCGCTCCACGCGCACCGCAAAGCGGCACCACGCGTCGCCCTCCATCGGACAGAGACTGCCCCCAGGACACGGCGCGGCCACCTGCGCGCCCAGCGCCGCCAGCTGCGCGCGCGCCCGCCCAAGCCGCGCAAAGCCCGCGGGCGTGCCCGGCTCCACGAGCAGCAGCGCGTCCGCGGCCGCGTATAGCCGGGGCAGGACCGCGTCCTGCTGCGCCTCCGTCAGCTCGCCCAGCACGTAACAGGCCGTCGCGAGCGCCGGGCCGCCGCCCGGGACCGGCAGCGTCAGCGCGGGGTCCGCAAGGTCCGCCGCCGTCCACGAGGCCGCGCGCAGCGCCTCCGGCCCCGCCTGCGCCAGCGCCTGCCCCGCCGCGCGCATGGCCGCCTCGCGCTCCAGCAGCGCCGCCCGCTCGATCGTCGGGAACACGCCGCACGCCGCCCACGCCGCCGCGCCCGTGCCCGCGCCCGCGTCCAGCAGCGCCCGCGGCGCAAACCCCGGCAGGCACGCCGCCGACAGCTGCAGCGCCCGCTGCGCCGCCGCCCAGGTCGCCGGCATGCGCGACGCCGCATAGGCCGCCGCCTCGCCCGGCGTGGTCAGCAGCCGCGCCCCGCGGCCCGTCTGCGTGCGGTAGCGCGCGCTGACCGCCTGCGCGTCCGCCGTGAGCGCCCCCTGCGCATGCCCCCTGAGCAGCGATTCCATCCCGTTGAGCAGCGCCTGCGGCAGCTGTGCCATGCGCCCGCCTCCCCTTGCATTCAGATGGAGCTACTATACCACGTCCCCGCCCCCTTGACAACCGGGGCGGGGTGCTGTATCCTATACATTATTACTGAGAAGCCGCTTTTTGTGGCGATGGAGGACCCGATGGACGAACGCGACGCGATCCGCGAGCCGATCCCCGAAAAGACCCCCGACCCGGCGGCGGCCCCGGCGGCCGGCGGGCAGGACGCCCCGGCGCAGGAGAGCGCCGCGGACACGGCGGCCTATGTGCACCTGGAGGAGGCGTACGAGGCGGGGCAGCTGCGCCCGGAGCAGGTGCCGCGGCTGCTGCGGCTGCGGCGGGATGCGGCGCGGCGGTTTGACGTGCTGGAGCCGGAGCTGCGCCTGGACGCCGGCCCTGCCACGGAGCAGGAGGTGCGCACGGCGATGCGCCGGGTGGTGCAGATGCAGGGCGGCGGGGCGGACCCGGGCGAGGTGCAGTACCTGGCGGACCACCTGCGGGAGGTGCTCGAGGCGACGCGCTCGCGCCTGCAGGGGGAGCGCGCGGCGGTGGAGCGCGGGCGGTACTGGACGTTCGCGGCGGACGCGGAGGGCTGCGTGGAGCGCGCGGACGGCGGGTATGTGTACGTGATCGACGGGCGTCGGCGCGTGGTGCCGGAGGGGGAGGACGCGGCCCCGTACGTGGGCGACCGGCCGTTCATCCCGATGGAGGACATGCCCTACATCCTGGGCGACGAGGACCCGGTGGAGAGCCTGGCGGACCAGGAGTTCCTGGCGATCCCGAGCTACATCTGTTACCCGGAGCTGCTGCGGGCGCTGGCCAACGCGCAGGATACCTTCCGCACCGACGAATACCACATGCTGCCCACGCACGAGGTGCAGCGCCAGAACCTGCGCGCGCGCTACACGATCGCGCCGCAGGGCTTTCCGGGCGATCCGGACTACTACGACCGCCTGCCCACGGGCATGATCGAGGAGGCGACCTGGTCGCTCAAGCACCTGGACGACCTGGCCGTGGATGTGCTCAACATCACGTTCGCCGAGTGGATCCGCTCGCATCCGGCCTCGCCCGACGCGTTCATCAAGATCAGCGCCGCGGACATCCTGCGCGCGCGCGGGCTCAAGGCGCGCAAGAATGGCGAGGGCCGCCGCGGCGGCTTTACGGAGAAGCAGTACCGCGACATCTCCGACCGCATGCAGGCGCTGCGCAACATCACTGCGCACATCCAGCAGATGAACGTCTACGAGACGGACAAGAAGGGCCGCCGCACCCAGCGCACCTACAACCACCGCAGCTACATCCTGCTCATCTCGGGCTATGTCGAGCAGAACATCATCGACGGCCGCCCGCTGCAGTCCAGCTGGACCGTGCGCCCCGGCGACGTGTTCTCCCGCCTGCTGATGACCAACATCGGCCGCGAGACCGCGCTGCTGTCCGTCAAGGCGCTGCAGTTCGACCCCTACCGCCAGCAGCTCGAAAAGCGGCTGACCACCTACTTCTCCTGGCAGTGGCGCATCCGCCAGCTGCGCGGCGACTACGACGCGCCCTACCGCGTGCAGACGCTGCTCGACTGGCTCGGCGAGGCCCCCGACAAGAAGAACCCCCTGCGCACCAAGGAGCGCCTCGAGCGCGCGCTCAACACCCTGCGCCAGGAGAACATCATCGCCGCCTGGAACTACGGCGCCGACGCCCGCCCCGAGATCGTCGGCCGCCGCGGCTGGGTCGAGCAGTGGCTGCGTTGGGGCGTGCACGTCACGCCCGTGGAGGCCATCGTCGGCCACTATGCCGGCATCCGCCGCCCCGCCCCGCTGCGCCTGGCATCCGCCCGCCCCGCCGAGCGCCCCCAGCCGCAGGCCCACGTCTTCACCGCCGAGGGCCTCAAGGCCCTGCGCAAGCGCAAGGGCCTCAGCCAGGTCCAGCTCGCGCAGCTGCTGGGCGTCTCCCAGGGCTATCTCTCCCAGGTCGAAAAGGGCCGCAAGCCCATCGGCCCCGCCGCCGACCGCATCCTCAAGTGGGTCATGGAGCAGGAGAACGAATAGGGCTTCCCGGGGCGCTTCTTGGGGGCTGCGCGCCCCCAAACCCCCCGGCAGGGCTTTGCCCTGCACCCGCCCAAAGGGCCGTGCATTGCGCGGCCCTTTGTCATGGGACGGCAGCCCTTCGCCCCCTGCGGGCCAAGCGCAGCGCAGGCCCTGTGGCGGGGTGCAGGGGGACACTGTCCCCCTGCCGGGGTCCAGGGGCAGCGCCCCTGGGGCCACGGGATGGTATCGATGTTTATTACTATTACAGCCCGGCTGTGGCAAAGTTCAAGACCGAGGGTCTGTTTTGGAGCGCAAACAGACCTTCGGTCTGCTCGCTCTGCGGACAAATCCTGCGCGGCCGGGCGCAAAACGGGCGCAAAATAGGAAAAAAAGGCCCTTCCCTTTTGCCGCGAAGGGGCGTACAATAGAAACATAAAGAATACGTAAAATGGAGAGATTTGCGTGCAAGTGTTACACAGGGGGCTCGCGCTGGATCGCGCGGACAGGCGGACAATCTGGCGGATCGTGCTGCCGTCGCTGGTGGAACTGGTTTTGACGCAGCTGTTTGCCATGGTCGATACGATCATGCTGGGGCAGACGAGCATGTCGGCGGTGGCGATCGCGGCGGTGGGCCTGACGAACAACCCGGTGAACATGGTCAACGGCGTGCTGACGGCGCTGCACATCGGCACGACGGCGGCCATCGCGTGGGCGGTGGGCGCGGGCGACCTGCGGGCGGCGCGGGCGGTGACGCGCACGGCGCTGTCGATGTCGGTGCTGATGGGCCTGGGCGCGGCGGCGCTGCTGTACCTGCCGGCGGGGCCGCTGGTGACGTTCATGGGCGCGCAGGCGGACACGTACGAGTACGCGCGCACGTACCTGCAGATCATCGCGCTGGGCATGCCGGCGGCGATGGTGGGCTTTGCGTGCACGGCGTCGCTGCGCGGCGTGGGGCTGACGCGCCTGCCGATGGCGTACAACCTGGCGGGCAACCTGCTCAACGTGGTGGGCAACTACGCGCTGATCTACGGTCACTTCGGGCTGCCGGCCATGGGCGTGGCGGGCGCGGCGATCTCCACGACGCTCTCGCGCTACGTGTCGTGCGCGCTGGCGCTGCTGGTGATCTTCCGCGGGCACTCCAAGGTGCAGGTGCACCTGCATGAGGACTTCCGCCTGCGCAAGCAGTGGCTCTCGCGCATCCTGGGCGTGGGCGTGACGAGCGGGCTGGAGCAGTTCATCATGCAGATCGGGTTCATGATGTTCGCGCGCACGGTGTCGGGGCTGGGCACGGTGGTGTTCGCGGCGCATCAGATCGGCCTGTCGGTCAACGGCCTGACGTGGATGCCCGGCCAGGCGTTCGCGGTGGCGGCCACGACGCTGGTGGGCCAGAGCCTGGGCGCGGGCAATCCGCAGCGGGCCAAGACGCTGGTGCGCGTCATCTGGCGCTATTCGCTGGTGGCCGCCGGGCTGATCGCGGCGCTGTTCCTGGTGGGCGCGCAGTGGATCGTGCGCGCCTACACCAACGACCCGCAGGTCGAGCGCCTGGCCTCGACGGTGCTGCGCATCATCGCGCTGGGCATGCCGGGCATCGCCACGCAGCTGCCCATCGCGGCGGCGCTGCGCGGGGCGGGCGACACGCGCTTTCCGCTGTACGCGTCGGCGGCGGGCATCTGGGTGTTCCGCGTGCTGATCGCGCCGCTGTTCGTCTATACGCTGGGCTGGGGCCTCAACGGCGCGTGGTACACCATCGCGCTGGACCAGACCACGCGCGCGGCGGTGGTCTACGCGCGCTTCCACACCGACCGATGGATGCACATGCGCAATACCGGCCTGTCCGGCAAGCCGGCGGCGGAGAAGGGGGATTGAGCCATGGCGCAAGCCGAACGCAACGCCGACGCGCCCCGCAGCACGCGGGGCAACCTGCGCGCCTTCGCCCGCTACTACAGGCCGCACCTGCGGCTGTTTCTGCTGGATATGGCCTGCGCGCTGATCGTCGCGCTGGTGGATCTGATGTTCCCCGTCGTCACCCGCACGGTGCTGGACACGTACCTGCCCGCGCAGATGTACGGCGCGTTCTTCGGGATCATCGCGCTGATGGGCGCGGCGTACCTGCTGCGCTGCGCGATGCAGTGGGTGATCACCTACCTGGGCCACATGATGGGCGTGCTGATGGAGGCCGACATGCGCCGCGACATCTTCGCGCAGCTGCAGCGGCTGTCCTTCTCCTATTATGACCGCAACCGCACCGGCCGGCTGATGTCGCGCGTGACGAACGACCTGTTCGAGATCACGGAGCTGGCGCACCACGGCCCGGAGGACCTGTTCATCTCGGCGGTGACGCTCATCGGCGCGTTCGCGGTGCTGTTCTCGATGCAGTGGCGGCTCGCGCTCGTGCTGCTGGTGATGGTGCCGGCGCTGCTGTGCTTCGCCGTCTCGCAGCGGCGGCGCATGTCGGCCACGAGCCGGCAGGTCAAGGAGCGCATGGCGGGCATCAACGCGGACATCGAGTCGAGCATCTCGGGCGTGCGCGTGGCCAAGGCGTTCACCAACGAGGGCTACGAGATCGAGAAGTTCCGCCAGGGCAACGAGCGGTTCAAGGGCGCCAAGCGCGGCTTTTACAGCGCGATGGCGGTCTTCCACTCGGGCATGGAGCTGCTGCTCAACCTGATGGGCCTGCTGGTGCTGCTCTTTGGCGGCCTGCTGATCATGGGCGGCGGGCTGACGCTGCCGGAGCTGGTGACGTTCAACCTCTACATCGCCACGATCCAAAGCCCCATCCGCCGCCTGGCGCAGTTCGTCGAGCAGTTCAACACCGGCATGGCGGGCTTCCACCGCTTCCAGGAGGTCATGAAGGAGACGCCCGACATCCAGGACGCGCCGGACGCCGTGGCGCTTTCGGATGTCAAGGGCGACGTGCAGTTTGAGGATGTGACGTTCGCGTACGAGGAGGGCCGAAGCGTCCTCTCGCACGTCAACCTGCACATCCGCGCGGGCGAGATGCTCGCGCTGGTCGGCCCCTCCGGCGGCGGCAAGACGACGCTGTGCCAGCTGCTGCCGCGCTTTTACGACGTGCGCGAGGGCGTCATCCGCCTGGACGGGCAGGACATCCGCCGCATCCGCCTGGCCGACCTGCGCGGCTCGATCGGCATCGTGCAGCAGGACGTGTTCCTCTTCGCGGGCACGGTCATGGAAAACATCCGCTACGGCCGCCCCGACGCCACCGAGGACGAGGTCGTGCGCGCGGCCAAGCTCGCCGAGATCCACGAGGACATCTTGCAGATGCCCGAGGGCTATCAGACGATGGTCGGCGAGCGGGGCATCCTGCTCTCCGGCGGGCAGAAGCAGCGCGTGTCCATCGCGCGCATCTTCCTGAAAAATCCGCCCATCCTCATCTTGGACGAGGCCACCAGCGCCCTGGATACCGCCACCGAGGTGCGCATCCAGCGCGCGCTGGGCCGCCTGGCGCAGGGCCGCACGACGCTGGTGATCGCGCACCGGCTCTCGACCATCCGCGGCGCGGACGAGATCGTCGTCATCGACGAGCACGGCATCGAGGAGCAGGGCACGCACGAGGAGCTCATGCGCCGCGGCGGCGCCTACCGCGCGCTGTACGAGGCGCAGTTCGGCCAGGATGAGCCCATGCGCCGGGACGTCGAGGCGAAGGGGGGCGCGCCCGCATGAAACCGCGCAGGCAGGACGCCGCGCCCACGTTCTATCCCGAGCTGCTGCGCCTGGCGCTGCCCGTCGTGGTGCAAAACCTGCTCAGCGCCGCGGTCAACTCCGCCGACGTGGTCATGCTCAACGCGGTCAGCCAGGACGCCATCTCCGCCGTCTCGCTGGCCAGCCAGTACGCGAACATCCTGTTCATGATCTACTACGGCCTGGGCACCGGCGCCACCATGCTCTGCGCGCAGTATCACGGCAAGGGCGACCTGCGCGCCGTGCGCGCCGTCGAGGGCATCGCGCTGCGCTTCTCGCTCGCGCTGTCCGTGCTCTTCGCCGCCGCCGCGCTACTCTTCCCCGAGGGCATGATGCGCATCTACACCAGCGACCCCGCCCTCATCGCGCTGGGCTGCGATTACCTGCGCGTGATGAGCGTCACCTACCTGTGCTGGGGCGTCATCGAGGTGTACCTGGCCGTGCTGCGCTCCATCGGCCGCGTCACCATCTGCATGGCGCTCAACATCGTGGCCTTCTGCCTGAACGTGCTGCTCAACGCGGTGTTCATCTTCGGCCTGCTGGGCGCGCCGCGCCTGGGCGTCACGGGCGTGGCCATCGCCACGGCCATCTCCCGCCTGGTCGAGCTCGCCTGTTGCCTGGCCGTCTCCGCCCGCAGCCGCGACGTCAAGCTCAACCTCGGCTACATGTTCGTGCGCAGCCGCGCGCTGTTCCGCGACTTCCTGCGCATGTCCCTGCCCGCGCTGTTCAACGACATCGTCTGGGGCCTGGCGTTCTCCATGTATTCGCTCATCCTCGGCCATATGGGCTCCGACGCCGTCGCCGCCAACTCGCTGGTCACGGTCGTGCGCAACCTGGGCACCACCGCGTGCTTCGCGCTGGCCAGCGCAGGGGCCATCCTGCTGGGGCGCATCATCGGCGAAAACCGCCTGGACGAGGCCCGCGCCGGCGCCTCGAAGCTCTGGCGCGCCACGCTGGTCACCGGCATCTGCGGCGGGCTGATCATCCTGCTCATCTCCCCGCTCGTGCTGCGCTTTGCCGACCTGACCGATACCGCCCGCCACTACCTGCGCGTCATGCTGATGATCAACAGCGTCTACATCATCGGCCCCGCGATGAACACCACGCTCATCTGCGGCATCTTCCGCGCCGGCGGCGACAGCCGCTTCGGCCTGATCTGCGACGTGCTGGACATGTGGTGCTATGCCGTGCCCGCCGGGCTCATCGCCGCGTTCGTGCTGCACTGGCCCGTGCTGGCCGTCTATGCGCTCATGTGCACCGACGAGTTCGTCAAGATGCCCTTCATCGCCCGCCACTACCGCCGCGGCGACTGGCTGCGCAACATCACCCGCGACGAGCTGTTCGAGGCCGCCGAGTGACCAGGGGGCGGGGGAACGGCAGGGCTGCGCGCCCCGCGCCCGCGGCAGGGCTTTGCCCTGCACCCGTCCAAAAGGACCGTGCGTTGCACGGTCCTTTTTCATGGGACAAAAGCCCTTCGCCTCATGCGGGCCAAAGCGTAGCGCAGGCCCTGGTGGCGGGGTGCAGGGGGACACGCTTCCCGCCGCCTCAATCGTCGCGGCCGGTCGGCGCGTTGCGCCGCCCTCGGGCGCTGCCGCGCCCGCCGCTCGTTTCGGCGGCCTCGTCCGGGGCGCTTTGCCCCTTCGGGGCAATCGGCCCACTGGGCCGCCGCTTCCCTTCCGAGCCCCTGCTGGGGGTCCAGGGGGCAAAGCCCCCTGGTCAGGCCAGGCCCAGCAGCAGGTAGGCGACCGTGCCCACCGCGCCGGTGCCGAAGAGCACGGCGATGGCGCCGGCCTTTTTCATGCGCAGCACGATGAGCGCGCCGACGAAGAGCACGGCCTCGATGGCGCGAAAGCCGTCGGGCAGGTCGGGGAGGGCGCCTGCGAAGATTCCGGCGACGAGCGCGCCCAGGTCCGCGTGCAGCACGGCCAGGCAGAGGATGGACAGGCCGGCGCCCGCGATGAGCGCCACGACGGCGGGGCGCAGCGCGGACAGGAGCGTCTGCACGGCGGATACGGTGCGCCAGCGGTAGTAGACGTAGGCGAGGGCGAGGGAGATGCACACGGAGGGGAGCATGCACCCGGCGGTGCACAGCAGCGCGCCGCCGAGCCCGGCGCAGCGGGTGCCGACGAAGGTGGCGGCATTGAGCGCGATGGGGCCGGGGGTCATCTCGGCGACGGTGATGAGGTCGGTAAACTCGGCGAGGGTGAGCAGGCCGAGGCGGTCGACGATCTGGCTCTGGATGAGGGGGATGGCGGCATAGCCGCCGCCGACGCTGAACAGGCCGATCTGAAAGAAGCTGACAAACAGATCAAAGAGCATGGCGGCCTCCCTTCCGTGCGCGCAGGAGCATGGCGGCGGCCTGGCAGGCGCCGACGCACAGGCACAGCAGGATGATGGTGGTGGCGGGCACATCCAGCAGGACGGATGCGACGAACGCGGCGGCCATCATGAGGATGTAGAGGGCGCGGCGGGTCTTGAGCACGCCGCGGCACAGGTCGACGACGACGTCGAAGATGACGGCGGCGACGCCCGCGCGCATGACCTGCAGGGCGATGGCGACATAGCGGTTCTCGCGGAACTGCGCGTAGAACACCGCGATGATGGAGATGATGACCAGCGGCGGCAGCGCGGAGGCGAGCGCGGAGACGAGCGCGCCGGGCACGCCTGCCACGCGATAGCCGACCAGCACGGCGGCGTTGACCATGATCGGTCCGGGGCAGGACTGGGCGATGGCGGCGATGTCGAGCATCTCGTCCTCATCCAGCAGGTGCATCTCCTCGACAAAGCGGCGCTTCATCAGGGAGACGATGACGAACCCGCCGCCAAAGGTGAACGTGGCCAGCGAGAGCATGGAGACGAACAGGCGGCGGAGCCTGGCGGCCCGGGAATCGTTCATGGCGCGGCCTTCTTTCTTATTATAGTAGGAAGGAACGGGGGATGCGGCTCAGCAGGACGCGCCGCCGACGACATCCAGGGAGAGGATCTCGCGCTCGCGGGCGAGCAGCTCGCCGGAGAGGATGAGGCGGTTTGCCTCCTCAAAGCCGATGCGCGTCACGGTGTCGGCGAAGCGCTCGCCCTTGTTGCCATAGGCGCGGAAGAGCAGCAGCGCGCTGCGCACGGCGTCGAGCGCCTCGCGCTCGCTGCACAGCACGCGGCTCAGCTCGCGGCCGGGCACGCCCGCGCGGCCCCAGCGCCCGCCAATGAATATGCGGTAGCCGCCCTGCGCCGCGTCGTTGAGGCGGAACACGCACTTGCCCACGCACCGGCCGCAGCTGTTGCACTTCGCCGCGTCGATGCGGATGCGCCCGTCCACGCGCCGCACCGCGCCGGTGGGGCAGGCGGCCTCCAGGCCGCACTTCTTGCAGCCGCGGCAGGCGTCCTGCTCAAAGCGCGGCGCGCGCGCGCCCACGATGCCCAGGTCGTTCAGGTCGGGCTTGACGCAGTTGTTCGGACAGCCGCCCACCGCGATCTTGAACTTGTGCGGCAGCGTGACGTCATACCAGCCCTCATAGAACAGTTCATGCAGCTTGTCCGAGAGCGCGTAGGTATCGATCAGGCCGAAGCGGCACGTCGTGCCCTTGCAGCTGACCACAGGGCGCACGCGGCTGCCCGTGCCGCCCGTCTTCAGCCCCTGCGCCGACAGCGCCGCGCAGAACGGCTCGATCTGCGCATAGGGGATGCCCATCACCTCGACCGTCAGGCGCGTGGTCAGCGCCACGTTGCCGTTGCCAAACCGCCCGGCCGCATCCGCGATGCACGCCAGCTCGTCGGCCGTCAGCCGCCCCGCGCGCGTGATCACGCGCCCGTTGAAGCGGTCGGTTCCCTTGTTGTGCAAAAAGCCCCGGCCCTTCACGCGCGCAATGTCCGCATCGGCGGGGATTGCGCCCTGAGCCTCGGGCGCGGCCTGAGCGGCAGGCGCGGCCTGAGCGGCAGGCGCGGCCTGTGCGGCAGGCGCGGCCTGAGCCTCGGGCGCGGCCGCTTCGGCCTGGCCGCCGCGCAGCTCGAGCAGGAAGTCGTCCAGCAGGTCGGCGGCGGCGCAGACGGTGTGCAGGCAGCGGGCGCCGTCGCCCTTGAAGTGGCGCGCCTTGATGGCGTCGCATTCGCGGCTGCCCAGCTCGCGCTCAAAGCGCTGCACGAGCGCGGCGCAGCGATCGCCAAAGCCCGGCGTCGCATGCGCGCGGCCCTCGATGGCCACGCGTCCCAGCACGGCCAGCGCGCCGGCCAGCGCGCCGCAGGTGCCGCCGCAGCCCATGCCGCCGCCGAATGCGGCGATCAGGCGCGTGTCCTCGGGCGATACGTCCAGTCCATAGGCCTCGGACGCCGCGCGCAGCAGCGTCTCGGCGCAGTTGTTGTCCTCTTCCAGGTAGATTTGGGCGATGCGTCGCTTGTCCATGGTACCCCCTCCGTCGTCCCTTGCTCGATGTGGTCTGTGAATCCGTACCTTCTTATTATACGCCCCGCGGCTGTATGCGTAAAGTATGCTTTTGGGATGGAAACCATAGGCGATCGGGTATGGATCGCGCAAAACCGCTTCCCAACGGGGGAAGATCGTGCTATACTGTGCGCGAGAGGGGGCGATGGACATGCGCGAGACGGACGAGGTCGCGGGCGCGCTGCGGGCGGAGCTGGCGCCCTGGGATCAGCTGCCCGACCTGGGGCTGTACATGGATCAGGTCATCACCTATCTGGAGCGGATGTTCGCGCCGATGCGCCCGCACGCGGCGGAGAAGCTCATCACCAGCGCGATGATCAACAACTACGTCAAGGCGGGGCTGGTGCCGCGCCCGGCGGGCAAGAAGTACGAGCGGGCGCACCTGGCGGCGCTGGTCATGGTGACCACGCTCAAGGCGTCCATGCGCATGGACGCCATCGCGCGGCTGCTGCGCGCGCCCAGCGCGCCGGAGGACATCCGCGCGCGCTACGAGGCGTTCGTGCGGGCGCATGCGGCGGTGCGGCGCATCGTGGCCGAGCAGCTGCCTGCGGGCGACGGCGCGGCCGACGCGCTGCGCCTGGCGCTTGCGGCGTCTGTGTGCTGCATGCTCTCCGAGGCGCTGCAGGAGCCGGGCTGCATGGAAAAAAGACGAATTTCCGAAAAATGAACTTGCAGCCAGACAGGCTTTGTGATAAAATAAACATGAAAAGTGCAGAAAGGCTCCAAGCGTAACCGACCCCTGCGGCCGTTTGCGCCATTGGGTACGGGGGGCAACCGCCGCACCTGCCATTTTGCGAAGGAGGCTTTCCCGCTCAATCGCCGTCAAGCGATTTTTTGGCGTGCGTATGGGCAGGACGGGCTCCGTTTTTTTGTCCTCGATCCCTTCCGAATACGCGGGGAGGGAAAACCTTTACAGGAGGGAAACACACATGTCTGAGAAAGAGCGCATCTTTGACAAGGCCCTGACCCGGCGCCAGTTCCTGAAACTGACCGGCAAGGGCATGGCCGGTCTGGCCATGTCTACCAGCCTGCTGAGCCTGTTCGGCGTGACCCGTGCGGAGGTCGAGTCGGGCGCGGTGAGCGTGCTGGCCACGGCCGACGGCGTGCTGGTCGCCAACGGCGTGCGCTGCACGGGCTGTCAGCGCTGCGAGATGAACTGCACCCTGGTCAACGACGGCAAGGTTATGCCCTACATCAGCCGCGTGAAGGTGCTGCGCAACCTCTACCACGGCAACGACGGCGAGACCGGCGGCATCTTCGGCGACTTCATGTACACGCCCGACACCTGCCATCAGTGCGAGGATCCGGCCTGCCTGAAGGCCTGCCCGATGGGCGCGATCTCCGTGCGTGAGTCCGACGGCGTGCGCGTGATCGACGAGGAGAAGTGCGTGGGCTGCGGCGCCTGTGTGGCGGCGTGTCCTTTCCACATGCCCACGATCGATCCGGAGACCAGCAAGTCCACCAAGTGCGTGTCCTGCGGCTACTGCGCGGCCAACTGCCCGTGCGGCGCGCTGAAGATCTGCACCTGGGAGGAAGTCGCCGCGGCCATGTGATCGCCCGACACGCAGTGATATAAGGAGGTAAACCAGGATGTACGCTTTGACTGGGAAAATTCTGCGCCTGAACATGACGGACAAGAGCTTCGTCATCGAGGATAACAAGTACGCCAAGGACTACCTGGGCGGCATGGCCATGGGCACGCGCATCATGTATGACGAAGTGCCGGCGGGCACCAACCCGACCGACGACGCCTCCAAGATCGTGCTGACCGCGGGCGCGCTGGCCGGCACCAGCGCCTCCTGCTCCGGCCGCACGAGCGTGAGCCTGATGTCCGCGTTCACCGAAAAGCCCCTGATCGCCGACGCGCACATGGGCGGCAACATGGCCCCCCAGATCAAGTTCGCCGGCTATGACGCCATCATCGTCGAGGGCAAGTCCGACACGCCCGTGTGGGTCAAGATCCTCAACGACGAGGTCACCTTCGAGGATGCCTCCGACCTGTGGGGCAAGGGCACCCGTGAGACGACCTCCCTGCTCAACAAGGAGGCCGGCCCCGAGTTCTGCGTGTGCGCCATCGGCCCCGCGGGCGAGAACCTCGTGCCCGATTCCATCATCGTCAACAGCATGTGCCATGCCGCGGGCTGCGGCGCCGGCGCGATCTTCGGCAGCAAGAAGCTGAAGGCCATCGTCATCCACGGCACGCGCTCCATCCAGGTGGCCGACGCGGCCAAGCTCATGGAGCTCAACCACTTCCAGCTGTCCGACCTCATCGGCGTGAACAACAACCACGTCATGCCCTCCAACCAGCAGAGCTGGAACGAGTTCGTCGGCAACACCCGCTGGCAGGGCGGCCCGGGCAAGGAGTGGGCGCTCGCGCACGGCGGCCCGCTGGATACCGGCGAGCAGGTGCCCGGCGACATCAACGCCATCGGCATGCGCAACCACACGATGAACTTCTTCCAGGGCGACGTCGCCTTCAAGCACACGGTCAAGACCGGCGGCTGCCACGCCTGCCCGATCCGCTGCTACCCGCAGCTGCACTTTGACGCCCTGGAGGAGTACGGCACCGCGGACAACACCGCCACCTGCATGACCATGACCCGCTCCAAGGACTTCTATGCCGGCCATGTCAAGGACTTCGAGGAGGAGGGCGACGGCACGCTGACGCTCGGCTCCCACTGTCAGTGGCTGATGGACGACTACGGCGTCTGGTGCGGCTACGGCGACCTGGACTACACCTTCCGCTACTGCGTGGAGCATGACGTCTTCAAGCAGAAGCTGTCCGAGGAAGAGTACAACGAGATCCCGTGGGACCTCATGGAGGCCGGCGATCCGCTGTGGGCCAACGACATGATCAGCCGCATCGCGCTCAAGAAGGGCGAGTTCGGCCGCGTGCTCGGCCTGGGCTCCCTGCGCACCGCGCTGGAGTGGGAGCTGCCCGATTCCTTCTGGAATGAGGCGACCGGCATCTACTTCAACTTCAAGAAGGGCTACATCCGCCATCACTCCAGCGAGTCCTTCGGCCAGGTCGGCGGTCTGATCAACATCGTGTTCAACCGCGACTCGATGTGCCACACGCACCAGAACTGCCTGGGCAACGGCCTGCCGTACGAGATCGTCAAGGCCCGCCTGGAGGGCATGTTCGGCGAAGGCTGCGCGGATCCCTCCGGCAGCTACACCCCGATGAACCAGGCCAAGGCCAAGTTCGCCAAGTGGTCCATCGTGCGCAACAACGTGCATGACACGCTGGCCCTGTGCAACTGGGTGTGGCCAATGACCTTCTCCCCGAAGAAGGAGCGCAACTACGAGGGCGATACCTCCCTCGAGGCCCAGCTGCTGACCGCCGTCACCGGCGAGGAGTGGACCGAGGAGTCCCTCGACCTGGTCGGCGAAAAGGCCATGCAGCTGCAGCGCGCCATGACCGCCCTGGGCATGAACTCCAAGAACCTGCGCGCCGACCATGACGGCGTCAGCGACTGGGTGTTTGACCGCGATCCCGACGTCGAGGCGTTCACGGAGGGCACCACCAAGCTGGAGCGCAACGACTGGGAGACCGCGCTGGACATGTACTACGAGGAGTGGGGCTGGGACAAGGCCACCGGCATCCCGACCCGCGCCACGCTGGAGAAGTTCGGCCTGGCGGACGTCGCCGACGCCCTGGACGAGGCCGGCCTGCTGCCCGCCTGACGCTTGACCCACGATACCCGGAGAAGGGCGCGCAAGCGCCCTTCTCTTGCTTCCGGCCGCGTGAATGCCCCCGTGGCCGGACCGGAAGGGAGGACTTTCCATGGACGATACCCACGAGCGCCTGACCCCGGACGAGGCCGTCGAGCCGGCCGCGCCCGACGCGCCCGAGACCGAAACGCCCGAGGACGACGTGCCCGCGGAGAAGCGCGCCTTTTGGGAGACCGCCAGCGAGGCCGTGCACGCGCAGGCCCGCCAGCGCCATTACCTGACGCTGACCGACCTGTGCGCCCAGACGGAGAAGGAGCGCGACGAGGCCCGCGCGCTGATGGAGGAGGCCCGCACGCGCCCCGAGTATGCCGACGTGTACGTCTACGAGGGCGCGAAGGATCTGTACTACTACATCTATCCGGAGCTGGCGCACAACTACGTGCGCGGCGTGGCCATGGCGCAGGAAAACGACCTGCCGCGCATCATCGCGGAGGTCGTGCGCTACGAGTCCAAGACGTACCCGCGCGCCACGGACATCAAGACGTTCACGCGCTTTCCGTACCACTATACGGTCATCCAGGTGCGGCGCATGCTCGAGCGCATGGCGCGCCAGAGCGAATATGCCGACCTGGAGCGCTACACCAGCGGGCAGAAGAACGAGTACATCTTCTCCACCCGCCACCTCAGCCGCCGCTATGCGACCTTCCTGGTCGAGCAGAGCGAGGACAAGCGCCTCTGGATGTGAATCCGGCGCACACGGCCGCGCGTGCCGATTGACACGCGCGGCTTTTCGTGCTACAGTATATTCGCCCGATTACTTCGGAGGGAATGAAGCCGAGCATGTTTGAAATCAAGATCGAAAAGCGCTGGTGCGACGCCGTCTACGCCCGCACCTCCGTGCGCACCTTCACCGCCGCGCCTACCGACGAGCAGCTTGACCGCCTCGGCGAGGCCGCGCGCAAGTTCTCCTGGCAGGGCATCCGCATCCGCCTCTTCCGCGGCCCCGGCCTGCGCGCCCCCATCCGCGGCACCAACGTCTATGCCGTCATCCTGCGCCGCAAGTCCGCGCCCGAGGAGCTCATGGGCTTCTACGGCGAGGCCTTCGTGCTCGAGGCCGTCAGCATGGGCCTGGGCACCTGCTGGCTGGGCGCATCCTATTACAAGGGCGTCGTGCAGACCGCCGTCAAGCCCGGCCCTGACGAGCTGGTCGGCATCGTCATCGCCCTGGGCCAGTGCGCCGAGCAGACCTTCGCCCCCAAGCGCCGCGCGCTCGAGGATCTCACCGGCCTGCAGCCCGACGCCCTCGCCGCGCTCCAGCCCTGGCAGCGCGCCGCGCTCGACGCCGCCCGCGTCGCGCCCAGCGCCATGAACCGCCAGCCCTGGCGCTTCTCCGCCTCGGATGGCTGCGTCGGCATCCTGCCCCGCCCGTCCGTCCTCACGCGCAAGTATGCGCCCATCGACTGCGGCATCGCCATGCTACACCTGGCCGTCGGCGCATACAGCGCCGGGCACGAGGGCGTCTGGCGCTCCGTTGAGACCGGCTACACCTACCGCTGACCAGGGGACTTTGTCCCCTGGACCCCTAGCAGGTGGGCAATGCCCCCCTGCACCCCATACCACGGGCCGCGCCTTGCGCGGCCCTTTTGCTTTGGGCGAAAGTCAGGCGAGGAAAGCGGGCACTCTACAGGCAGAAGCATGGGCGCGGGGGAAGGGGGGGCAATATATTCCCTTAGTGCGGGGGTGTCGGGGGAGGGCATCCTCCCCCGACCGGGGGCCCGGGG
>MHCFR05601__coassemble_1190_pt1 | contig 19106 bp, 15 predicted proteins | sample MHCFR05601__metabat2_low_PE_030 | metagenome-assembled genome bin MHCFR05601
CGGGGGAGGGCATCCTCCCCCGACCGGGGTCCGGGGCAGCGCCCCGGGGGGCCCCCGACCGGGGCCCGGGGCGGCGCCCCAGGGGGCCCCCGGAGGGGCCTTTTCGGATTTTGGGGCGTAGCGCCTTGCATTTGCGGGCGTTTTATGCTATCCTGCCTATGAGTCCCGCCATCCTTTTGCAATGCCGATTGCAAAACGCATGGCGCATTCCATCGAATCATCACCACCGGAGGGGGGACCGCTTTGGACTCCATCAAACAGGTAAGCACCGTCGCCTCTGTCGCGCTGCCCGTGGACGAGCGGCTGATGGTCCGCCGCTGCCGCTACCAGGCCGGGCAGGGACGGCGGCTGTGCGTCGTCACCGGCACGCACGGCGACGAGCTCGCCGGACAATACGTCTGCTTTGCGCTCGCGCAGCTCCTGGCCGCGCACCCCGAGCGCCTGCGCGGCACGGTCGACATCTACCCCGCGCTCAACCCCATGGGCATTGACTCCGTCACGCGCGGCATCCCGGCGTTCGATCTGGACATGAACCGCATCTTCCCCGGCGGACGCGACGGCTCCGCCTTTGAGGAGATCGCCTGCGACATCGTCGAGAGCCTGGAGGGCGCGGACCTCGTGCTCGACCTGCACGCAAGCAGCCTCTTCCTGCGCGAGATGCTCCAGGGGCGCGTCATGCGCGAGTGCGAGGCGCGGCTGCTGCCCTATGCGCGGCGGCTGGGGCTGGACTTCGTGTGGGTCTATCCCTCCGCGACGGTCATGCAGGCCACGCTCAGCCACACGCTCAACTCGCGCGGCACGCCCTGCATCGTCGTGGAGATGGACGTGGCCATGCGCATCAACCGCGAGATGGGCGACCGGCTCGTGCGCGGCATCCTGGCGCTGATGGAGGACCTGGGCATGTGGACCGGCGACGCAGGGGATCCGTCCCCCGCGCCGTTCCCGGACCCGATCGTCTGCGACGACGACGCGCGGGTGACGTTCATCAATGCGGAGTCGTCGGGCGTGTTTCTGGCGGAGGACCTGTGCGGGCGGCAGGTGCGCGCGGGCGAGCGGCTGGGGCGCATCGTGGACCCGCTGCAGGGCGAGGTGCTGACGGACGTGCGCGCGCCGTTTGACGCGCTGGTGTTCACGATGCGCGCGTATCCGATCGTGTATCAGGGCTCGCTGATCGCGCGGCTGCTGCGGATGGGAGGCGGGGACGCATGAGGAAGGACATTCTGTTTTCGCTGCCCTCGCCCTACCGCGACACCATGCGCGTGACGGGCTACCGGTTCGGCAAGGGCGAGAAGGCCTGCGCGATCGTGGGCGCGATGCGCGGCAACGAGGTGCAGCAGCTGTACGTGTGCTCGCGCCTGGTGTCGATGCTGCGCGAGATCGAGCAGGAGGGCGGCATCGTCGAGGGCAAGAGCCTGCTGGTGATCCCGACGATCAACAACTTCTCCATGAACCTGGGCAAGCGCTTCTGGTCCATGGACAACACGGACATCAACCGCATGTTCCCGGGCAAGCGGGAGGGCGAGACGACGGAGCGCATCGCCTACGAGGTGTTCGAGCGGCTGCGCTGCTATCAGCACGGGGTGCAGCTGGCGTCGTTCTACATGCCGGGCACGTTCATCCCGCACGTGCGGCTGATGGGCCCGGCGGGCAAGGATGCGGAGCTGGCGCGGGACTTTGGCCTGCCCTACATCTACCTGCGCACGCCCAAGCCGTATGACACGGTGACGCTGGGCTACAACTGGCAGCGCGCGGGCACGCACGCGTTTTCGCTGTACGCGGGCAAGACCGACGCCATCGACGAGAACGCGGCGGACCTGTGCATCCGCTCCATCGTGCGGTTTTTGAACCTGCGGGGCATTGTGCGCTGCGCGACGCCGCCGGGGCATGTCAGCGTGACGATTGGCGACGAGGACCTGCACGCCGTCTCCTCCACGTGCGGCGGGCTGCTGCGGCGGGTCAAGTTTGCCGGCGCGCACGTGCGCCGCGGCGAGCAGCTCGCCTTTGTCATGGACCCCGGCGACGGCTCCGTGCGCGAGGTGCTGCGCACGCCCATCACGGGCACGCTGTTCTTCGTGCACGACCAGCCCTTTGTGCTGGAGCACACGCCGGTCTTCAAGATCCTGGGCAGCCGCGTCGACTAGCCCGGCATGCGCCGGGAGGCGCTAGGGGGTTAGCGGTGGGCCATAGCGGCCGGTTTCCCCGCGTGTTCGTGCGTGTTCGCGTCTTCATGGGATATCCCCAGCGCGCCGCGGCGTTCGTGCGCGTTCGCATGGACGGGGCGATTTCCCCCGGCGTGACGAATGCCGTCGAGCGAAAGCCATTTGCCCCGGCAGGGAATTGGGCCCGCCGGGGCGAATTCTTTTTCCCGGCCCGGCACGCGGCCCGGCATGCGCCGGGGGGCACTAAGGGGCCCGGCATGCGGTCGCCATGCGGCGACGGGCGCTAATGGGTTGGCGGTGGGCCGTAGCGGCCGGTTTCCCCGCGTGTTCGCGCGTGTTCGCGTCATTCGGTCGCCATGCGGCCCGGCATGCGCCGGGGGGCGCAAAGGGATTTGTGCTCGCCCGTAGCGGCCCGGCGCGTTCGCACGCTTGCGACGCGCCCAATAATATTGCCGCGTCGAGTTCATCCCGTGGCGAAAACCGCCACGCGATTGTCACGACTTTCGGTAATATTACCGTCCGCGCGGCCCCTCCCCCATCCGCGCCCCTCCCCTCTCCCCCGCCTGCCGCACGCCCCGGCCATTACCCCCGCGTCGAGGCCATCGTGGGGACATGTCGAGATCATCGCGTGGACATGTCGAGGCCATGGTGTGGCGACGTCGATGCCATCCCGTGGGGACCTCCTGCCAAAAGGCTTGAAATTCCTGCCTTTTTCGCCTCTATTACCCCGCTAACTACATGGAATCATATCAATGACATGTATGCGGCGCGCGCCTGCCGGTCGCAGCGCGCGCATCGGGGTACGAGGAACCGGCCCGCCTGCATCGCCGCGCCCCGCCGCCGCCCCGCCCCCGCGGGGTTGCGTTACGCCTGTAAAATATGTTACAATGGATACACTCAATTCGCGCTCGCCCGGTTCCCCCCGGGCCCGTCAGGGAGGCGTCTCATGGCCAAGGTCATCTCCATCGCCAACAACAAGGGCGGCGTCGCCAAGACCACCACCGCCGTCAACCTCGCGTGCGGCCTGAAAAGGCTCGGCTGCCGCGCGCTGCTCGTCGATATGGACCCCCAGTCCTCCGCCACCGTGTACCTCGGGCTCGACCCCCTCGCGCTGGAGCGATCCAGCTACGAGGTGCTCATGGGCCGCTGCCCCGCCCGCGAGGCCGTGCTGCGCCTGGACGCCGTGGACCTGCTCCCCGCGTCGATCACGCTTTCCGCCGGCGAGCTGGAGCTGTCCGCCCGCATCGGCCGCGAGACCGTGCTGCGCCGCGCCCTCGCCCCGCTGCTGGATGTCTATGACGCCATCGTCATTGACAACTCGCCCTCCCTGGGCGTGCTGACCGTCAATTCGCTCATGGCCTCCGACGCCGTCGTCGCGCCCTCCGAGCCCAGTTTCCTGGCGCTCAAGGGCCTGGAGATCCTCTTCAGCGTGATTTCGCAGGTGCGCGAGCTCTACCCCGCCCTGCAGATGCTCGGCGTGCTCATCACCCAGATGGACCCCCGCACCACCCATCACCGCGAGGCCGCCGAGGCCATCCGCGAGCGATACCCCGTCTTTGACACCGTGATTCGCCGCTCCGTCCGCTATGCGGACGCGTGCCTTGCGTCCCAGCCGGTGATGGACTTTGCCCCCGGCTCGCCGCAGGCCCAGGCCTATATGGACTTTAGCAGGGAGGTGGCCGCCCGTGCCGGCATCCAGACGCGTCTCTCTTAAGGACCGCGAGGACCGCGACCGCAGCGTGCGGCGCGCGCTGGACGCGTTTCTGACCCCGCCGGAGGCGGCGGTAACAAATGTAACGGATGTAACAGATGTAGCGGATGTGTCAGATGTGACGAATGTGCTAAATGTCGCAGACGTTACCGATGTTACGGATGTGGCCGATGTGTCGCATGTTGCGGACGGGCCGCAGCCTGCGCGCGACGCCTTCGACGCGGTGGAGCCGGACCCCGCCCATGCGGTTCCGCTGTCTGCCCCCCGCCGCGCCGCCCGTGGCCGCGTGGTCACCGCCCAGCCGGACGCGCTCAGCGACGTGCGCCGCTTTGACGCGCCCGCGCCGTTTGTGCTCAAGGGCCGCCGCTTCGACCCGCCGGCCGGCGCGCGCAAGCGGCAGAACTACGCCCTCTCCGCCGAGACGATCAAGCGCATCGCCCTGGCCAGCGCGTATGCGGGCGTGGGCAAGGCGGAGCTGGTCGACGCGGTGCTGTGCGCGGCGCTGCGCGACCTGCTGGACGAGTAGCCCTTGCGCCTCTGTAACGCCTGTGACGGATGATACGGATGGTACGAATGACACGCATGTTACGGATGTTACAGTTGATGCGCGGATCCGGAGGCTGCGGAGGCTGTGCGGCGGTTTCCCGGTTGTCCTGCGTCGGTTGTATCGAATGTATCGAGCGTATCGCCTGTATTGCCTGTATCGTCTGTAACAGCCGTAACCCCTGTAACAGCCACCCCGCGGCGACCCCGCCAGCAGCCCCACCCCGCGGGCAGCGTCACCGGCCCGACCGTCCCGGCGGCTTCCCGGTTGTCCTGCGTCGGCTGTATCGAATGTATCGAATGTATCGAGCGTATCGACCGTAACTTCTGTAACAGCCGTAACCCCTGTAACATCCACCCCGCGGCGACCCCGCCAGCGGCGGCCCAGGCGACAGCGACGGGGGCAGCGCCAGCAGCCCCACCTGGCGGCAACGCCATCCGGTCCGACGGCCCCGGCGGTTTCCCGGTGGTCCTGCGTCGGTTGTATCGAATGGATCGAGCGTATCGCCTGTATCGCCTGTATCGCCTGTAACAGCCGTAACCTCTGTAACATCCACCCCGCGCCGACCGCGCCAGCAGCGGCCCAGGCGACAGCCGCGGCGGCAGCGCCAGCCGCGTCACCCCGCGGCCAGCTTCATCCAACCTCATCCCATGTATCTTCCGTATCATCTGTAACATCCGTCTCAACCGTTGCGCATCCGCCTCCCCCTACGACGCCGCGGTTCCGCCCGCGGGAAAGGAGTCCGCCCATGGACAAGCTGTTGCTGATCGAGGACGACCCGGACATCCAGAACATCAACGCGTTCTTTCTGCGCAGCCGCGGCTACGAGGTGCGCTGCGCCTACACGTGCGAGCAGGGCCTGCAGGCGTGCGCGCAGATGCGCCCGGACGTGATCGTGCTGGATGTCAACCTGCCCGACGGCTCGGGGCTGGAGCTGTGCCCGCGGCTGAAGGCGGCGCACGAGTGCCCGACGATCTTTTTGAGCTGCATGGACACGGAGGACGACAAGATCGCGGGCCTGCTCACCGGCGGGGACGACTACATGACCAAGCCGTACTCGGTCAAGGAGCTCGAGGCGCGCATCCGGGTGTGCCTGCGCCGCTCGGCGGGGCAGGGGAGCCAGGCGCGGCCGGCGAGCGTGCTCAGCTTTCCGCCGCTGACGGTGGATGTGGCGGGCGAGTGCGCGTTCGTGGGCGAGGAGCGGCTGTCGCTGCCGCGCAAGGCGTTTCTGATCCTGTGCCTGCTGGCGCGCCGGCCGGGCGAGTGCGTGGGCGCGCAGGAGATCTATGAGGAGGTCTGGGGGCTGAGCAGCGTGGGCGACCTGCGCACGGTGCACGTGCACATGTACAACCTGCGCCGCACGCTGGACCAGGCGGTGCCGGAGCATGAGTTCATCCAGACGGTGTGGGGCAGGGGATACCGCTTCGTGCCGCGGGAGAGGGGCGAGGGGAAGGCATGAGGGACCGGACGGTGCGCCGCCAGGCGGCGGCGCTTTTGCTGCTGGCGGCGCTGTGCGCGCTTGTGATGGCGCTGTGCGCGCGGGTGAATGCGCAGGTCGTGCGCGAGGCGCCCACGCGCGGGGCGGTGGCGCTCACGCAGGGCGCGGTGATGGCGCTTGCGGTGGAGGCGGGCGACGCGCGCGAGGTCGGGGTGGACCTGGTCGGCGAGGCGGGCGCGCGCTATGCGGCGGCGGTGCTGGGCATGACGGGCATCGACGCGGCGGCGCTGGACGGCCAGTCGCTGGGCGGCGCGCGGCGGGGGATGCCGCTGATCGGCGCGCAGGTGGAGTTTGACATGCCGCGCGGGGGCGCGCGCCTGACGCTGACGCTGCGCCTGCCCGCGGGGGCGGACGCGGTCTATCTGGGCACGCCGCAGGCGCTGTCGGCGCTGCGCTTTGGGCGCATGGCGGCGTATGTGGCGCTGCTCAGCTATGTGCTGACGATGGGGCTGTACGTGCTGCTGCTGTGCCTGACGCGCCAGGCGGGGCCGGAGCAGGCCGCGCTGGGGCTGGTGTGCCTGCTGTTGCTGCTGACGCAGGCGGGCGAGCTGCTGGGGCAGTATCCGGGCGCGGCGGCGCTGGCGGGCTCGTCGCGCGCGACGCTGGCGGCGGCGCTGTGCTGCTACGCGGGGCTGGCGCTGGGCGATGGGCGCGAGACGCGGCCTGTGGCGGCGGCGCTGGTGGCGGGCGTGGCGCTGACGGCGGCGACGCTGCTGCTGCTGCTGGCGTCGGGGCGGGTGCTGCTGCAGCTGCCGGCGCGGGCGCTGACGGTTGCGCTGTGCGTGTACGCGGGGCTGATCGCGTGGCGCGGGCTGGCGCGGCAGGCGCGGCGCAACGCGCTGGGGCACGCGGCGGCGGTGGCGCCGCTGGCGGTGGGCGCGGCGTGGGAGGCGGCGCTGGGCACGTCGGGACTGGCGGTGCCCTCGCTGGTGCTGATGGGCGCGGGGATGACGCTGGTGCAGCAGATCACGCTCTCGCGCGAGGCGGCCGGCGACCGGCGCGAGCGCGAGGCGCTGGAGCGGGAGCTGGAGCAGCGCGTGGAGGAGCGCACGCGGGCGCTGCGCCAGACGGAGGAGCAGCTGCGGCGCATCGACCGCAGCCGTTCGGAGTTCTTCTCGCGCATTGCGCACGACCTGCAGTCGCCGCTCACGGTCATCCGGGGCAGCCTGGACCTGGTGGCGGGCGGCGTGCCGGTCACCGACGAGGAGCGCGACGCGTATGTGGACATGGCCAAGCAGAACGCCCTGCGCATGACCAACCGGGTCAAGGCGCTGCGCGGGCTGGCGCTGCTGGATGAGACGCCGTTTGCGCCGCAGGTGGGCGCGCTCTCGCCGCTGCTGGAGCAGTGCGCGCGCGGGGCGGAGGGCGTGTACCGAAAGAGCGGCGTGGCCTTCCGGGCCGAATGCGAGGCGGATTTGACCGCGCGCTTCGACGCGGGCTGGCTGCAAAACGCATTGGACCGGCTGATCTCCAACGCGGTGCGCTATACGCCCGCGGGCGGCGCGGTGACGCTGGGCGCGCGGCGGGAGGGCTACGGCGTGTGGGTCCGCGTGGCGGACGAGGGCTGCGGCATCGCGCCGGACGAGCAGGAGGGCATCTTCGACCGGTTCTATCAGGGGTGGAACTCGCCCGAGGGCTTCGGCATCGGCCTGGCGGTCGTGCAGCGGGTGGCGCAGCGCCACGGCGGGCGGGCGCAGGTCGTCTCGCAGCCGGGCGAGGGCGCCACGTTTGGGATCTTCCTGCCCGACGAGGGCGAGCTGGCCCCGGGCGGCGACGCGCCGGACGGGGCGCAAAGGGGGCGTGCGCGGTGACGTTCTTCAGGCGAACCGATGCGGCCGGGCCGGAGTCCGGTAGCCAGCCGGGCTCCGGTAGCCGGCCGGGGCGGCTGCGGCTGACGCTGCTGCGGGCGCTGCTTTCGGCGATGGCCGCGGCGACGGTGCTGCTGTGCGCGCCGCTGCTGACGGCGGGGCGCTACGGCGCGGCTGCGGCGCTGCTGACGCTGGCGGGGTGCGCGGGGGCGCTGCTGGCGCTGCTGGCGCGGCTGTGCCGGCGGGCGCAGCTGCTGCGGGGGCTGCTGTGGGCGTGGTATGCGGCGGAGTGCGCGGCGCAGCTGGCGCTGGGCGGGCTGCAGGCGGGGCTGTTTCTGCCGGCGGCGTGCGCGCTGGCGCCGGCGGCGGCGATGGTGGCCGCGCCGGGGACGGACGCGGCGGGGCGCGGGCGCGGCGCGGCGGTGATGGTGTGCTCGCTGCTGGCGATGGCGGCGTCGGAGGTGCTGGCGCTGGGGCATCCGCCGCTGGAGTGCGCGCTGGCGTATGCGGGCGCGATCGTGCTGAGCTTCACGTTTTACGGGACGCTGGACGGGCTGTTCTCGCAGACGCTCTCCTCGATGGAGGAGGCGCAGCGGCTGCGCGACGCGCTGCGGGAGACGGGGGAGAGCCTGTCGCAGGCGGCGGGGGCGAAGGACGACTTTCTGGCGAACATGTCGCACGAGATCCGCACGCCCATGCACGCCATCAGCGGCATGGCGGACATGCTGCTCATGTCCGACCAGCTGGGCATCGCCGAGCGCACGCAGGCGGAGAACATCAAGCTCGCCTCGCAGAACCTGCTCAGCCTGATCGGCAACGTGCTGGATGTGAGCAAGATCCGCGCGGGCAAGCTGGAATTGTACGAGGAGCGCTACGACTTCCCCTCGCTGCTGCTGGATGTGACCAGCGTCATCTGCATGCGCGCGCAGGAGAAGGGGCTGCTGTTCCTGACGGACGTGGACCCGGACATCCCGCAGGAGATGCTCGGCGACGCCACGCGCATCCGGCAGGTGCTGCTCAACCTGCTGGGCAATGCGGTCAAGTTTACGGACGAGGGCGAGGTGCGGCTGACGGCGCGGCGGCTGTACCGCGGGGGCGAGCTGCTGGTGCGCTTTGAGGTGGCGGATACGGGCTGCGGCATCGCGCAGGAGGACCTGGGGCGGCTGTTCGGGCTGTTTGAGCAGCTGCCCTCCACGCGCGCGCACAACCGGGAGGGCGCGGGGCTGGGGCTGTCGATCTCGCGCGGGCTGGTGGAGCTGATGGGCGGCGAGCTGCGGGTGGACAGCCGCGTGGGCGAAGGCTCGACGTTCTCGTTCGAGATTGCGCAGCGCGTGCTGCGCGATACGCCCGTCGCGCGGGTGGAGAATCCGCGCGAGGCGCGGCTGCTGGTGGTCGCGGACGACGAGCGGCTGGCGCGCGCGGCGGTGGATATGGCCGCGCGGCTGAAGGTGCGGGCCGCGCGCGGGCTGCCGGGGGACGCGGCGGCGTATACGCACATGCTGGTGGACCTGTCGGGCGAGCATGCGTATGCGTGGGTGCGCACGCCCACGCCGCCGGGGTGCCGGCGCACGCTGCTGATGCCGCCGGCCAGCAGCCTGACGGCGTACATCCGGCCGGGGGATTCGGTGCTGTTTCCGCCGCTGCACGTGGTGGCGCTCGCGGGCGCGCTGGGCGAGCGGCCGGCGGGGCGGCGGCCCAGCGGCGCGCTGCTGGAGCAGGCGGGCGTGTTTCAGACGCAGGGCGTGCGCGCGCTGGTGGTGGATGACAACGCCGTGGCGCAGCTGGTCACGTCCAACCTGCTCTCGCGCTACGGCATCGCGTGCGACTGCGTGGACGGCGGGCGCGCGGCGCTGACGGCGCTGGAGCGGGCGCGCTACGACGTGGTGTTTCTGGACCATGTGATGCCGGGCATGGACGGGGTGGATACGGCGCGGGCGATCCGGCAGATGGGCGCGCGCGGGCGGGAGCAGGCGGTGGTCATGCTCTCGGCGAACGTGATGCCCGAATCGCGGCGCTCGTTCCTGGCCGCGGGGGTGAACGACACGCTCGCCAAGCCCATCGAGCTGGCGAACCTGTCGCGGCTGCTGCGGCGGGTGCTGCCGGCGCAGAAGATCGTGGCGCCGGCGGCCTCGGCGGGCGCGCACGGGGCGGAGCCGCTGCGGGCGCTGCCGTTTGAGGGCGTCGGGGCGGCGCTGTCCGCGGGCGCGGGCGAGCGGGCGCGGCTGATCGCGGCGGTGTCGCGCGCGGCGCGGCGGCTGCCGGAGTATGCGGCGCTGCTGGCGGCCGCGGCGGCGGATCCGTTTGCGGCCATGGGCGTGGCCCCGGCGCTGCGCTGCGCGCTGGACCTGCTGGACGCGGTGGGCGGGAGCGCGCTGGGCGCGCAGCTGCGGCTATTGCGGATGCAGTGCGGCCAGGGGGCGTACGAGGGCGTGCGCGAGCAGCTGCCGCGCGTGGCGGCGTGGATGCGCGAGGTGAGCGCGCAGTTGTCGGAGAGCCTGCGGCAGATGGACCTGCCGGACCTGGAGGACGCGTCCGACCTGCTGCTGGATGCGCGGGAGGCGCTGCGGCTGCTGGACCTGCCGCGGGCGCGGGCGGCGCTGCTGCGCCTGGAGCAGGAGGGCGGCGAGGCGTCGCGGCCATGCGTGCAGGCGGCGCAGGCGGCGCTGGGCGCGTGCGACTGGCAGGGCGCGGAGGCGTGCCTGGACCAGCTGGCGGCGCTGTCGGGCGGCGAGGACGAGGAAAAGGGGGACGCATGAGATGGAAAAGCCGTGCGTGATGCTGGCATTGACGAGCCGTCAGCTGGCCGCGTCGCTGGAGCAGGCGCTCTCGGGCGCGGCGCTGGCGGCGCCGTGCTGCTGCGAGGAGGATGCGCGCGCGTTTCTGGCGATGCGCCGGCCGGACGTGGTGATCTGCGACGCGCCGGGGGACGGGGCGTCGCTGTCGCAGCTGCAGCGCCTGCGCGAGGTGACCGGCGGCGCGCCGCTGGCCATGGTCAGCGACGGGCCGATGGGCGCGGTCGCCGACGCGGAGTATCTGGAGGCCGACGACGTGCTGGAGCGGCCGTTCAGCGAGGTGCGGCTGCGCACGTGCGTGGCGACGCTGACGCGCCTGCGCCGGGCGGAGCAGCAGGCGCGGGCCGCGGCGCAGGCGATGAGCATGCGGGCGCTGGCGGCGCGGGATGCGTTTGTGGAGATGTTCAGCGCGCTGATCGAGTACCGCAACCAGCCGCGCGGGCATCATCTGGACCGGATCCGGACGGGGGTGCGCCTGCTGCTGACGGCGTACCGGGCGCTGTATCCGGAGCGGGCGCTGCCCCCGGCGCAGGAGGACGCCATCGTGCAGGCGAGCGTGCTGCACGACATCGGCGCGGTGGGCGTGCCGGATTCAATCCTGCTCAAGCCGGGGCGGCTGACGCCCGAGGAGTACGACATCATGAAGAAGCATACGGCCGTGGGCGCGGCGAGCCTGAGCAGCCCGGCGCTGCCGGAGGGCGACCTGCTCATCGACGCGGCGCGGGCGATCACGGCGTCGCATCATGAGCGATGGGACGGCTCGGGCTATCCGGAGGGCCTGCGGGGCGAGCAGATCCCGCTGGCGGCGCGGGCGGTGGCCGTGTGCGACGTGCTGGACGCGCTGCTGGGGCCGCGCGTGTACCGGCGCGAGATGTCCTTTGACGAGGCGCTGTCCTCGCTGGTGGATGGGCGCGGCACGCTGTTCGATCCGGATCTGATCGACGCGCTGCTCTCGGCGCGCCAGGCGTTTGAGGAGCTGTACCGCGCCATGCCGCCCGCGCAGGACTGAGCGCGGCGTTCAGCGGCTTTTTCGCGGGTTTTAATCGAATTTTCATGACGCGGCGCGCCGCGTGCGGTATAATGGGAACACCATGAGGAGGCAGATCCATGCAAAAGCAACGCATCCGCAGCGGCAAGCGGCCGCTGTACGCCGCCGTGGCCGTGCTCGTCTACGCGGCGCTGTTCGGGCTCTCGTCCGTGGGGTCGTACGTCATGGCGGCGCTCGTGTTCTATCTTGCGTATGGGCTCCTGAAGCGCCGCTTCCCCGACCGCACGGCGGAGCTGCCGCCGCGCACGGGCGACGAGGCGTGCGACGCGCTCATCCTGGAGGGCCGCGCCGCGCTGGAGCAGATCGGGGCGCACGAGGCCGCGCTGGACGACGCGCAGCTGCGCGCGCTGGCCGCGTCCATCGGCAGGCAGGGCGGGCAGATCCTGCAGCGGCTGCAGGAGCGCCCGGCGCTGGCCGGGGATCTGCGCACGTTCCTGCGCTACTACCTGCCCACGGCCGCGCGGCTGCTGGACGCCTGCGTCCGGCTGGATGGCGGCGACGCCGCGCAGGACGTGCGCGCGCGCGCAAAGGAGGCGCTGCGCAGGGTCGACGGCGCGCTCTCGCGCCAGCTGGCGGCGCTGGATGAATACCGCCTGCTCGACCTGCAGACCGATATGGACGTCCTGGAGGACATGCTCCGCCGCGACGGCTACGCAGGGCAGCAGTCCGCCGCGCAGCCGCCCGAAGGGGGCGCGCGGTGAGCGCCGGGGCGGCGGTCGCGCCGCTGCCGGTGCTGCGCGTGGACGCGGGCGAGGCAAAGCTGCCGGAGCTGTCGGCGCTGCCGCCGGAGGCGGCGCAGGCGGTGGAGCGCTACGCCGCGCAGATCGACCTGTCGCAGCCCGCGGCGTATGGCGCGCGCTGCCAGCAGGAGTTGGGCACGTTCGTGACGCTGGCGCTGGAGCAGATGGCGCAGGCGGATCCCACGCCCGTCACGGGCGCGCTGGACGCGCTGTGCGACGCGGTGCGCGCGGCCGATCCCGTGCGCGCGGCGCGGGGGCTGCTCTCGCGGCTGCTGGGCGGCACGTGGGCGGTGCGCCGGGCGTACCGGCGGGCCGCGCCGCAGGTGAGCGCGCGGGCGGATGAGCTGTCGGACCTGCGCGTGCGGCTGCTGCGCGATCAGGCGCTGCTTCGCCGGCTGCTGGAGAAGAACGAGGCGCTCTACCGCCGCCTGGCGGGCTATGTGGTCTGCGGGCGGCAGCGGCTGCGCACGCAGGGCGCGGGCGAGGAGCGGGAGCGGTTTGCCAGGCGGCTTTCGGACCTGGAGCTGACGCGCACGGCCAGCCTGCAGCTGACGGCGCAGCTGCGGCTGCTGCTGGGGGCGGAGGAGACGGCGTCGGAGCGCATCGAGGCGACGCTGCGCACGACGATCCCGCTGTGGCGGGCGCAGATGATGGTGGCGCTGGGGCTGTCGAATGCGCGCGAGGCGGCGCGGCTGGACGAGGCGACGCGCCGGGCGCTGGAGCCGCAGCTGCGCGCAGGGGCGCGGCATCTGAGCCGGGCGGCGCGCACGGGCGCGCTGCGGGAGGCCGCGGCGCAGGGCGAGGCGGTGACGCGGGCGCTGCAGGAGGCGCGGGGCGCGCTGCTGCTGGCCGCGGGGGAGACGGCGCGCGCCAGGGCGACGCAGGCGGCGCAGACGCCAGCGCCGCAGACGCCAGCGCCGCAGACGCCCACGTCATAAGGAGGAGGACGCAATGGCAGGCTATCGCAAGCCCGCGGGCCCGGCGCTGGGGCCGCGGGGGAAGTCGGACAAGAAGGCGGACAAGAAGGCGCGGCGGGACATCCCGCACGCGCTGGGCGTGGCGCTCTCGGCGGCGCTGCTGTGCGTGGCGCTGGTCGTGGGCAACGCGCGGGCGCTGGCGCGCGCGGGGGAGAACGCGCAGGCGCTGTGGCCGCAGGTGGCGGCGTGCGCGCAGGAGCGTGCGGGCGACGCGCTGAACCTGGCGCAGATCGCGGCGCGCTACGACGCGCTGAGCGGGGACGAGGTGCAGGCGCTGCGGGACGCCGCGCAGGCGCTTGGGGAGGCGCAGGGCGCGCAGGAGACGGCGGCGGCGTCGGACGCGCTGCAGACGCTGGTGTCGGACGCGTCGGTGCGGCTGATGGCCGCGGGCCTGAGCGAGGCGGACGAGCGCGCGCTCTCCTCGGTGATGGATGACTTTACCGAGAGCGGCAACATCCTGCGCCAGCGGGCGCGCCAGTACAACGGCGCGGCGCAGCGGGCGCTGGATGTGTATGCGCGCCTGCCCGCGCGGCTGGTGCTGCCCGCGCCGCAGGCGTATCCGGGCCTGTGACGCGGCCCCTGATTCTGTCGATCGAAAGGACGTGGACGCCCATGCCTCCGATGCGCTTCATGCGCTCCATCTGTACGTGTCTGCTGGCCCTGCTGCTCCTGCTGCCGCTGGACGCGCTGGCCGCCGTGCCCGACCGGCCGGCTGCGTTCGCCTATGCGGTGGATCTGGCCGGGGTGCTCTCCGCCCGGGAGGAGGAAGAGGTCGCCGCCTGGGGCGACGCGCTGGCGGATGCCACCGGCGCGTCGATGGTGCTGCTCACCGTCGACGGCCTGGACGGCATGGCCGCGCGCGACTATGCGTTTGACGTGCTCAACGGCTGGGGCATCGGCGATGCCAGCCGCGACGACGGCGTGCTGCTGCTGCTGGCCGTGGCCGACCGCGAGGTCGCCGTGGAGGCCGGCGCCGGGCTGGACAGCACGCTCACCGTCGCCGTCACGGACGACCTGCTCGATCAGGTCGTGGACGACCTGGCCGCCGACCGCTTCGGCGAGGGCATGACGCGCCTGTATCAGCTGACCGCCGAATACCTCGCCGCCGCCGTGGGCAAGCGGCTGGATGTCTCCGGCGCTGCCGGATATGCCGGATATGCCGGCTCCGGATATACCGGATATGCCGACGCCGGATATGCCGGGTATGACGCCCGCACCCCGTCCCGCGCGTCGGATGGCATCGGCGTGTGGGGCGTCGTCTGGGGCGTGGTGGTGCTGTATGTGCTCGTGCGCGTGCTCTTCGGCCGCGGCGGCGCGCGCGGCGGCGGCTGTCTGAAGTGGATCTTCCTGGGCGGCCTGCTGGAGCGCTGGCGCAGACCGCCCAGGCCGAAGTTCGGCCCCCGTCCGAGGTTCGGCCCCCGTCCGCCGCGTCCGCCCCGTCCGCCGTTCAGCCCCCGTCCGCCGCGTCCGCCCCGTTCGTCCGGCGGGTTTGGCGGGTTCGGCGGGTTCGGCGGCGGCGGCTCGCGCAGCTTTGGCGGCTTCCGTGGCGGGTTTGGCGGCGGCGGCTCCCGCGGCGGCGGCGGCGGCTCGCGCAAGTTCTGACCGCCCCCCGGACATCCTGAGAATCCCCTGAAATCTGCCCCCGCTTCCCGAAAGGAGAATGCCCCATGCCCGCAGACAGGCGCGCCCCCCACTCTGGCCTCACGCTCGGGGCCGTGCTGCGCATGGCCTTTGTGGCGCTGCTGCTTTCGATGCAGCTGCTCCTGCTCGTGGCGAGCGTGCGCCTGCTGCGCCAGCACGCCGTCGCGCTGTATACGCTGCTGGAGCTGGGCTGCTCCGTGGCCATCGTCGCGCTCGTCTCCGAGCATGAGGACGCCGCCTATCGCTATGCCTGGGTCGTGTGCGTGCTGCTGCTGGGCGTGTTCGGCCTGGTGCTCTACCTGCTCTGGGGCCGCGGCACGCGCCGCAACCGCCTCAGCCGCCGCATCCGCGAGGTCTTCGGCCGCCGGCGCGAGGCGCTCACCCCGCCCCCCGGCGTCGCCGAGCGCCTCGAGGCCGGCTTCCCGGACGCCCAGCGCCTGAGCGGCTATCTCGCCCGCGAGGGCTTCCCCGCCTATGACGCCACCTGCGCGCGCTACTTCCCCCTGGGCGAGCAGATGTTCGACGCGCTGTGCGAGGACCTGGAGCGCGCGCAGCGGTTCATCTACCTGGAGTTCTTCATGGTCTTCGAGGGGCAGGTCTACGAGCGCCTGCTGGACATCCTCGCCCGCAAGGCCGCCCAGGGCCTGGACGTGCGCCTCCTCTACGACGACCTGGGCTCCATCGTCACCACGTCGCGGCCGTTCCTGGAGCGGCTGGAGCGCGCCGGGGTGCGCGTGGTGATCTTCAATCCCGTGCACCGCTACGTGCACCAGCTCTATCTCAACTACCGCGACCACCGCAAGATCGCGTCCATCGACGGGCAGGTGTGCTATACCGGCGGCGTGAACATCGGCGACGAGTACGCGAACCTGTACCCCAAGCACGGCCACTGGAAGGACACGGCCGTGCGGCTCGAGGGCGCGGGCGCGTACAGCCTGACGGTCTTCTTTTTGCAGATGTGGCAGGCCTGCACCGGCGAGGAGCCCGACTTTGCCGCCTGCCGTCCGTCCCCGTGCGCGGCGGGCGAGGGCTACGTGCAGCCCTATGAGGACGGCCCCTACAACAACCCGAACAACACCGCCGAGAACGTCTACCGCCAGCTCATCGGCGGCGCGCGCCGCAGCGTGTACATCACCACGCCCTACCTCGTGCTGGATGAGACGCTCTTCTCCGACCTGTGCATGGCCGCCCGCAGCGGCGTGGATGTGCGCATCGTCATCCCCGGCATCCCCGATCACTGGTATGTCCAGCAGGTCAGCCTGTCGTTCGCCGGGCCGCTGCTGCAAAGCGGCGTGCGCATCTACCGCTACACGCCCGGCTTCATCCACGCCAAGCTGTGCGTCGCCGACGGCCAGCGCGCCACCGTCGGCACCGTCAATCTGGACTACCGCTCCTTCTACCTGCACTACGAGGACGGCGTGCTCTTCACCGGCGGCCCCGTGCCCGGCGCGGTCGAGGCCGACATCCTGCAGACCCTCTCCCGTTGCGAAGAGCTGCGCTACGACGCCTGGCGCCGCCGCCCCGCGCTGCAAAAGGCCGTGCAGCCCCTGCTGCGCATCTTCGCGCCCATGATGTGATGTCGCCCCCGCCCCGCATGCGCGGCGCGGGGGTACGCCGCCGCTCCCCGGGGGCTCTGCCCCCGGGCCCCCCGGCAGGGGGACAGTGTCGTCCTGCCGCCTCAATCTTCGCGGACGGTCGGCGCTTCGCGCCTCCCTCGGGCGCTGCCGCGCCCGTCGCTCGTTTCGGCGGCCTCGTCCGGGTCGCTTTGCCCCTTCGGGGCAATCGGCCCACCGGGCCGCCGCTTCCCTTCCGAGCCCTGCACCCCGCCGCCAAGGGCCTGCGCTTCGCTGGGCCCTTGTTTTGACGCTTCCTGGTGCAGGAAAAAAGGGCCGTGCATTGCACGGCCCTTTTGGCGCGGGGGTGTCGGGGGCGGGCATCCGCCCCCGACCGGGGTCCGGGGCAGCGCCCCGGGGAGCCCCCGGGGGGCGTTACTTACCCGAGCCCGCGCGGATGGCGCGGTTGATGGCGCACAGGATGCCCTTGACGGAGGCGAAGTTGATGTTGTGCTCGGTGCCCACGCCCCAGAAGCGGCGGCCGCCGGGGGCGCGCAGCTCGATGTAGGCGACGGCCTTGGAGTCCGCGCCCTGGGAGATGGCGTGCTCGCTGTAGCTGAGGAAGGTGTAGCCGTCGATGCCGGCCAGGTGGAGCGCGCCGAAGAAGGCGTCGATGGGGCCGTTGCCGCGGCTCTCGAGCTGGATGAAGTCATCGCCGGCGCAGAGGACGCCGGAGAAGTGGGTGACGTTGGCGGAGGCGCCGGCGACGGCCTCCTCGTAGAACTTGGCGCGGGAGAGGGCGTAGGGCGCGGCGATGTCGAGGAATTCCTCGTCGAACAGGGCCTTGACCTCGTCGGCCTCGAGCTCGCGGCCGGTGCGGTCGCAGGCGGCCTGCACGACCGCGCCGAACTCGGGGTGCATGCCCTTGGGCAGGTGATAGCCGAAGTTGTGGTCCATGACGAAGGCCGCGCCGCCCTTGCCGGACTGGCTGTTGATGCGGATGATGGGCTCGTACTCGCGGCCGACGTCGGCGGGGTCGATGGGCAGGTAGGGGATCTCCCAATAGGGGCTGCCGGACTGGCGCATGTACTCGTGGCCCTTGTTGATGGCGTCCTGATGCGAGCCGGAGAAGGCGGTGAAGGCGAGCTTGCCGGCGTAGGGGGTGCGCTCGGGGACCTTCATGCGGGTGCAGCGCTCGTAGACCTCGCGCACGGCGTCGATGTGGGAGAAGTCGAGCTTGGGGTCGACGCCCTGGGTGTAGAGGTTGAGCGCGACGGTGACCAGGTCGAGGTTGCCGGTGCGCTCGCCGTTGCCAAAGAGGGTGCCCTCGACGCGCTCTGCGCCGGCGAGCATGGCCAGCTCCGCGCCGGCGACGCCGGTGCCGCGGTCGTTGTGGGGGTGGATGGAGATGATGGCGCTCTCGCGGGCGGGCAGATGGCGGATGAAGTACTCGACCTGGTCGGCGTAGGTGTTGGGGGTGCACATCTCCACGGTGTTGGGCAGGTTGAGGATGATGGGGTTGTCGGGCGTGGCGCCGACGGCCTCGACGACGGCCTGGCAGATGTCCACGGCGAAGTCGGGCTCAGTGCCGGAGAAGGATTCGGGGCTGTACTCGAGGCGGAAGCGGGTGCCGGAGTCGTCCTCGTCGATGAGCTGGCGGATGAGGCGCGCGCCGGCGACGGCGATGTCGATGATGCCCTGGCGGTCCTTCTTGAAGACGACCTTGCGCTGCAGGGCGGAGGTGGAGTTGTAGAAGTGGACGATGACGTTCTTCGCGCCGCGCACGGCCTCGAACGTGCGGCGGATGAGGTGTTCGCGGGCCTGCACGAGCACCTGGATGGTCACATCGTCCGGGATGTGGCCGCCGTCGATGAGCTCGCGCAGGATCTCGTACTCGGTCTCGGACGCGGAGGGGAAGCCGACCTCGATCTCCTTGAAGCCGACCTGCACGAGCAGCTTGAAGAAGTCGAGCTTCTCCTGCAGGTTCATGGGCGTGACGAGCGCCTGGTTGCCGTCGCGCAGGTCCACGGAGCACCAGATGGGGGCGCGCTCGAGGGTGCGGGAGGGCCACTGGCGGTCGGGCAGGTCGATCTGCTGAAAGGGGATGTACTTGTGGAAGCCCTGGTTCATGGTGAAAACGCTCCTTTCGATCCAGACGTGGGGGAGGGGATCGGGGCGCAAAAAAGGCGCCCCCCTGCAAGGGGCGCCGGAAATGGCGCGGTACCACCCTTTTTCGGCCGGGCCCTTGCGGGCGCGGCCCTCTGCGGCCCTCCGTCAAGGGCCTGTCCTTAACGCGGACGCGCGGCCCGCACTCCGCGCCGCGGCGCATCGCACGGGCGACTCCGGGGTGAGTGCGGCGCCCAGCGCCCCGTCCGCCTTGCACCAAACGGCGGCTCTCTTCGCGCGGGCGCGCGGGCCATGTCCCCTTCATCGTCTTTGGGTTGAGGTCATGGTCTGGAATTATGGGATATTATACCCCGCACGGCGCGCGATTGTCAACCGTTATTTGCTTCGGAGGGCGTGGCGGGGTTCTGGGTCGGCTCCGCGGAGGGCGCAGGCGTGGGCTCGGGCGTGGCCTCGGGCACTTCGGAGGGCTCGGGCGTGGGCTCGGGCGTGGCCTCGGGCACTTCGGAGG
>MHCFR05601__coassemble_1501_pt1 | contig 13873 bp, 13 predicted proteins | sample MHCFR05601__metabat2_low_PE_030 | metagenome-assembled genome bin MHCFR05601
GGCAAAGCGACCCGGACGAGGCCGCCGAAACGAGCGGCGGGCGCGGCAGCGCCCGCTCGCCCCCACGACGCGCAGCGGGGCGGGGGCGAGGTACCGCGACGATTGAGGCGGCGGGAAAGCACTGCCTCCCCTGCCGGGGGGTTCCGGGGGGCAGAGCCCCCCGGGTCACTCGGAGGCGGGCTTGCGCTCGGCGAGGCGATAGACGGAGTCCATGAGCATCTTGAGCTGGCCCTCGTCGGGCACCTCGCCCTCGCTGAGCGCCAGGCCGGCGAGCGCGAAGTGGACGACGGCGTAATAGTTGAACCCGTCGGGCCGGCGGGCGCGCAGCCACAGGCGGCCGAAGGAGATGATGCGCTCGCGCTGGGCGCGCAGCAGCTCGTCGAGCTCGTGGATGTAGCGGATGCCCTGGAAGGCGAGCTTCTGGGGCACCTTCTGGCGCACGAGGAACTCGGGATCGAACGTCATGGGCAGGCCCTGACCCTCGGCGATGGCGGCGTTGATCTCGCGCACGGTCTCGGAGGTGTCCAGGTAGCGGCGCAGGGAGGTGAGGTTGATGTCGGTCTTGAGCACGCGCTCGATGCGGTCGATGGAGTGGCTGTAGCGCTCGACCTCGTCGCGCACGTTGCAAAACTCCTCGTCCAGCAGCTCCAGCGCGGCGGAGAGGCGCGAGAGGCGGCGGCGGACGATGCGGGGGATCTCGAAGTCGTTCTTGTAGCCCAGGCCGTGCTCGATCTCGGCCCAGGCGTGCTGGAGCACCGTGCGGATCTGGATCTCGAACGGGATGTCGCCATAGGCCTGATACTCGGCCAGCTGCACGCGCGCGCCGGAGAAGCGCACGATCATGTGCAGGGAGTTATAGCCAAAATCGACGGTCTCCTGATGCTTGCGCCGGCGCTCGACGACCTCGAGCACGTCGAACTCGCGGGCGACGAGGTCGCGCACGCGGTCGACATCATCCTCAAAGAGCGCGATGATCCGGCAGCCGATCACGTCGGTGATCTCGGCCAGGCGGGTGTACTTGTGCTTGAAGCGCACCTTGCGCCGCAGCGTCTCCTCGCCCTTGATGCGCACGGAGAGATTGGAGATCGACACGCCCTCGCGCGCGATGAGCGTGAGCAGGATGTCCTGCAGATCCTTGGCCATGTGCGCGAACAGCTCGCGCCGCTGGGCGAACTCGGCCATGATCTGCTCTTCAAAGGGTTCGGGCGCGTCCACAGCATTCGCCTCCGTATACCGTGAAATGGGGGATCAGATGTCGTCCTCGCGCGGGTCGCCGTCGATGGCCTCGCCGGCCTGATCGCCGCTGCCGAGGATCTCGGCGGGGATCTCCACGCCCGCGGCCTCGATGCCCGCGATCTCCTCAGCGGTCAGGTAGCCCTCGGGGATCTCCGCGCCGATGGACACGGCGGTGTTGACCCAGTTTTGCAGGATGGTCTCCTTGCGCTGGGGCGCGCCGCAGTCGGGGCAGGGGGTCAGCTCGTCAAAGGGCGGGGTGTTCAGGTCGCCATAGGTGAAGTCGCCCGTCAGCGGCAGGAAGCGCTGCTTGACGTTGGGGCACTCGGCCACGGTGTGGTACATGCTGCCGCCGTCCGGGTTGCGGTACAGCTGCAGGTCGTCCGAGGGGATCTCCGGCGCGGGCATGGTGCGGCCCCTGTCGTCCCAGATCAGCACCTTGGTGTTGCGCTTGAGGTGATCCCACAGCCACTGCATGTTCTGGCCCTCTTCATTGCGCGCGCGCTGCACGCGGATGCAGCCGTGGCTCGCCTTCGTGCCCAGGTAGGGCTCGAAGTAGGAGTACATGCGCGTGACGCCGTCGCCGCCCAGCTTGTATGGCACCTCGTGGATCAGGATGCCGCTGTTGATGCGCAGCGCCAGGTCGCAGTACATGGTGCCCGAGCCGGAACCGCTGACGAACTCGCCCACCCAGCTGACGACGAAGAACTCGCCCGCGGGCGTCTCGTTGCACAGCTCCGTGCTCGTGTTGCGGCCGGTGGAGCACAGCAGCTCGCCGATGATCTTGCCATCCTCGAAGATGTAGAGCGTCTGCGTCAGTTTGTCGATGAGCAGCGCGTACTTGTCCGACGGCGCGACCTCCTTGAGCAGGCTCGTGCGCACATAGCCCTGAATGCGCTTGGCGTTGAGCGACTCGACGTAGCTGTTCTCCAGGATCAGGCCGTCGTTGGAGTACGCCTCCACGAGCGTGTAGCCGTCCTCATCGCCGGAGAGCACGTTCACGCCCTGCGACGTGCCGTGCAGCTCGCCCGCGATGTTCGTGCGCGGCGTCAGCGACGCGCCCGCCTCGAACGTCGCGTAGACGTGCTCGCGCTCGCCCTTGTCCAGCACGGTCATCGGCTGCATCATGATGTCCCAGATCGCCTGCTGATGGTCCGGGTCGGTCAGGTCGTAGTCGTCCGGGTCCATGTCCCAGAAGCTCGAGGCCGTCGGCACAGGCCGGCGCGTCGGCTCCGGAGTGGCCGTCGGCGCGGGCGAGGGCGTCGGCTCCGGCTCCAGCGGCGCCGCCGAGCTGCCCGTCACCTCAAAGGCCACCACCTGCGCGACGGATTCCAGCCCCTGCGCGTCGATCAGCTGCAGCACAATGCCCCACATGCCGTTGGACAGCGGCGCATCCTCCGAGACATAGCCGTCCCACGTCAGCCGGCCCAGGCCCTCCTCGACCGGCAGCTTGCCCAGCTCCGCGTAGAACGCGCCGTCCGCCAGGCTGATGAGCGTCGCCGTCACCGTGCCCGCCACGCTCGACTGAAACTCCACATACCACTCCTCGCCCGGCATCAGCACCGAGTCCTCCGCGAGGATCTCCGTGAGCGTGGGCAGCTCGGGCATGGCCGTCGGCTCGGGCGTCGCCGAAGGTGCGGCCGTGGGTGCGGCCGTGGGTGCGGCCGAAGGCGCGGCCGTGGGTGCGGCCGTGGGTGCGGCCGAAGGTGCGGCCTCCTCGGCCGCGGCGGACTGGATGGGCAGGCCGGAGAAGAAGGAGTCATCCTCCGCCGCGGCGGGCAGCAGCGCCGCGCACAGCATCAGGCACAGGAGCAGAGAAAAGATGCGTTTTGCCATCGGGAAACCTCCGTCAGATGATCGTCAAAGCGGCGAATCGCCGCGTGCGCACACGGTTCATTATAACACAACCGCGGCACAGGCTCAAGGGGCGGGGGACGCCTCACGCAAAAAGCCGCCCCCCGCACGGGGGGCGGCAGGGGATCGGGCTCAGCCCGGCAGGTTCGGGGCCTGCTCGGCGTTGGGATCCGCCGTCGGGGCCGTGGCGCTCTGCGCGGCGCTCGTGGCCGAGTAGAGCCTGAACAGCGCGGACTGCGTCTGCGCGCCGGCGATGCCGTCGTCGGTCAGGCCGTTCTCCTTCTGGAACGCCTTCACGGCCGTCTCCGTGTTCTTGCCGAAGATGCCGTCGGCGTCGCCCTCCAGGTAGCCCAGCGCGATCAGCGCCTGCTGCAGCGCCTTCACCTGGTCGTTGCGGTCGCCGTTCTTGAGCGAGACATACGTCGGCTCAGCCGTCGGCGCGGGCGTGGGCGTGACCGGCGCCGGCGTGACCGGCTGCGGCGTGCTGATCGGCGGCTCTGCCGTCGGCCCGAAGACCGCAAACGTCGCCTGCGGCTGGCCCACGACGCCCTGCGAGGTCGTGCCCTGGCCCGTCGTGCCCTGGCCCGTCGTGCCCTGACCCTGCACGCTCTGCTGCGGGTCGGACGCGCCGCCGAACATGAACCGCACCAGTACCACCACCAGCACCAGCAGCACGATGAACAGGCCGCCCGCCACGATCAGCGCCTGCGGGTTGAGCTGCACCGGCGGCCTCCCGGCCGGCCGGCCGGACGGGCGTCCCATCGGACGCCCCTGCATGGGCCGCTCCTGCGCCGGCTGGCCCTGCATGGGCCGCTCCGGGCGCTCCTGCACCGGCCGCGCGGACCGCGCCGGGCGCAGCTTGGTCAGATCCGCGCCGCACTGCGGGCAGATGTTCGACCCTGCCGGAATCTCTCTATTGCAAACAGGGCATGTCATATCGGACGCCTCCTCTGCGGACTTCTTTACGATTCTAGTATAAACGAAAATTTGTAATATATCAAGTGTTTTCGTCATAATTTCGTAATGATTGCGCGCCCTTTTCGCCCCTTCTCTCCCGCGCGCCGTCCGCACATTCCGCATGGCCTGGCGCGCACATCGCCCGCCTCAAATCCCCCCGGCTGATATAGGCCCCATAGCTCAGCAACATCCTCCACGCATCCGACCGCTTTCGTACCGACTCCTGCATCGCTTTCCTCCCATATAAGAACAAATGTTCCTTTTATCCTGTGTTATACCAACATAGGGAGGAAATTTCAGGTCCAAAATGCAAAAATGCAAAATTTTTTTTTGCGCAGATGAAAAAACGCCCTCGCCAAAGCGGGGCGGATGGGCTACAATAGAAAAAGATGCGAAGGAGAAGGAAGGGGGCGCGGCGGGTGTTCAAGCCGTTTGACCGGCCGATCGTCGTCGTGGACCTGGAGTGGAACCAGAACGCCTACAAGCCGCGCTATGAGATGCCGCACGAGATCATCGAGATCGGGGCGGTGCGGCTGGGGCCGAACCTGCGCGCCGAGGCGACGCTGGGGCGGGTGATCCGGCCGCGGGCGTACCCGGCGCTGGACAGGCACATCCGCGAGGTGACGGACATCACGCAGGCGGAGGTGGACGCGGGCGAGCCATTCCCGCAGGCGTTTGCGGCGCTGCGGGCATTCTGTGGGAAAGGGGCGCGGCTGTGCACCTGGGGCCGGGACGACTACCCGGTGCTGCTGCGCAACGTGCGCTTTCACGGGCTGGAGCCGGGCTTTGAGCCGCCGCTGGACGCGCAGCTGCTCTACGCGCACCTGCTGACGGACGCGCCGGGGCGGCAGGTGGGGCTGCACGCGGCGATGGAGGCGCTGGGCATCGAGCCGGAGCTGCCGGCGCACCGGGCGGTCAACGACGCGCTGTGCACGGCGCAGGTGCTGCGCGTGATCCGCGCGGCATGGGAGGCCGCGCCCGCGCAGGCCCTGGAGGCGCTGGAGCGCACGGCCGCGCAGGAGGCGCGCATCGCGGCCTCGGATGTGCGCAGCGTGCCCACGCCCTACAAATACCAGACGGAGGCGGTCGGCGACGAGCGGCTGGTGCGCGTGCGCTGCCCCGTGTGCGGCGGGCGCACGACGTACAAGCTGCCGTGGTTCGACACGGGGCACGAGCGCTACCTGTCGCTGAGCCTGTGCCCCGAGCACGGCGTGGCGCTGTGCCAGATGCACTTCAAGCGCATGGGCAACGCCCGGCTGCTGATGCATCAGCGGGCGTACATCGCCCCGCCCGAGCAGCAGGACGAGGCCATGCGCCGCTTTGAGGCGGTCTCGCGCACGCCGCCGCGCCGCCGCCGGGGCCGGTGAGGAACGGGGGAACGGGGGAACGGGGTTACGTGCGGGGCTACGCGCCCCGCGCCCCCGGCAGGGCTTCGCCCTGCACCCGCCAAAAGGGCCGCGCTTTCGCACGGCCCTTTTTTCTGATGATAAAAGCCCCGCCCGCGTCCGGGCAGCCGGTTACTTGGCGTACGGCTCCAGCGTCGGATAGCCCGCATCCACGATGTCAACCATCCGCGCCACGGCCTCGAGCAGGATGTCGCCCATGCTGTCGTCCGGGCGCAGGATCACATCCATCGCGACCGTCACCGTGTTGTCGTCGTCCGCCGTCCACTTCGCGAGGATGTACTCGCCGTTCAGTTCGTTCACCAGGTTCAGAATGACCGGCTTCATCGCCTCGTCATACTCGATGACGTCCCACACGCGCAGGCCACAGCGCTCCTCGTTCTCGTGAAAGAACAGCTTCACATCCACATCGAGGTTGTCGGCGCCGTAGGGCATCTCCAGCCGCTCGTAGTTGTTGCTGTCCATGCCCTCGTAGGTATAGACCATGTCCTCGGCGTCCAGCGCCTCCACGAACAGCGCCGTCGTCTCGTAGGTGTAGTCCTCCGCCATCGCCGGGACCGCCAGGCACAGCGCCAGCACCAACGCGCACACACACAACATCCGCTTCATGAGACCGTCCTCCTCCATATTCAGATGGACACAGCATAGCATATTTCTTGTATTTTGTCAATGATTAACAAAACGGCAGCACCCCCGGGGCGCTGCCCTCCACCCGCCAAAAGGGCCGCGCTTTCGCACGGCCCTTTTTCCTGATGATAAAAGCCTCGCCCCCGGGAGGGCCAAGCGAAGCGCAGGCCCTCTGTGGCGGGGTGTCGGGGAGGCACTGTGTCCCGCCGCCTCAATCGTCGCGGGCGGTCAGCGCGTTGCGCTGTCCTCGGGCGCTGCCGCGCCGCCGCTCGTTTCGGCGGCCTCGTCCGGGTCGCTTTGCCCCTTCGGGGCAATCGGCCCACTGGGCCGCCGCTCCCCTCCCGAGCCCCTGCCGGGGGGCCGGGGGCAGCGCCCCCGGGGAGAAAATCAGTCGAAGTAGACGGGCTTGCCGGTCTTGGCCGAGTTGTAGATGGCCTCGAGGATCTCCGTCACCACCAGCGCCTGCTCGGGCAGGACGGTGGGCTTGGCGCCGTTCTCCAGCGCGGCGTAGAACTGCTCGGCCTCCACGTCCTTGGCATCCTTGACGGAGCCGTCGTAGAACGCGACGCCGCCGGCCTCCAGGTCGGGCTTGGTGACGTACATCTTGGAGAAGCGCTCGCCGTTGATGCGCAGGCCGTCCTTCATGTCGGCGCCGGCCTTGGTGCCGCACAGGGAGGTCTTGGCCTCGTCCACGTCCAGCGAGTTGAGCGCCCAGGAGGCCTCGAGCACGATGGTCGCGCCGTTCTTCATCTTGATGAAGCCCATGGCCGAATCCTCGACCGTGAACTTCTCGGGATCCCACGGGCCCCACGCGTTGGCGGCGTCCTTGGTGTCGGCCAGCTTGCGGTACACGCTGCCCATGACGGACTCGACCTCGTAGTTGTTCATCTCCCAGAGCGTCAGGTCCAGCGCGTGCGTGCCGATGTCGATCAGCGGCCCGCCGCCCTGCGCCTCCTCATCCAGGAACACGCCCCAGGTCGGCACCGCGCGGCGGCGAATCGCATGCGCCCGCGCGTAGTAGACCTCGCCCAGGTCGCCGGCCTCGCAGCACTTCTTCAGGTACAGGCTGTCGGGACGGAACCGGTTCTGATAGCCGATCGTCAGCGTCTTGCCCGTGCGCTTGGCGCACTCGACCATCGCGCGCGCGTCCGCGGCCGTCTTGGCCATGGGCTTCTCGCACATGACGTCCTTGCCGGCCTCCATCGCCGCAATCGAGATCGGCGCGTGCGCCTTGTTGGGCGTGAGCACGTGCACGACGTCGATCGTCGGATCCGCGACCAGCTCTTCATAGGTATCGTAGATCTTCGCGTCCTCCGCGCCGTATTCCTTGAGCGCCTTCTCCGCGCGCTCGCGGATCAGATCGCAGAACGCGACCATCTTCACATTGGGCAGCGCCTTGAGCGCCGGCAGGTGTTTGCCATTGGCGATGCCGCCGCATCCGACGATGCCTACACGAAATTCCTTGGCCATGGGAAACTCCTCCTTGCAGTTGTTCTTATTTCCACGGGCCGCCCGCGCCGGGCCGCCCGCCGAAATCCTGAATGATTCACGCGCCCAGCCGCGCCAGCAGCGCCCGGATGTGCGCGCACGACGCGGCGATGTCCGCCTGCACGTCGCCCGCATACGCCTCCTGCTCGACGATCAGGCCCGCCTCGAGCCGGCCCGCCCGCGCCAGCGTGCGCGCGATCCGCTCAAAGTCGAGGATCCCGCCGCCGACCGGCACGTCGATCGCCTCCGGGCTGCGCGTGCGGTAGTCCGCGTTGATGTCCTTGAAGTGCACAGGGCCCGTCTGCGCGCCCAGCGAGGCGATGTACGCATCCGGCTCCACGCCGCCATACAGCGCCCAGCACGTATCCACCTCGCCCAGCGCGCCCGACCCGCGCACGATCACATCCATCGGCAGCCGCCCGTCCGGCAGCGCCTTGAACTCGTGCCCGTGGTTGTGGTAGCCCACCTCGATGCCGTGCGGCGCAAGGTACGCCTTCGCGCCCGCCAGCAGCGCCGCCGTCTCCTCGCACGCCGCCGCGCTGTCCGCCTTCGACCAGGGCAGCACCGCATAGCGCACGCCCAGCGCGCGCAGCGCATCCAGCGTGCCCGGCAGCGCGTCCGCCTGCAGCCAGGCCTCCGGCACGTGCATGCTGTACGACACGAGCCCGCGCGCCTCGCACGCCGCCCGCGCGCCCGCCGGATCCTGCGTCACCTGCGGGCAGCCGTACCACTCCACGCAGTCATAGCCCGCCGCGCGCGTCATATCCAGCGCGCGCTCGAGCGACTCCTCCACCACCTCGCGCAGCGAATACAGCTGCAATCCCACAGGCGCCAAGGGAATCCCTCCGTTCGCTTTTGCCGCCGCCGGTTCGGGCGCCGGTTCCTGTCCTTATCATAGCAGATTTTGGGCCAATTGTGTAGAGTTTCCACTAAAAAAAACTCCCCCCGGGGCGCTGCCCCGGTCCCCGGCAGAGGGACATGGCCCCTCTGCACTCCCCACTATGGGCCGCGCTTCGCTTGGCCCTTGAACACCCGGCCCTTGGTAATGCAAACGCCCCGAAATGCAACAGGCCGCGCAAAGCGCGGCCCTGGCGGTGGGGTGTCGGGGAGACACTGTCTCCCCGACCGGGGGTCCAGGGGGCAGAGCCCCCTGGCTATTTGATGACGTAGGAGCTGCGCTGCACGCGCTTGGCCAGGTTGGTGAAGGTGAAGCAGACCAGGAAGTATACGAGGGCGACGGTGACATAGACGGCGGCGGTGTGATCGCGCAGGTCCAGCTGATTGATGGCCTGCTTGGCGCGGTCGTACAGGTCGCCCATGGCGAGCGCGGCGCAGAAGGAGGTGTCCTTGATGGTGGTGACGAACTGGGCGATCATCGGGGCGAGGATGCGGCGGTAGGCCTGGGGGAGGATGATGTGCACCATTGCCTGGAAGGCGCCAAAGCCCTGGCTGCTGGCGGCCTCCCACTGGCCCTTGGGCACGCCGTTGAGGCCGCCGCGGACGATCTCGGCGACGACGCCGGAGGTGAAGATGCTCATGGCGAGCGTGGCGTTGAATATTTTATTGGAAGGAAAGGGCGAGAAGAAGACCATCATGGTGATGAAGAAGAGCAGGGGGATGTTGCGCACGGTCTCGACGTAGATCGTGGCGACCCAGCGGGCGACGGGGTTTTTGCCGTTGCGCATGATGGCCAGCGCGGACCCGGCGATGAAGGAGATGACAATCGTGCTCAGGGCGATCTGCAGCGTGACGAGCAGGCCCTCGCCGAGCACCTTGAAGAACAGCGGCGTATAGACGGTCACGACCGTATCGCGCAGGGAGGTAAGCAGTTCAACCATGGCGGACGAGCCTCCCTTCCAGACGGCGCGCGAGCAGCGAGATCGGCAGGCAGATGCACAGGTACAGCAAACCGGTCATCAGCAGGGGCGGGCCGTAGTTGTCGCTGCGGGCGGCGATGGAATCCAGCGAATAGATGAGGTCGCGCGCGGTGACCACGGAGAGCACGGACGAGTTCTTGATCAGGTTGACCGCCTGATTGGTCAGCGGCGGCAGCGCGATGCGCACGGCCTGCGGCAGGATGACGTGCGCCATGGACCCGATGAACCCGAAGCCCTGGCTGCTGGCCGCCTCGAACTGCCCGGCCGGCACGCTCATGATCGCGCTGTGCACGATCGTCGCGCAGTACGCGCCCGTGTAGATCGACAGGCCGATGATGCCCGCCTCCACCTTCTTGCGGTAGATGCCCATCGCCGGCATGATCACCAGATAGATGATGATCACCTGGATCACCAGCGGCGTGTTCTGGAAAAACGCGATGTACGCGCGGCACGCACGCGTGACCCACTTGCGCTGCGTGGCCATGAGCAGCCCGACGGCCACGCCGATGATCAGCGCGAAGATCAGCGAAAAAAACGAGACCTTCACCGTCATCACAAAGCCTGCGATGACCTCCTCGCGCGCGTCGTACAGCTCCAGCCAGCGCTTTGCGCCGAAGATCTTCTGGAACCCGCTGAAAAAGTCCATGCGCTTCGCGCCTCCTTCCTGGGGCTTCCTGGGGCTCCGCCCCAGACCCCGGCAGAGGGACATTGCCCCTCTGCACTCCCCGCTATGGCCGCGCGATGCGCGGCCGGGGGAAATACGGCGGTGTGTCTTTCTTCCGATATATTCCGTGTGCGTGATTCGTAACGACGGCCCGCGCCCCGGGGGACGCGGGCCGTTCCGTATGGGAGCATCAGCCCCAGAGGGGCCGGGGGAGGCCGCAGCCTCCCCACATCATTCCTTTGCGGCGACATGTGCGGCGCAGCCTTACCCCACGCCCGCCCTCTGTGGCGGGGTGCAGGGGGACACGGTCCCCCTGCCGGGGGCTTGGGGGCAGCGCCCCCAAGGTCAGGATTCCGGCCACAGCTCGGCCGTGTGCGCGTCGACCACATCCCAGTCCACGGGCGCGAGCTCCGGATAGCTGGCGACGATCTCGTCGATCGTGCCGTCCGCGCGAAGCCGCGCGACGACCTCGTCCACCAGCGCGAGCAGCTCGGTGTTGCCCTTCTTGATCGCGATGCCGTAGGGCTGCGCGCCCTCGGTGAAGCTGTCGGGCAGGATCACGACGGAATCATCCAGGTAGCCGCCCAGAATCGACTTGTCCACGGAGAAGCAGTCGATCTGGTGCGCGAGCAGGGCCTCCTTGATCGTCGGGTAGTCGACCATCTCGTCGAACTTGTCCAGCCCGAACTCCACGCCCTTCTCCGCCGCCGCGGCGGTCAGCGCGTCGCGCGTGGTCGAGCCCTGCGCCACGCCGATGATCGTCTCGTCGCCCAGCAGGTCGTCAAACGACGCGATGCCCGAATCCTTGAGCACCATCAGGCCCACGGAGTCGACGTAGTACGGCTTGGAGAACTCGTACAGCTCCAGGCGCTCCGGCTTGATCGTGAACGTGGAGGCGTCCATGTCCAGGTTGCCGTTGTCCAGCTCCGGGCCGCGGGTCTTGGCGGTCACGGGGAAGAACTGGATGGAATCGCCCACGTCGGCCACATCCACGCCGAAGATCTCGGCCGCGACGTAGCGCGCCAGGTCGATCTCCATGCCGCTGTAGGTGTTCGTCGCCGGGTCGAGCAGGCCGAAGCCCGGCACGTCCGACTTGACGCCCACCTTCAGGTAGCCGCGCTCGCGGATGGCGTCCAGCTCGCCTTCGGCCAGGGACAGGCAGGGCAGCGCCAGCAGGCACAGCGCGAGCATCAGGGCAAACAACTTTTTCATGACGGTTCCCTCCTTGCGATGCTTTGTGATTTACAGGATCTTCGACAGGAATTGCCGCGTCCGCTCGGAGCTGGGGCGGTTGAACACCTGGTCCGGCGGCCCGTCCTCTATCACCACACCGCCGTCCAGGAACAGAATCCGGTCGGCGATGGTGGAGGCAAAGCCCATCTCGTGCGTGACGAAGAGCATGGTGATGTTCTCCTTCGCCACCTCGAGCATGATGTCGAGCACCTCTTTGATCATCTCGGGGTCCAGGGCGCTGGTCGGCTCGTCGAACAGCAGCACCTTCGGGTTCATGTTCAGCGCGCGCGCGATCGCCACGCGCTGCTGCTGCCCGCCCGACAGCTGCGCCGGGTAGGCGTCCGCCTTGTCCAGCAGGCCGACGTTTTTCAGGTGCATGCGCGCCCGCTCCGTGACCTCCTCGCGCTTCTCCTTCTTGAGCAGGATGGGCGCCATCGTCAGGTTTTGCAGCACCGTCTTGTGCGGGTAGAGGTTGAACGACTGGAACACCATGCCGATCTCCCGCCGCGCCCGGTGCAGCTCCCGCGGGCGCAGGCGCGTCATCTCCATGCCGTCGACGAGCACCGTGCCCTGCTGCGGCCGCTCAAAGCAGTTGATCGTGCGCAGCAGGGTCGACTTGCCCGAGCCCGAGGGGCCGATGATGACCGTCTTGGACGCCTCCGGAATCGACACCGTGATGCCCTTGAGCACGTGCAGCGACCCAAAATGCAGGTGCACGTCCGAAAGGGAGATCATCGGGTTTGCCGTCCGCTCCATAGGCTGCGCCTCCTCGTCTCGCTCTTCCCCGAAAATGGGGTATGAGGCGAGTATACCACGATCTCCCGGAAAATGCAACACACATTCTGTAAAAAATGCATTTTCCGTCAAAACGACCCTTTATAACCCCCAAAAAGATCAAAAGTGAAGGAACGGCGCGCCCATTTTCCGCAATCCGACATTTCCCACAAAAAAAGCCCCCGGAACGGGGGCGGGGGGACGTCCGCGGCTCAGCGGAAGGCGAACGTATCCTGAAAGTCGAACGTGGCAAAATAGTCGCGCGGCGTCTCCGCGCGGCGGATGAGCCGGTCGGAGCCGTCGCAGCGCAGCAGCACCTCGGCGCTGCGCAGGCGGCCGTTGTAGTTGTAGCCCATGGAGTAGCCGTGCGCGCCGGTGTCGTGGAGGACGAGCAGGTCGCCCACGTCGATGCGGGGCAGCGGCCGGTCGACGGCGAACTTGTCGTTGTTCTCGCACAGGCCGCCGGTCACGTCGTAGACGTGGTCGCAGGGCGCGTCCTCCTTGCCCACGACGGTGATGTGATGGTACGCGCCGTACATGGCCGGGCGCATGAGGTCCGCGGCGCAGGCGTCCACGCCGACGTATTCCTTATAGATGTGCTTGTGGTGCAGGCAGCGGGTGACCAGCACGCCGTGCGGGGCGAGCATGAAGCGGCCCAGCTCCGTATAGATGGCCACGTCGCCCATGCCCGCGGGCACGAGCACCTCCTCATACGCGCGGCGCACGCCCTCGCCGATGGCCGCGATGTCGGCCGCCGGCTCGCCGGGCCGGTAGGGGACGCCCACGCCGCCCGACAGGTTCACAAACGCCACGTGCGCGCCGGTCTCATCGCGCAGGCGCACGGCCGTCTCAAACAGCAGCCGCGCCAGCGCGGGGTAGTACGCGCCCGACAGCGCGTTGGACGCCAGCAGCGCGTGCAGCCCGAAGTCCTTCGCGCCCAGCGCCATCAGCTCGCGATAGGCCTGCGCGAGCTGCGGATAGGTCATGCCATACTTGGCGTTCTGCGGCGTGTCCATGATCGCATTGCCCGCCACAAACGCCCCGCCCGGATTGTACCGGCAGCAGATGCGCGCCGGGATGCCCGCCACATCCCGCAGGAACGGCACGTGCGTCACGTCGTCCAGGTTGATCGTCGCGCCCTGCTCCATCGCGCGCCGGTAGTCCGCCGCCGGCGTCACGTTCGAGGAGAAGAAGATCTCCTCGCCCCGCAGGCCCGCCGCCTGCGCGAGCATCAGCTCCGTATACGTCGCGCAGTCCGCGCCGCAGCCCTCCTCGCGCAGGATCTGCAAAATATACGGGTTGGGCGTCGCCTTGACCGCAAAGTACTCGCGAAAGCCCGGGTTCCAGGCAAACGCCGCCCGCAGCGCGCGCGCCGTGCGGCGGATGCCCGCCTCGTCATACAGGTGGAAGGGGGTCGGGTAGGCGTCGGCCAGCCTGCGCAGCTGCTCCGGCGTGGCGAACGGGCGCTTGACGCTCATGCGAATTTCTCTCTCTTTCTACACGCGCTGACAAATTGCGCGAAAATCCCGCATCAATATACAGGGAACCGCTCCTTTTGTCAACCCCCCCTGGGGGCTCTGCCCCCAGGGCCCCCGGTCGGGGAGGCAGTGCCTCCCCGACACCCCGCCGCCAGGGCCTTCGCTTCGCTTGGCCCTGTGGGGAGCGGGGCGCATCCTTTCTGCCGGGGCTATAGAAGGATACGCCACAGGGAGGGGTGAGGGGGCCGAGCGTAGCGCAGGCCTATAGTGGGGAGTGCAGAGGGG
>MHCFR05601__coassemble_1634_pt1 | contig 12435 bp, 16 predicted proteins | sample MHCFR05601__metabat2_low_PE_030 | metagenome-assembled genome bin MHCFR05601
CGCGAGGGCGGCCGCACGGTTGGCTCCGGCGTCGTCACCAAGGTCATCGAGTAAGCGACGGCCTCATATTGAACCGTTTATAAAGGACGGAGGGCGAATTTTCGCTCCCCGTCCTTTCTAAAGCGTCCAAATCGCCTGCTTCGCTGAAGAAGATGTTGACAGAAGCAGGAGTTTGTGATAAATTATATAAGCATGTTCAGATGACAGGCCCGGCCTGTCCATATCGCTCAAGGAGGTGTCCGCTATGGCTACGACTGGCGCGCGCGTGAAGATTACGCTGGCCTGCACGGAGTGCAAGCAGCGCAACTACAATACGATGAAGAACAAGCGCAACGATCCCGACCGCATCGAGATGAGCAAGTACTGCCGCTTCTGCAAGAAGCACACCAGCCACAAGGAGACCCGCTAAGCAAGCATCGAGTATGCGCTGAGGATGTGAACAAGATGTCAGAGAAGAAAGCAGCTGAAAAGAAGCCGACCGGCAAGCCTTCTTTTTTCGCGCGCCTGAAGAACGGGCTCAAAGCGCTGCCCGTGCGCATCGCCACCGCGTTTAAGAACATGGCGGCCGAACTGAAGAAGGTCTCCTGGCCCTCCCGCAAGGACCTGATCAACTACTCTGTGGTGGTTGTGGTGTTCCTGGTGGTCATGGCGGTCGTCGTCGGCCTGCTGGACATGGGCTCCAGCGCCCTGATCAGACAGCTCGTCAAGCTCTAAGCGCCGCTTGGGCGGACACGCCCGCCTGCGCCTGGGTGTAGAGGCGGGAACGGAGGGAAAACGATGTCTGAGACTGCCGCCCAGTGGTATGTCGTACATACCTATTCGGGCTATGAAAACAAAGTCGCGACCGACCTGGCCAAGACGGTTGAAAACAACGGCCTGGGCGACCTGATGCTCGACATTCAGGTGCCCGTGGAAGAGGTCGTCGAGATCAAGAACGGCAAGCGCCGCGTGGTGCCGCGCAAGGTCTTTCCGGGCTATGTGCTCGTGCACATGGTGATGACGGACGAGACCTGGTACATTGTGCGCAATACGCGCGGCGTGACGGGCTTCGTCGGCCCGGGATCCAAGCCGATCCCGCTGACCGAAGAAGAGGTTTCGCGCATGCTGTCGGGCGGCTCGGCCGTCAAGATCGACCTGGCCGTGGGCGACCAGGTACGCATTCTGTCGGGCACGCTGGAGGACTTCGTCGGTACCGTCGAGGAAGTCAACACCGCCACGCAGATCGTGCGCGTGCGCGTGGAGATGTTCGGCCGGGAGACGCCCGTGGAACTGGAAGTCTGCCAGGTCGAACGGGTCTGAAAACATTCGCCATCACCGTCGCGCGCTCCGGCGCGCGGCGTTGGATTGTGCGGTCTGCGCCGCGCAATACAGCCCTGCAAGCGGCCTGCGCCGCCCAGGGAGTGGGAGGAACTGTCGTTCCGCAGGACCACATACCAGTAGGAGGGATCATCCATGGCAAAGAAAGTAACCGCAATGATCAAGCTGCAGGTTCAGGCCGGCAAGGCCACGCCTGCGCCGCCCATCGGCCCGGCGCTCGGCCAGCACGGCGTGAACATCCCCGGCTTCTGCAAGGAGTTCAACGAGCGCACTGCGAAGCAGGCCGGTCTGGTCATCCCTGTCGTCATCACGGTGTACTCCGACCGCTCCTTCACGTTCATCACGAAGACCCCGCCCGTCCCGGTCCTCATCAAGAAGGCCTGCGGCATCGAGAGCGGCTCCGCCAAGCCCCAGAAGGACAAGGTGGCCCAGCTGACGCTCGAGCAGGTGCGCGAGATCGCGACGACGAAGCTGCCGGATCTGAATGCGACCGACATCGAGGCCGCGATGAGCATGGTGAAGGGCACGGCCCGTTCGATGGGCGTCACCGTCGCCGACGCGTAAAACGCCCCGCCGCCCGCAGGGCGGCTACGATTGTGGGAGGATATTACGCCGCTATGACCACAAGGAGGATTGAACGACATGAAACACGGTAAGAAATATCAGGACAGCGCCAAGCTGCTCGACCGCTCCAAGCTCTACGACCCGGCCGAGGCGGTGGCGCTCGCGCAGCAGACCGCCAAGTGCAAGTTCGACGAGACGATCGAGATCTCCGTCCGTCTGGGCGTCGATCCGCGCCATGCCGACCAGCAGGTCCGCGGCGCGGTCGTGCTGCCGCATGGCACCGGCAAGAAGGTGCGCGTGCTCGTCTTCGCCAAGGGCGAGAAGGCCAAGGACGCCGAGGCGGCCGGCGCGGATTTCGTCGGCGCGGAGGATCTGGTCGCCAAGATCCAGGGCGAGAACTGGTTCGACTTTGACGTCGTCGTCGCGACCCCGGACATGATGGGCGTCGTCGGCCGCCTGGGCCGCGTGCTCGGTCCCAAGGGCCTCATGCCCAACCCCAAGAGCGGTACCGTCACCATGGACGTGGCCAAGGCCATCGCCGACATCAAGGCCGGTAAGGTCGAGTATCGCCTGGACAAGACCGCCATCATCCACTGCCCGCTGGGCAAGAAGTCCTTCACCGCGCAGCAGCTGGAGGAGAACCTGAACGCGCTGATGAGCGCGATTGTTCGCGCCAAGCCGGCCGCCGCGAAGGGCAACTACCTGCGCTCCGTCGTCATTTCCTCGACGATGGGCCCGGGCATCAAGCTCAACACCCTGAAGTTCTGATGCCGCAGCCAAACCCGCGCTTGACAAACGCACGGGTACATGCTATAATCAATCGTCAATTGAATCAGTACTGTGCCGTAGACAGCGGGTGCATCGCATAATGGGGTCTGTCCCCGCCCGCCGAGGTGCGGGGTTTGGCTCTGCAAAGAAGCTTCCGCCCTTGCGCCTGCGCGCAGGGGCTTTTTCATGGCCGCAGTCCTCGTGGCTGCGATCCTGGAAAGAAGGAGGAAAAAGTCGTGTCTAAGAATCTGGAGCTCAAGAAGCAGGCGGTCGCTGAGATCGTCGAGAAGATCCAGGGCGCCAAGAGCCTGGTGATCGTGGAGTACAAGGGCCTCACGGTCGAGGAAGTGACCCAGCTGCGCGCCAAGTGCCGCGCTGCGAAGGTCGACTACTGCGTGCTCAAGAACACGCTGGTGCGCCGCGCTCTGGCTGAGCTGAACATCACGGGTCTGGACGCTACGCTCGAAGGTCCGAGCGCGTTTGTCTTCTCCAACGAGGATCCGGTGTCCGGCGCCAAGATCCTCAAGGAGTTCATGGAAGCCGACAAGAAGGAAGCCGTCAAGATCAAGGCGGGCCTGCTCGACGGCGAAGTGCTGGACGTGGCGGGCGTCAAGAAGCTGGCGGATCTGCCCTCTCGCGAGGCGCTGCTGTCCATGCTCTGCCAGGTGCTCACCGGCACCGTGCGCTCTCTGGCCTGCGTGCTCGAAGCGGTGCGCAAGCAGAAGGCTGGCGAAGAGTAAGCCGCAGGCGGCATGAGGCCGCCTGAATCCACAACCGATTTAAAATAACCATGGAGGTATTGAGCTATGACTCACGAGGAATTCCTTACTGCGATTGAATCCATGACCGTTATGGAACTGGCCGACCTGGTGAAGGCCATCGAGGAGAAGTTCGGCGTGTCCGCCGCCGCGCCCGTCGCCGTCGTCGCCGGTGGCGCCGCCCCGGCCGCCGCTGCCGCCGAGGAGAAGACCGAGTTTGAGGTCGTCCTCAAGGAAGTCGACGCCGCCGCGAAGATCAAGGTCATCAAGGCTGTGCGCGAGGTTGTCGAGGGCCTGGGCCTGAAGGAAGCCAAGGACATGGTCGAGGCTGCCCCCAAGACGATCAAGGAAGGCGTGTCCAAGGAAGACGCCGAGAAGATCAAGGCCAAGCTGGAAGAGGCTGGCGCGAAGGTCGAGATCAAGTAATTCCGTTATCCCTCTGCTGCACCGCCCATGCGGTGCAGCTTTTCTGTTTCTGCCGGTTCGCACTGCATCCCCGCCGCCGCGGCCGCATAGGCTGTCAGGGGGGTGAGCGCTGCGATGGGCGCAAGACGCGGGTTGCAGCAGGCGATGCGTGCGGCCGGGCTGCCAGACGAGGTGCTGCTGGACACGCCGCGGGTCGTGCTTTCGGGCATGGACCGCCTGATGCTGGAGAATCACCGGGGCGTGATCGAGTGCGCGCGCGACGTGGTGCGCGTACGCGTCGAGGGCGGGGAGCTGTGCGTGCGCGGCGCGGAGCTGTCGCTGTCGCACCTGCGGCCGGGCCTGCTGATCGTCGACGGCGCGCTGGAACAGGTGTCCTTCCAGCGCGCGGAGGGGCAGCCGTGAAGGCGGCCGGCAGCGTGCGCGTACGCGTACAGGGCCTCTCGCTGGAAAAGCTGCTCGCCCGAGCCCTGGAGGACGGCATCGCCCTGCGCAATGTCGAGCGCGAGTCGCCGCGTGCGATGCTGCTGAATGTCAGGGCGCGCGACTATCCGGCCCTGCAGGCGCTGTGCGAGCGCGTCGGCTGGCGCATGGATCCGGTCGCCGAAAGTGCTTCCTGCCGCGCGTGGCGCATGCTGCGGCGCCGTGCGATGCTCTCGGCCGCGCTGGCCGTGTTTTTGCTGGGCGTCTGGGCGGTCAACCTGTGGGTGTGGCGCGTGGACGTGCGCGCGGACCGGACGATGGCCGCTGTGGTGCGGACGCTGTTGGAAGCGCAGTCCATCGGCGTGGGCACGCGCAAGGCGACGGTTCCGATCGAAAGCCTGCGCGAAGAGCTGGCCCGTGCGCTGACGGAGGCCGTCTGGGTGGATGTGCGGGTGCAGGGTGTGTCGCTGGTCGTCGAGTGCGCGCCTGCGCGCCTGCCGGTCCCCGGCGAGTACGGCGGCGCGGCGCAGGACATCGTCGCCGCGCGCGACGGCGTCGTCGCGCAGCTGCTCGTCTATGCGGGCACGCCGAAGGTGCGCATTGGCGAGGCGGTCCGCCGGGGACAGGTGCTCGTCGCAGGTGAGGAGCGCACGTCGGGCGGCGAGGTCAAGCCCGTCGCGGCGCATGCGCAGGTCATGGCGCGGGTCTGGTATGAGGGACGGGCAGTGCTGCCCGCGTACGAGGAGCGCAGCGAGCCGACGGGGCGGGAGACCCTCGTGTGCACGTTGCAGACGCCCTGGGGCGGCGTCTCCTGGCCGGAACGGCCCGCGTATGCGGTCTTTGACCGCGAGGTGACGCGCCAGCCCGTCGTGGGGGCGTTCCTGCCCGTGACGCTGACGCAGGAGCGCTATGTCGAGGTGCGGGTGACGCGTACGGCGCGCGATGCGGCGGCGCTGCGGGCGGAAGCCGGTGCGGCGGCGGAGCAAATTGCGCTGGAAAACGCGCCATTTGACGCGCAGATTGTTGACAAATGGGTAGATTATAGTATGATAGAGGATGAGAAGATTTGCGCTGCGGCGGTGCTGGAGGCCGTTGAGTCCATCGGCGTGGCGCAGGGGGCGGACGTTGCGGCCGCTCCGGAAATGGAGGATTCCCCGATTGGCCGATAAGAACCTGACGCTGTCCGTGCAGGGCTCGGAGCACTGCATGACGCTGCTGGGCGCGAGCGATGCGAATCTGCGCACGCTGGCGCGCCAGACGAATACCGCCGTCTCCCTGCGGGGGACGGACCTGATGATCTCCGGCGAAGAACAGGACGTCGACTGTGCAGAGGCGGTCGTGCGCCAGCTGCTGACGCTGATGCGCCGCGGAGAGGCGGTCGACGCCTCGACGATCCAATACGCGGTGTCGCTGTGCCGTGCGGGCGAGCTGGACCGCATCGACGAGCTGATGAGCGACGTCGTCGCGGTGAACCACCGGGGCCGGCCGGTCAAGTGCAAGACCCTCGGACAGCGCGAGTACGTCGCGGCGATCCGAAAGCACGCGCTCACGTTTGGCGTGGGCCCCGCGGGTACCGGCAAGACCTATCTGGCCATGGCGGCCGCGACTGTGGCGCTAAAAAACAAGGAGGTCGAGCGCATCGTCCTCACGCGCCCGGCGGTGGAGGCCGGCGAAAAGCTCGGCTTCCTGCCCGGAGATCTGACGCAGAAGGTCGATCCGTACCTGCGTCCGCTCTACGACGCGCTCTTTGATCTGATGGGCGCGGAGAGCTATCAGCGCCTGGCCGACCGCGGCGTCATCGAGGTCGCCCCGCTGGCCTACATGCGCGGGCGCACGCTGTCGGATGCGTTCATCATCTTGGACGAGGCGCAGAATACCACCTCGGAACAGATGAAGATGTTTCTTACGCGCATGGGCTTTCGCTCGCGCATGGTGGTCACCGGCGATCTGACGCAGGTCGACCTGCCGCGCGGCCGGCGTTCCGGGCTGGACGAGGCGCTCGAAGTGCTTGCGGATGTGCCGGACGTCGCGGTTGCGCGCCTGACGCACCGGGACGTCGTGCGTCATGAGCTGGTACAGTCCATCGTGCTCGCATATGAGCGCCATGCCCGGCGCGAAAAGGAGGATTACGATGACACAGAAGGAAAAGAAATCCGCCAGAAGAATGCGCCAGATCATCCGTAACCGGCGCGCGGCGTCGGTCCTGCTCTTTGCGATCGCCTATGCGGCGGTGCTGGCGATGAGCATGGCGAGCATCGCGCCGGAGCGCTACTCGCTCAATGTCGGCGATGTGGCCAAGCAGACGATCACCGCCAGCAAGGACGTCGTGGACGAGGTGACGACCGAGCAGCGCCGTCAGGCTGCCGCCGAGCAGGCCCAGCCCGTCTATTACAAGGACGAGGGCGTCTCGGAGATCGTGCTGGCCGACTTTGAAAAGGCGTTTGAGGAATTCTATGCCGTGCAGGCGCTGGGCGAATCGCTGATGGCGGAGCGCGGACAGACGGCTGACAACGCGGAGTTCACACAGGCGGACTATGATGAGGCGCGCACGCTGCTGACCATGGTCGAGCTGAGCGACTATCAGATCAACACGCTGATGACCGCGGCCGCGGAGGATCTGAAAAACCTCCACCAGAGCCTGAGCTCGGCCACGCGTACGACGCTCATTGGCACCATCCCCGAGGGGTTTGAGAGCGACGCGATCAACAACATCCAGCAGTTGATCGCCTACAACACCAGCTCCGCCCTGTGGTGGAACGTCGCCAAGCCGCTGCTGAGCACGGTGCTGCAGCCCAACATGAAGATCGACCAGGAGGCCACCGAGCAGAACCGGCAGAAGGCCATCGACGAGGTCGAGCCGGTCGTGTACAAGCAGGGCGAGAACATCGTGCGCCAGGGCGAGCGCGTGACCAGCGCGCAGCTGGCGCTGCTGTCCTCGCTGGGCCTGCTGGAAGGGACGAGTTTCGACGCCAAGCTCTATGCGGGCGTGGGGATTTTGCTGCTGCTGCTGCTGCTCGTCATGGCGGGCGCGCTGCGCATGTTCGCATCCGATCTGCTGGGGGATACCAAGCAGCAGCTGCTGCTACTCATCATCGGCGTCCTGACGCTGGGCCTGTCCATCCTGGGCATCCGGCTGCACCTGTACGTCATCCTCGTGCCGCTGGGCGCGCTGATGGCGGCCAGCCTCATCGGAGCCGCCCCGGCGTATATCCTGAATCTCACGATCACAGCTGTCGTGTCCATGCTGGCGCTGCGCCTGAGCAGCAGCGCGCCGACGCAGGCGATCGCCGTGGCGCTGGCGGGCGTCGTGGGCGGCACGGCGGGCATCTATGCGCTGCGCAGGCGCGCCACGCGCGTGGGCCTGCTCATCTCCGGCCTGCTGGTGGGCGTGTGCGATCTGGGCGTTGTGCTGTGCGTGGGCGTCCTGACGAACAACGACATCCAGCCCGTGCTCAACGGCGCGCTCTTCTCCGCGCTGGGCGGCTTTGTGTCCGCCGTCATCTGCGTGGGCATCCAGCCGCTGCTGGAGACCGCGTTCAACCTGGTGACGCCCTCCAAGCTGCTGGAGCTGTCCAACCCCAACCAGCCGCTGCTGCGCCGGCTGATGATCGAGACGCCGGGCACCTATCACCACTCGGTCATCGTTGCCAACATCGCCGAGGCCGCCGCGGAGGCCATCGGCGCGAACGCGCTGCTCGTGCGAGTGGGCGCGTACTACCACGACATCGGCAAGCTCAAGCGGCCCAACTACTTCAAGGAGAACCAGATGGGCGAGAACCCGCACGACTACACCGAGCCGAAGGTGTCGGCGGAGATCCTCATCTCGCACGTGCGCGACGGCGTGGCGCTGGGGCAGAAAAACCGCCTGCCCGCCCCGATCATCGACCTGATCCGTCAGCACCACGGCGACACGCCGGTGCTCTACTTCTACCACAAGGCGCTCAAGGCCGGCGGAGAGACGCCCAACATCGAGGACTTCCGCTACGACGGGCCCAAGCCGCAGACGCGCGAGGCTGCTGTGCTGATGATGGCCGATACCGTCGAGGCAGCCGTGCGCTCCATGCCCGATCCCACGCCCGACAGCATCGCGCAGATGATCCGCAAGCTCGTGCGCGGAAAGGTCGAGGACGGCCAGCTCGATGAGTCGCCCATCACGTTCCGCGACGTGGAGCGCGTGTGTCAGGCCTTTGCGCAGGTGCTCAACGGCGTGTTCCATGAGCGCATCGAGTACCCGGATGTCGACCTGCACCCGGAGAACAAGCAGGTGCCGCCTGCGATTGCGGCCTACGTGGAGACGAGCGCGGACGAGCGCGCGCTGCGCGAGGCGGATGCGAAGAAGGAACAGGAGAGGGCACAGGCGGCGGACGCCGGTGCAGCCGACGCACCACAGGACGCGGAGGAGGCCGGCGAGCCCGAGGGAAAGGCGGAGGAAGATGAGGCTGGAAATTGACGGCGCCTGTCCCGACGTCGACGAGGCATTGTTGCGTCGCGTGGCCGACGCCTGCGAGCGCGTGGAGGGGCTTTCGGGCCGCTATCAGGCGCTGGTGATGTTCGTGACGGATGCGCGCATCCGCGAGATCAACCGCGAGATGCGCCAAAAGGATGCTGCGACTGACGTCCTGTCCTTCCCGACCTGCACATATCCGCACGGCAGTACGGCGGGGACATGCGAGCGGCTGCTGCGGCGCGAGCTCGACCCGGATACGGGCTGCGCGCACCTGGGCGACATCGTGATCTCGCTGGAGCACGCGCGCGCGCAGGCGGCGCAGTACGGGCACAGCGTGGCGCGCGAGATCGGCTATCTGCTCGCGCACGGGCTGATGCACGTGATGGGGTACGACCACATGGAGGAAGGGGAGAAGCAGATCATGCGCGAAAGAGAAGAGGCGGCGCTCAAGGCGGCGGGCCTGTCGCGCGACGGCGACGGCGAGCTGCTGGCGGCGGCGCGCGAGATGACGGCGCTGTCCTATGCGCCCTATTCGCACTACCCGGTGGGTGCCGCGCTGCTGGCGGCGGACGGCCGCGTCTTCACGGGCTGCAACGTCGAGTGCGCGGCCTACGGCGTGACGATGTGCGCCGAGCGCACCGCGCTTTGCAAGGCGGTCAGCGAGGGCGTCCGCTCGTTTGAGGCGATCGCGATCGCGGCGAACGGCTCCGCGCCCTATCCCTGCGGCGCGTGCCGTCAGATGCTTTACGAGTTTGCGCCCGACCTGCGCGTGCTGGTGACCTGGGGGGACGAGGTGCGCGAGACGACGCTGCGCGCGCTGCTGCCCGAGGGCTTTGGGCCCGACTCGCTGGCAGACGTGCAGAAGAAATAGAGGAGATACCATGCCGGACAAGAAGAAACCGTTTCATTCGGGCTTTGTGGCCATCCTGGGCCGCCCGAACGTGGGCAAATCCACGCTGATGAACAGGATGATCGGCGAGAAGGTCGCCATCGTCTCCAACCGCCCGCAGACGACGCGCAACCGCATCATGGGCGTCGTCTCGCATGACGACTGGCAGATTGTCTTTCTGGACACGCCCGGCCTGCACAGGCCGCGTACGCGCCTGGGCGAGTACATGGTCAAGGCCGCGCAGGATGCGACGGATGGCATCGACGCGCTGATCGTCATGGTCGACTGCACAGAGGTCGGTCCGCAGGACCGCGAGATCGTCGCGACGATGCGCAAGGAGCGCGTGCCCAAGGTGCTGGTCGTCAACAAGATCGACGCGGCGCCGGAGGAGAAGCTCATGGCCGTGCTCGCCTCGTTCAACGACTGTGGGTATGACGCGGTCGTGCCGGTCAGCGCGCAGAATGGCAAGGGCGTGGAGGAGTTGACGCGCGTGCTGCGCGGCTTCCTGCCCGAGGGCCCGCGCTATTTCCCCAGCGACATGGTCACCGACCAGCCCGAGCGCGTGCTGTGCGCGGAGATCATCCGCGAGAAGGCGCTGCGCAACCTGCGCGACGAGGTGCCGCACGGCATCGGCGTGGAGATGATGGCCATGACGCGCCTGTCGGATACGCTGACCGAGATCCAGGCGACGATCTACTGCGAGCGCGCGTCGCACAAGGGCATCATCATCGGCAAGCAGGGCGCGATGCTGCGCACGATCGGCACACAGGCGCGCCAGGACATCGAGCGCCTGCTGGATACGAAGGTGTCGCTCAAGCTCTGGGTCAAGGTGCGCGAGGACTGGCGCAACCGCATGGACGACCTGCGGACGCTGGGCTACGAATGAGCACGATCAAGACGCACGCGATCGTGGTGCGCCATGCGGACTACCGCGAGAACGACCGCATGGTCACGCTCTTTTCGCCGAACCTGGGCCGCGTGGAGGCGATCTGCCGCGGGTGCAGGCGGCAAAAGAGCCCGCTGCTCGCAGCGTCGGAGCTGCTGTGCGCGGGCGAGTTCGTGCTCTTTGAGAAGGGCGAGCGCCGCACCGTCGTCTCCTGCGCGGTGCAGGACAGCTTCTATCCGCTGCGCGCCGACTATGAGCGCCTGACCCACGGCCTGTACCTGACCGAGCTGTGCGAGGCGGCCATTCAGCCGGGGCAGGAGGCGGAGCGGCTGTTCCTGCTGCTGCTGCGCTCGCTGGCGCATCTGACCTATGGGGATGCGCCGGCCGGTCGCGTGACGGCCGTCTTTCTGTGCGGATACGCGTCGCTGCTGGGCTACCGGCCGCGCCTGGGGCGCTGCGTGCGCTGCGGGGCGGCGGTCGAGCCGGAGGCGGGCCGCGCCGCGCACTTCGACCTGGCTGCCGGCGGCGTGCTCTGCGCGCCGTGCGCGCTGCATGCGCTGACGGAGGCGGGGGCGCCCATGCGCATCCAGGCGGAGACGCTGCGCTTTCTGCGGGCGATCATGAAGCAGGGCCTGGACCTGATCGGCGAGGACCTGCCCATGCCGGACGAGGCGCTCGTCCTGCTGCGCCGGTACGTCGAGCTGCGCACGGAGCGCACCATTCGGTCGGCCAGGCTGCTGTCATGACCGGGAAAACCATACAAAGGGGTGCTCGAGGCGCCCATTAAACGACGACGGGGCAGCGCCGCATCAGCGGCGGCGCCCCTTTGCCATGCCGTCCAGAAAAGGCCGGCCCAAACAGAATGGAGAGTGCATGTGGCAGATGCGAGAAGGCCCCACTTCTTTGGAGAAGGTCATGCGGCGGTATGACGGAAGCGAGAAATTCTATTCGGATTTCTACATGAACTATTGGAAGAGGCACTGCTTCCCCTGATCGTCCGCACGATACAGGGCCAGATCGCGCTGGGCATCGATACCTCCTTATGTTATTGCATCGGCAGTGGGGAAAACTGCCGGTTTTTATCCCGGCTCAATGCCGACTACCGCTTCTTTGGGGCCGTCATTGCGCTGGCATACCCGCACTTCATCACGCAGTGCCATGCAACGCAGAGAGACGTGTTCGTTGAAAAATACCTGACGGCTCTGTGCAGGCCGTAAGGGCAGTGACTGCTTAAAGCGCTGCGCATGGTTGTATAGGGGGGAAGCTTACTCATGCCGGCTCACCACCATTTCCTCGCGTAGCTGCCGCAAGGCAAGCAGCATTTCTTCCCGTATCTGCTCCAGCAAAACAGAGAGTGCATCGGCAAGGAATGCGTTGCTCGATGGCTATTTTATGGGGTATCTGCTATCCGCTTGGTTCTATGACAGCTGGTTTTTCGGCGGCGTTTTGATAAGAAAGAGGGCATAGGCAAGGATAATGGCCAATTCAATCAAGGTGGAAATCATGCGCTTCTCAACGCTCAGGCTTGCTTGATTTGCAAAAGCACTAAGTATATTTATCATAGAATGAGTAACGATACAGGGAAGCAGACTTCTACCGCGGTAAAACAGAATTACAAACAGGAAACCAAAAGAAATCGCCCCCACAATTTGAAACAGATTTGCTACAAGTGCCATACCGCTACCGTTTACTAAATTCACTAAATGTCCAATACCAAATGTAACGCTCGAAATGATGATCGCTGTTTTCACATTGTCCTTACCAATCGCCTTAAAAAGGAAACCTCGAAAAATCACTTCTTCTATAAATCCAACGCATAGCATTAAAATAATATGACAGACCATTTCCAACCAAGCGTAGCTTATCATCATCCCATTCCAAAGATTGCTTGTAGCCAAAATGATCAACGGAATGTAGTAAAGAAACTGGCGAGCCGATACAGATGATTTACAAAGCCCAT
>MHCFR05601__coassemble_1820_pt1 | contig 10851 bp, 8 predicted proteins | sample MHCFR05601__metabat2_low_PE_030 | metagenome-assembled genome bin MHCFR05601
AGTGCAGAGGGGCAATGTCCCTCTGCCGGGGGTCCAGGGGGCAGCGCCCCCTGGTGACGGGGGGCCAGGGGGCAGCGCCCCCTGGTCAGTCGTCCGCGTCCAGCCCCGCAAAGAAGGCGGCATAGTCGCAGCCGTACAGCTTGCGCAGCTCGATCAATACGCTCGCGCGGATGTTCAGCTCGCCCGCCTCGTATTTCGCATAGGTGCTGCGGCCGATGTCGCAGCCCCGCCGTTGCAGTGCCGCGCACAGCTTCTCCTGCGAGAGGCCCTTCTCCAGCCGCAGGCGGCGCAGGTTGTCCCCCATGTTGCGGTCGCGCCGGATCTTCTGTTCCATCTGCTCCGCCTCCCCCGGGCGTCTAGTCGTCCGCGTCCTCCTCAAAGGAATAGGCGTTCAGCTCGTCAAAGTCCAGAAACTCCGAGAGCGTCATGTTGAACGCCAGGGCGATCTTGTGCAGCGTTCTGACCCGGGGATTCTTCGTCAGGCCGCGCACGATGTTGTCCAGCGTGGACTGCCTGACGTCGCTCATGCCGGCAAGCCCGTTGATCGTAATGCCCCGCTCGGCGCACAGCTGGCGGATTCGCCGCACATAGAGCTCCGAATAGTCCATGGCCATCCCTCGTCGCTATCATTACCCGTTTCCGGGTTCTTATGATGATAACAACAAAATGTGGGCAGATTACCCGTATACGGGTTGACAGCTGGAAGATCTTTGCCTTACAATGGGTTTACCCGAATTCGGGTAAACCGGCGTAAGGGTGATGTCATGCCTACCTGTACATTTTTCGGGCATCGCGACTGTCCGGCCTGCGTCAGGCCGCGGCTGCGGGCGGTGCTGGTGGAGTGGATCGAGCAATGCGGCGTGGACCGGTTCTATGTGGGGCGGCAGGGGGCCTTTGACGCGATGGCGCGCGCCGTGCTGCAGGAGCTGGCGCAGGTCTATCCCCACATCGAATACGCCGTGGTGCTGGAGCGGATGCCGGGCCGGGCCGGGCAAGGCGGCCCGGTCCCTGCCGACACGCTGTTTCCGGAGGGGCTGGAGCGCGTGCCGGCCCGGTTCGCCATCCCGTGGCGCAATACGTGGATGCTCTCGCGCTCGGACTATGTGGTCACCTACGTCACCCACAGCTGGGGCGGCGCCGCCCGGTTTGCCGCACAGGCCATCCGGCAGCAAAAGCGGGTCGTCAACCTCGCCCCGGGCAGGGCTTTGCCCTGCACCCACTAAGGGCCTGCGTTTGACGCGGGCCGTAGCGTATGCACGCAAAAAGGCCCGCGCAACGCGCGGGCCGTAGCGGGGAGTGCAGAGGGGCAATGTCCCTCTGCCGGGGGTCCAGGGGGCAGCGCCCCCTGGTCAGTCGATGATCTTGTCGAAGTCGTAGGCCACGCCGTAGGTCTGCACGCGCACGAGCTTCATGACCTGCTCGGTCTTGGGCGCGTCGGCGGCGTCGGTCTTGACCGCGGCGATGGCGTCGACGGTCTCCATGCCGCCCAGCACGCGGCCGAACGCGGCATACTGGCCGTCCAGGTAGGTGGCGTCGGCCTGGCAGATGAAGAACTGCGAGCCGGCGGTGTCGTAGCCCTCGGCGCGGGCCATGGACAGCACGCCGCGCTCATGGGAGATGGCGTTCTCCACGCCGTTGCCGGTGAACTCGCCGGTCACGGCATAGCCGGGGCCGCCGGTGCCGTCGCCGTTGGGGTCGCCGCCCTGGATCATGAACCCGTCGATCACGCGATGGAAGCGCAGGCCGTCATAGAACCCGGCGTTGGCCAGGGAGACGAAGTTGCCCACGGTCTGCGGCGCGGTCTGCGGGTACAGCTCGCCATAGACGACGCTGCCGTCGTTCATGACGAGGGTGAAGACGGGCAGCTTGTCCGCCGCGTCCAGCTCCGCGGCCGTGACGGCGGCGGCGTTGTCGGCCGCAAGCGCCGTCTCCCGGTCGGTCACGGCGAGCAGGGCGTCCTCCACATAGCCCGCGAAGTCCGTGCCCACCGCCTGCACGTAGGCGTAGAGCGTGCCGTCCACGCTCACGCGGCCCTCGACGCTCAGGCCGGCCCCGGCCTCGAGCGTGGCCAGCGCGTCGCCGCCGGGCACGTCGGTCAGCGCCGCCGCCTCGGCGGGCGTGGCGTAGATCTCCTCTGGCACGGCCGCGGGCTCGATGACCTCCGGCACCACCAGCAGCTGCACGTTCGTCAGCTCGATGGGCCGCTCGGCCAGCCACTGCTCCTCCGCCGCCACGTAGGCGTCGGTCTTCTTCTGGTCGTTGACGGTCGCGGTCAGGCTCTCGCGCAGCGCGTCCAGCCCGATCTCGCCCGGCGTCAGATCCGCCGCATAGCGCAGGATGTGATAGCCGTACGTCGTCTCGATGACGCCCGTGGTGTCGCCCACCGCCTGCAGCGCCATGGCGTTATCCACAAAGCTCTGGTCGTACGTCTGGCTGCCCGCGAACACCGGATAGCCCGCGTCCGCGATCGGATCGCCCAGCGCCGGATCCTCGCTGTAGGCCGCGGCCACATCCTCGAACGCTTCGCCCGCCTCGAGCGCCGCCAGCGCGGCCTCGATCTTCGCGCGGCCCTCAAGCGGCGCGGCCTCGCCCGCGGTCGCCTCGCTCGCGGTCGCCTCGGACGCCGTCGCCTCGGACGCCGTCGCCTCGGCCGCCTCGTCCTCCGGCTTCATGACGAGCACGTGCTGCACCAGGCGCACGCCCTCGGGCGTGTACACCGTCTGCACGCCGTTCAGGTAGTCGTTCAGGAACGCGTCGCGGTCGGCGTCGTAGGTCTCCTTCGCCTGCGCGATCTGCGCGTCATACGCCGCCTGCACGTCCTCCTCGGTCGCGCTGACGTCGCCCGTGACCTCCTCGTAGAGCATCGCGAGCTTCTCGCTCACGACCGCCGAGCGCTGCAGCAGCTCCCGGTCATACCCGCTCTGCTCGAAGAGCAGGTCCACCTGCGCGGCGACCTCCTCCTCCGACGCGGTCGGCATCGCCTCCGCGTACAGCTGCAGGTACTGCTCGTACATCGCGTCAAACTCCGCCGCCGCCTGGTCGCGGATCTCCTGCTCGCGCTCCGGCGTGATCGACAGGCCCAGGTCGTCAAACACGGCGAGGTAGACCTTCTCCTGGAGCATCGAGGTGACCACATTCTCCGCGATGAAGAGCTGGTAGTCCTCCTCCTCCGTGTCGATCACCTGGCCGTAGTACTGCGACATCATCGAGGCATAGTAGAGCTTCATGCCCTCCACGTCCGCGACCGCCTCGCCATAGGTGAGCGTCACGTCGTCGCCCGCCGTGCCGACGATGTCGTCCGGCTGCGGGTCATAGACCGCCTCGGAGGCCGTCGCGTCGGAAGGCGTGGCCTCGGCAGGCGTGGCTTCGTCCGTCACGACGATATCCGTCGGGCCGTCCGCGCCGCCGATCACGGCCTCGCCGGGCGTGGCCTCGGCAGGCGTCGCCTCGTCCGTCACGACGATATCCGTCGGGCCGTCCGCGCCGCCGATCACGGCCTCGCCGGTCGTGGCCTCGTCGGGCGTGGCTTCGTCCGTCACGGAGAGGGCCGCGGGCTCGGCCGCCGGCGCTTCGGTCGGCTCGGCCGTCGGGGCTTCGGTCGGCTCGGCCGTCGGCTCCTCGGTCGGCTCGGCCGTCGGGGCTTCGGTCGGTTCAGCCGTCGGCTCCTCGGTCGGCTCGGCCGTCGGGGCCTCCGTCGGTTCGGCGGTCACCTCGGGCGTCGCGGTGGGCGCCGGCGTCTCGGACTGCTGGCATCCCGCGAGCGCGAAGAGCATCGCGCCCACGAGCAGGCAGCAAAGGATCTTGCGGAAGTGCTTCATGCTGACATTCCCTCCATTAGGAAATTGCGCAGGGGCCGTCCCCACGGCGGAGGCGCCCGCTATACGGGATATTATAGCAAGGATTGCCCCGGCGCGCAAACGTTTTTTGCCCTGCCGAAAGGACGCGCGGCGCGCGCGGCGGGATGCTGGCGGTTTTCGGCAGCGCCCCTTTGCAATTCGCCCGCGGTCTGCTATAATAGAGGAAGCAAACCGACAGGAGGCTTTCCGATGAGCAAACGCCGCATGGCCTGCGCGCTGCTGGCCCTCTCGCTGTTCGTGCCCGCGCTGGCGCAGGCCGACATCCAGGTGACGGAGGCATACCGCTCCTTCATCTACAAGAACGACGTGCGCCGCGACAAGAAGGTCGCATACTATGACAATGTGTATGCGGTCAATCACGGCGAATACCTGCTCCAGCCGTTCAGCGCCGACGTGCCCGCCGAGTATTTTGTGGACGACGGCGCGGGCGCGTATGCGCTCTCGCCCATCGTGCTGGATGTGACCGACGCCATGCGCGCGCGCCTGTACGGCGCGGACGTGGGCGAGACGGCGCTGTACTACGGCCAGTACTGCGAGCGCGTCGAGAACCGCGCCGGGGATTGGGGCTTCTCGGGCATCCATGAGGGCATCGACTTCCGCAACGCCGCGGGGTGCGACGTGTACGCCATCCTGGGCGGCGAGGTGCTCAAGCGCGGCGGCGACAAGGACGGCACGGTGGCCATCTACAACGCCGATTACGACGTGACGGTGCTGTATCTGCACGTGCGCGACGTGCCGCTCAAGATCGGGCAGGTCGTGCAGCCGGGCGAGCGCATCGGCTGCGAGGGGGACAAGGGCTCCGGCTCCGAGTACACGCACGTGGAGGTGCGCAAGGGCGAGCAGAAGTGGCCCAACGCCTACCGCAACGCGCAGCTGGAGAGCGACGATCCCTACGCGGTGATGATCGTGGCGCTGAACATCCCCGAGTCCACGCGCGAGCCCATCACGGCGCGCGCCGCCGCGGAGGCCGAGGCCGCGCGCATCGCGGCCGAGGAGGAGGCCGCGCGCATCGCCGCCGAGGAGGAGGCCGCGCGCCTGGCCGCCGAGGAGGCCGCGCGCGTCGCCGCCGAGGAGGAGGCCGCGCGCCTGGCCGCTGAGGAGGCCGCCCGCGCCACGCCCACGCCCTCGCCGGAGCCGACGGCCACGCCCGTGCCGACCCCGACGCCCGAGCCCACGCCCGAGGTGCTCGACGAGCTGCCCGACGATCCCGCCGACGACGGCTACGGCTTCGCGGAGTGACGGGGTTACGAGGAGTGACGGCGGGGGGGGGATGCCCCTCCCCCCGCGCCCCCCGGCGCCAGGGGCCCGGGGACAACAAAAGAAATGGGGACGTGCCTTGCACGTCCCCATTTGGCGGGCGCAGGGCAAAGCCCTGCCGGGGGCGCGGGGCGCGCAGCCCCGCACGGAACCCCTGCGCCCCCGGGAGGCGTCTTGAGAAAGGAGATCATGCCGTATGAAGAAGCGCATCCGCCTGCTCGCCACGGGCGGCACGATTGCCAGCGGCGAGGGCGCGCAGGGCCTGCGCCCGTCGCTGTCGGCCAAGGAGGTGCTCGCCTACCTGCCGGGGCTGGACGCGCTGTGCGATGCGGAGGCCGAGGACATCCTGTTCCTGGACAGCTCGAACATCCAGCCGGAGGAGTGGCGGGTGATCGCCCGCGCCTGCGCGGCCGCGCTCGAGGACTGCGACGGCGTGGTCGTCACGCACGGCACGGACACGATGGCATACACCGCGGCGATCCTGTCGTTCATGCTGCAGGGGCTGCAAAAGCCGGTGATCCTCACCGGCTCGCAGCTGCCCATCACGCACCTGATGAGCGACGGGCGCACCAACCTGGCCAACGCCTTTGCCGCGGCCTGCGCCGGGCATCCGGGCGTGTACGTGGTCTTCAACAACCGCATCATCGCGGGCACGCGCGCCTTCAAGGTGCGCTCCATGGGCTTTGACGCCTTCCGCTCGGTCAACGCGCCCTATGCCGGCGAGGTCGACGCCCGCGGCGTGCGCATGGAGCATCCGCTGCCCGTGCAGCAGGGCCCGCTGCGCCTGCTCGACCGCGTCGAGCCCGCCGTGTGCCTGATCAAGCTCATCCCCGGCACCAATCCCGCGCTGTTTGACGCGCTCATCCCCCTGGGCTACCGCGGCGTCGTCGTCGAGGCCTTCGGCGTCGGCGGCTTCCACTACCTGCGCCGCAACCTCCTGCCCCGCCTGGAGGCCCTGCACCGCGCCGGCGTCGTCGTGCTCGTCACCAGCCAATGCCTGTACGACGCCACCGACCTGCCCCGCTATGAGACCGGCGCCCGCCTCAGCCCCGGCGCCGCCGTCGCCGCGGGCGATATGACCACCGAGGCCGCCGTCACCAAGCTGATGTGGGCCCTCGGCCAGACCGCCGACCCCTGCGAGGTCGAGCGCATCCTGCTCACGCCCCTATGCGGCGAGCTGTCCCGGGGCGACCGGGGCGCTGCCCCGGACCCCGGCAGGGGAGGCAGTGCCTCCCCTGCACCCCGCCGCTAAGGGCCGCACATTGTGCGGCCCTGGGGATCACCGGGCGGGACACATTGCCCCTCTGCACTCCCCGCTAAGGGCCGCCCCGGGGGCTCTGCCCCCGGCCCCCGGTCGGGGGAGGATGCCCTCCCCCGACACCCCCGCGCCAAGGGCCGCACATTGTGCGGCCCTATTTTTTACCGCCAAGTCCCACCCAAATGCCAAGGCCCGCGCATGGCGCGGGCCGCAGTGGGTGCAGGGCAAAGCCCTGCCGGGGGCGCGGGGCGCGCAGCCCCGCACGTTCCCCTTCCCCGGGTCAGGATTCGACGTGCGGCGTGCCGGTGACAAAGAGCTGACACGCGGCGAGGCGGGCGATGCCGGCGGACTGCGCGCCGGGGAGATAGCTCAGCTCGATCTCGAAGGTGCGCACGCCGTCGCCGGCCTCAAAGGCGCAGGCCTCCTCGTAGAGCAGGTCGCCGCTGGTGACGGTCTTGAGCACGCGGCGGTCGCCGCCGGTGGTCTCGACCAGGGCGGCATAGAGGCCGGGGGCCTCGTCCAGGGCCTGGGTGCTGCCGAAGAAGACGGTCATGTCCACGGCGCCGGGCTGGCCGACCAGGGAGCTGCCGGAGACCTCGAACGGGTAGGACGCGGCGGCGGCGGGGCCGACGGTGGGCCGCACGTCGACGGAGACGGCGGCATTCAGGTCAAAGGAATGCGTGCCGGCATAGACGGCGGAGACGTCCGCGGCGCTGGTGTAGATGGCCAGCGAACCGGCGGCGAGGGACACGCCCACGCACACGGTGAGCAGGAAGAGCAGGAATCCGTTTTGTTTCATGGCTCGAACAACCCTTTCTGAAGGGGACGCGGGGGCGCGTCCGCAAGAGGGTTGCCGTGCGGGGCGTCAAAAAAAGATCCGCCCCGCGCCCCAGAGGGGCGACACGGCAACTGGCTGCCATTCCGTCCCGGAGGGGACGGGTCAGGCCCTGTAGCTTTGCGTCGCAGCCTTTCGGCTGTTTTGCCTTGATCGTATGGAAAGGTAGATCTTGACGAGGGTATTATACCACGTTTTCCTGTCCGCGTCAAGGGGGGAGCGTCTTGACAAACGGGCGCGGATGGGCTACGCTACAGACAGGAAAAAAACGGCCGGGACTTCCCGGCAGAGGGAGTGATGGGATGTATACGGCGTTCAGCGTGGACCCCTGGAAGCTGACGGAGCACGCGGTGCCGCGGGATCACATGCGCCTGTCGGAGAGCCTGTGCTCGCTGGGCAACGGGTACATGGGCATGCGCGGCAACTTTGAGGAGACGTACACGGGCGACAGCCACCGGGGCACGTACCTGGCGGGCGTGTGGTTCCCGGACAAGACGCGCGTGGGCTGGTGGAAGAACGGCTACCCGCAGTACTTCGGCAAGGTGATCAACGCCATGAACCTGATCTCGCTGCGCGTGATCGTGGGCGGGCACGAGATCGACCTGTTCAAGGACGACGTGGTCGCCTACGAACGCACGCTGGACATGCGCCGGGGCGTGCTCTCGCGGGCGTTCACGGTGCGGCTGGAGCAGGGCGACGTCGAGGTCGCGGTGGAGCGCTTCGTCTCGCTGACGCGGCGCGAGGCGCTGGCCGTGCGCATGGCGGTGACGCCGTCGTTTGCCGCGCAGGTGCGGCTCGTGCCGGCGCTGGATGCGCGCGTGCGCAACGAGGACAGCAACTACGACGAGACGTTCTGGGAATTCACCGGCCAGGGCACGCGGGGCGGCGCGGCGGCGTCGATGCTGCCGGAGGCGTACCGCTCCTCGTATGAGGCCTCGGCGCTCGAGGGCGCGGCGCACTACGTGTGCGCCAAGACGAAGGAGAACCCCTTCGGCACGCCGCGCTTTGCCGTGTGCGGCGCGATGAGCTGCTCGGCGATCGGCGTCTCCCCCGTCTCGGCCGAGACGGACGCGGGCTTTGCCGCGGCGCTGTACGCCGGCCGGCTGGACGCCGGCGAGACCGCCGTGCTGGATAAGTTCGTCGCCGTCACGACCTCGCGCGACGTGGACGAGCAGGCGCTGGCGCCCCAGGCGCTGCGCATCTGCCGGGAGGCGCGGGCCATGGGCTACGACGCGCTGCGCGAGGCGCACGAGGCGGCCTGGGCGGCGCGCTGGCGGCGCGCGGACGTGGAGCTTTGCGGCGACGACGCGGCGCAGCAGGGCGTGCGCTACAACATCTTTCAGCTCTTCTCTACCTATTATGGAGAGGATGCGCGCCTGAACATCGGGCCCAAGGGCTTCACCGGCGAGAAGTACGGCGGCGCGACCTACTGGGACACCGAGGCCTACTGCCTGCCGCTGTATATGGCCATCGCCGGCCAGGACGTGGCCCGCCAGCTGCTGCGCTACCGCTACCTGCAGCTGTCCGGCGCGCGCCACAACGCCAGGATGCAGGGCCTGCCCGGCGCGCTGTATCCCATGGTCACATTCACCGGCGTGGAGTGCCACAACGAGTGGGAGATCACGTTTGAGGAGATCCACCGCAACGCGGCCATCGCCTACGCGATCTTCAACTACGTCACCTACACCGGCGACGAGGCCTACATCGACGAGTGCGGCATCGACGTGCTCGTCTCCATCGCCCGCTTCTTCGTCGGGCGCGTGCACCTGCAGCGCGAGAAGGGCGTGTACATGATCCACGGCGTCACCGGCCCCAACGAATACGAGAACAACGTCAACAACAACTGGTACACCAACCGCATGGCCGCCTGGTGCCTGACCTATGCCGCCGAGCAGGCGCGCCGCCTCGGCCCCGAGCGCTGCGCCGACCTGGGCCTGATGGACGAGGAGCTCGCCCGCTTTGACGACATCGCCGCGCGCATGTACCTGCCCTATGACGCGCAGCGCGACGTGTTCGTGCAGCACGACACCTTCCTGGACAAGGACCTCATGCCCGCCAGCGCCATCCCCGAGGACGAGCGGCCCATCAATCAGCACTGGTCCTGGGACCGCATCCTGCGCTCGTGCTTCATCAAGCAGGCGGACGTGCTGCAGGGCCTGTACTTCCTGGGCCACCTCTACGACCGCGATACCAAGGAGCGCAACTTCCACTTCTACGAGCCCATGTGCGTGCACGAATCCAGCCTCTCCCCCTGCGTGCACGCCATCCTCGCCGCCGAGATCGGCGACATGGACAAGGCCGTGGAGATGTACGCCCGCACCTCGCGCCTGGACCTGGACAACATCAACAACGACACCGGCGACGGCCTGCACATCACCTCCATGGCCGGCGGCTGGCTGGCCATCGTCCAGGGCTTTGCGGGCATGCGCACCCAGACCGGCCGCCTGAGCTTTACGCCCGTGCTGCCCGCGTGCTTCACCCGCTACGCGTTCCAGATCGTCTACCGCGGCCGCCTGCTGCGCGTCGAGGTCGACGCGGGCGGCGCGCGCGTCACGCGCCTGGAGGGCGAGCCGCTGACGTTCCTATTGAACGGCGTGGAGACCACCGCCTGACCCCGGGGGCGTATAGACCGCGGGTCTGTTTTGCGGTCGGACTGCGTCCGCTTGCAACTGCTGCAACGGATTCAGGCAGACGTTGCGCGCGGACGGCATGACGCGGGGTGCAACGGATTGCGGCAGACCGTGCAACGGGATCCGCGGATTGCAACGGATTTGGGCAGACGTTGCAGGGGAAACCGACGGCGAAAAGCCATGCGCCGGGCCATACGGGGCGGACCTGCAACGGATTTGGGCAGACAGTTGCAACGGAGGGGCGCAACGGATTGCGGCAGACCGCGCGGGGAGGCGGTTGCAACGGATTGCGGCAGACCTGATGTGCATATCAAAACCGACCCGCGGTTTCCAACGCGTTTTTGCGATGCAACGGCGGCTCCAGGGGGCGCGTTGCAACGGAGCGCCGCAACGTCTGCCCAAATCCGTTGCAACGTCTGCCGCAAACGGTTGCCGGGTCTGCCCGAATCCGTTGGCCCGTCGGCCCGCAACGGTTGCAGGTAGACGCGCGAACCCCTTGTCCCGCCTGGGTTTTCGGGCACTGCCCCGCGCCCTATAGTTCCATAGAATCCCTAGGATTCTTATATCTGGGAAGGCCCGCTCCCTGCGCGGCGGGCCTTCCAGGGAGAACGGCGACAGCCCGCAACCGGACGCTTCCCCGCGCGGTTGCAGGCGAGCGGACGGCATGCAGGACGTGGGTCTCCCCTGCGTCGTCGGCGGGCGGGCCGTGGCTGTTTGGGGAAAGGCCGGGCTGTGCGGCGATGGGGCCACGGGGCAGGAACAACCTGCCTGTGCGTCTGCTGGAAAATGCGCTTGACATCGCCGGTCCCCTATGATACCCTTGTCTTGGACATCTGAGCCGGTGTTTATCGTGTAAACATGAAAAGCGGCCCCCACGGATCGATCGCCGGCGGGGCGCTTTGCGTTACCCAGAGGGCGGCGCGGTTTTTCGTGTAAACACGGTAACGCGTGTAATCCCGGTAATCCCGGTAATCCCGGTAATCCCGGTAATCCCGGTAATCCCGGTAATCCCGG
>MHCFR05601__coassemble_1856_pt1 | contig 10606 bp, 8 predicted proteins | sample MHCFR05601__metabat2_low_PE_030 | metagenome-assembled genome bin MHCFR05601
GCTCAGCAGCTCGCGGATCTCCATCTCCACCAGCTCCAGCAGCTCCTCGTCGTCCATCATGTCCGTCTTGTTCATGAACACCACGATGTAGTGCACGCCCACCTGCCGCGCCAGCAGAATGTGCTCGCGCGTCTGCGGCATCGGGCCGTCCGGCGCGGAGACCACCAGGATCGCGCCGTCCATCTGCGCCGCGCCCGTGATCATGTTCTTCACGTAGTCCGCGTGGCCCGGGCAGTCCACGTGCGCATAGTGACGCTTCGCCGTCTCATACTCCACGTGCGCCGTGTTGATCGTGATGCCGCGCGCCTTCTCTTCCGGCGCCTTGTCGATCTCGTCGTAGCGCATCGCCTGCGCTTCGCCGAACTGCGCCAGCACCATCGTGATCGCCGCCGTCAGCGTCGTCTTGCCGTGGTCCACGTGTCCGATCGTGCCGATGTTCACGTGCGGCTTGGTGCGCTCAAACTTTTGCTTCGCCATGGGGGTTCCTCCTTACTCATTCCCGCACAGATGCGGTCTTTCATGCTTGAGCCGGGGACGCGGGCGGCATTACGCCTTGCCCGCGCGCTCCCCGACGACCTTCTCAGTGATGGACTTGGGCGCCTGCTCGTAGTGCGCGAACTGCATGGTGTACACGCCGCGGCCCTGCGTGCGCGAACGCAGCGCGGTCGCGTAGCCGAACATCTCGCCCAGCGGAACCATCGCGTGGATCTCCTGGGTGTTGCCGTTGGTGTCCATGCCCTCGATGCGGCCGCGGCGGCTGTTCAGGTCGCCGATGACGTCGCCCATGTAGTCGTCGGGCACGGTCACGTCGACCTTCATCACGGGCTCCAGCAGGCAGGGATCGGCCTTCTTCAGGCACTCCTTGAAGGCCATGGAGCCGGCGATCTTGAAGGCCATTTCAGAGGAGTCGACCTCGTGGTAGGAGCCGTCGTACACGATGGCGCGGAAGTCGACGACCTCGAAGCCGCCGAGCAGGCCGTTCTGCGCAGCTTCGCGGATGCCCGCGTCGATGGGCGCGATGTACTCCTTGGGGATCGCGCCGCCCACGACATTGTTGACGAACTCATAGCCGGCGCCGGGCTCCAGCGGCTGCAGCTCAATCCAGCAGTCGCCGTACTGGCCGTTGCCGCCGGACTGGCGCACGAAGCGACCCTCTGCCTTGGCAGACTTGCGGATCGTCTCGCGGTAGGCCACCTGCGGCGCGCCGACGGTCGCCTCGACCTTGAACTCGCGCAGCAGGCGGTCGACGATGATCTCCAGGTGGAGCTCGCCCATGCCGGCGATGATCGTCTGACCCGTCTCCTGGTTGGTGTAGGTCTTGAAGGTGGGGTCTTCCTCAGCCAGACGCAGCAGGGCGAGGATCATTTTGTCCTGGCCGGCCTTGGTCTTGGGCTCGATGGCGACCTGGATGACGGGATCCGGGAACTCCATGTTCTCCAGGATGACCTGCGCCTTGTCGTCGCACAGCGTGTCGCCGGTGGTCGTATCCTTGAAGCCCACGACGCCCGCGATGTCGCCGGCGTAGACCTCTTCGATCTCCTTGCGCTCGTTGGCGTGCATCTGCACAATGCGGCCCATGCGCTCGCGCTTGCCCTTGGTGGAGTTGAGCACGTAGGAGCCGGACTTGATGTGGCCGGAATACACGCGGATGAAGGCCAGCTTGCCGACGAACGGGTCGGTCATGATCTTGAAGGCCAGCGCGGAGAAGGGCTCGTCGTCCGAGGCATGGCGCTCGCACTCCTCGCCGGTCTTGGGGTTCACGCCCTTGATGGACGGGATGTCCACCGGAGAGGGCATGTACGCCACGACGTTATCCAGCATGGGCTGCACGCCCTTGTTGCGGTACGAGGTGCCGCACATCACCGGGAAGAAGCGGCAGGCGATGGTGCCCTTGCGGATGGTGGCGCGGATCTCGTCGACCGTCGGCTCCTCGCCCATGAGGAACTTCTCGGCCATGTCGTCGTCCAGTTCGCAGACCGCCTCGACCATCTTGTCGTGGTACTCCTTGGCCTGATCCAGGAGCTCGGCGGGGATGTCCTCGTCGCGCACATCCTTGCCCAGATCGTCGTAGTAGATCTCGGCGCGCATGGTGATCAGGTCGATGATGCCGCGGAAGTCGCTTTCAGAGCCAATGGGCAGCTGGATCGGCACGGCGTTGGCGTGCAGGCGGTCGTGCAGCATCTGCACGACGCGGAAGAAATTGGCGCCCATGATGTCCATCTTGTTGACGTACACCATGCGGGGGACGCCGTACTTTTCGGCCTGACGCCAGACGGTCTCAGACTGCGGTTCGACGCCTCCCTTTGCGCAGAAAACGGCTACGGCACCATCGAGAACGCGCAGAGAACGTTCGACTTCGACGGTAAAATCGACGTGACCGGGCGTATCGATGATGTTGATACGGTGGCCCTTCCAATAGCAGGTCGTGGCGGCCGAGGTGATCGTGATGCCGCGCTCCTGCTCCTGGGCCATCCAGTCCATCGTAGCGGCGCCTTCGTGCACCTCGCCGATCTTATGCGTACGGCCCGTGTAGAAAAGGATGCGCTCCGTGGTGGTCGTCTTACCGGCGTCGATGTGTGCCATGATGCCGATGTTGCGGACCTTGTCCAGCGGATGGCTTCTAGGCATAGTCGTTCATCCTCCTTCCCGATATGGTGGGATCGATATAGATCGTGTTTTTCATCTCGGCATGTCTTACCAGCGGTAGTGCGCGAACGCCTTGTTCGCCTCGGCCATGCGGTGCATCTCTTCCTTGCGCTTGACCGCGTTGCCGGCGTTGTTGGCGGCGTCCATGATCTCGGCGGCCAGGCGCTCGGCCATGGTCTTCTCGCCGCGCTTGCGGCTGAAGTCGACCAGCCAGCGCAGCGCCAGGGTCTGACGGCGCTCCGGGCGGATCTCCACAGGCACCTGGTAGGTGGCGCCGCCCACGCGGCGGGCCTTGACCTCCAGAGAGGGCAGAATGTTGTTCAGGCCGGCCTGGAAGACCTCCATGGCCTCCTTGCCCGTCTTCTGGGCGATGGTCTCGAACGCGTCATAGCACACGGCCTGCGCGACGCCGCGCTTGCCGTCGAGCATGACCTGATTGATCAGCTTGGTCACGAGGGTGGTCCCGTAAACGGGATCCGGCAGCACCTCGCGCTTGGGAATAAATCCACGTCTGGGCATTGTCTATACCTCCCTATTGCGAGTCACAAAACTGTTGAAAGAGCAGCGTGCGGTCCGGACCTCCTGCGCGCGATCGCGCCTCAGCATGACGCGGCGCGCGCGGAAACCGCCCGTCGGGCCTGCGGCCGGGCCTGCATCCCGCCGTTCCACGCAGGGATGCCGTCCGTCCGCCGCCTCGCGAGGGGCAGGCGTCTTCTTGTCGCGCCCGGGTGGGCGCGTAACCGCTTCCGGCGCTGGGCCGGGTTACTTCTTCGGGCGTTTTGCGCCGTACAGAGAGCGGGACTGCATGCGCTTGGCCACGCCGGCGGCGTCGAGCGCGCCGCGGATGATGTGGTAACGCACGCCAGGCAGATCGCGGACGCGGCCGCCGCGGATGAGCACGACGCTGTGCTCCTGCAGGTTATGGCCGATGCCCGGGATATAGCAGGTGCCCTCGATGGAGTTCGTCAGGCGAACACGAGCGATTTTGCGCAGAGCCGAGTTCGGCTTCTTGGGCGTGGTGGTCTTGACCGAGAGGCAGACACCGCGCTTCTGCGGGCACTTCTGCAAGATAGGCGCGGTCGACTTGTTGACGACCTTTTCTCTTCCCTTGCGGATCAACTGATTGATCGTAGGCATGGAAGCACCTCCTTGATTTCTTACGTCAAAATGAAAAACATGTATCTATAAAAATCCGCGCAACCCTCGCGAACCTTATAGCGAAACCCGCGGGCCGGGCCGACCGAAACCGCCCCGAAACCGCACAAAAACCGGGCACAGCCGCAGGGCTGTCCCAGGGGAAGGCTGTTTTCAGCGGCGCTGCACGCCCGCAGCGGCGGCGGCCACATCGATACCGCACGCCTGGCCGAGCGCCTTCATCGACTCGACCTCGTGACAGGGGATGTTCAGGTCGTAGCAGCGATCCATGACCCGCTTGGTCAAAAACGGGTCGGCGTCCCGCGCGACATACGCGCGCGCGATCCTGCCCGCATCCAGCGCGCGCAGCAGCTGTTTGGTGCCGACGACGCGCCGCGTGGCATCGCTGAGCTCTGACAGCATGGCGACCTCCCTTTCGCGTTTGCGACCGGACACAGACCGGCCAGTAAACCATTACATGATACCATCATGCGCGCCGCCTGTCAATGCAAATTCTTGCATTTTCGCAAAACTTGGGGGGATTCACGACAAAGCCGCGCCCCGCATGCGCGCTTTTTCTATTATACCCCGTTTTTCCCATAAATTCAAGCGGCGCGGACAGGAAAATCCCGTCCGCGCCGCGTTCTCGCCCGGCTCAGCCGTTGCCCAGCCGGATGAAGGCCACGTAGTCGATCCGCTTGGAGTAGAGCGAGTAGCCCACGTCGACGGAGGAGCCCATGACGTTCATGTCCAGGCCGCTGCCGTTGGGGTAGCGGATGATGAGCAGCACGTCCGTGGCGAGGCCACCGCCCGTGTAGTACGCGTCCGTCTCCCACCAGCCCGTCCACGCTTCGCACTGCAGGCCGTGCTCGCGCGCATAGGCGGCGGTCTCCCGCTCGATCTCGCGCATGCGCTCGCCCGCCTCGCCGGTGATCTCCAGGCCCGATTCGGCCCAGTAGATGTCATCCGTCAGCCAGTCCTCGCCCCACTGGGCCGCCCAGTACAGGGTGGCGTCCTCGTGCTCGAAGAAGTCCTCGACGCCCGTGTGCGCGCGGTTCACTCTCTGCAGCTCGCCCTCATAGAAGCCCACATAGTAGATCTCGTCGCCCACCGGTCCGTACGTCAGCTCGATCTGCTCCAGTTCCGGCACCACCACGACCTCTTCGGCAACGCAGTCCGCGGGCAGCGTCACGCCCAGATACTGCTCAAGCGCCGCGCGCGCCCGCTCGTCGTAGGTACCCTTCGCCTCTCCGGCCGTCGCGGTCTCCGTGCCCGCCGTCTCTCCTTCCGTTGCCGCCGGCTCAGCGACCGCGCAGGTTGCCAGGCCCAGCGCCAGCATGAGCGCCGCCAGCAGGCCGGCCGCCCATCTTTCGTATCGCTTAAACGTCAACATGGTTTCAATCCGCTCCTTTACTTCCGAGCGCCCCAGGCGCATCGCCGTCGCCTGCAGCAGCGCGGGCGCGTGGCCCTTCGTGCGCGCCAGGCGCAGCAGCGTCCGTCCATAGGCGATCTGTCCGTCCCAATCCCGTCCGGATACGACCCGCGCGTCGCATGCGGTCTCGCCGTCCCGCGCGCAGGCCCTCGCGCCCGCCCACACCAGCGGGTGGAACCAGTACAGGCACAGGCAGGCCGTGCGCAGCAGCGACCAAATAGGATCGCCCGCGCGCAGATGGCACAGCTCGTGCGCCAATACGTCCTCGAGGTTCTCCGCGCGCACGCCTTCCAGGTTCACCGCGATGCGCGGGCGCAGCAAGCCGTACAGGCAGCAGCTCTCCAGCGGCTCGCACACGTCCACCTCCGGCGCACGCCCGACGCCCAGCCGCGCGCACAGCGACACGTACATCGCCCGCTCGTCCGGCGACAGGCCGCGCACGCGCCGCCTGCGCACATTTTGGCGAAATGCCGCGTTCGTCCACGCCGCGTATGCGCCTGCTGCGCACGCGCCGGCCAGCCAGACGCACCATGCAATCTGCTCCCCGGATACTCGCATGCGTCGGACGGCCTGCGTCGAACCGGCCTGCGCCGTCGCGCCGGGCTCCGCCGTCCTGACGTCCCGCGCCGCCGGGGCGCTCTGCGCCGTCGGGCGCGTCTGCGCCGCCGTTGCGTTTCCCTGCGGCAGCCGCGCCGGAACCGGCACGCCGATCTGCACGGGCAGCAGCAGCCTGAGCGCCACCACCAGCCACAGCGCGTACTGCACGCCCGGCCGCAGCAGCCTGCGCCGGCGGGCGAGCAGCAGCAGCGGGATCAGCAGCGCCGCGCCGATGCTTGCGCGCAACAGTCCTGCCAGCATCGCGCTCACTCCCTTCCGCGGCGCTTCGCCTCGTCGAGCATGCGGGAGAGCTCCTCGATCTCCCCCTCGTCCAGCGCGCCGCCGTCGACCAGGTTGGAGACCAGCCGCAGCGCGTTGCCGCCGAAGAGGCGGCCCACCAGCGCCGTCGTCTGCTCCCGCTGCACGTCCTCTCGCCGGATCAGCGGATGGTAGCGCTTGAGCGCTCCCCCCTCCTCCACACGCACCGTCTGCTTGTCGATCATGCGCTTGAGCAGCCCGATCACCGTGTGGCGCGTCCAGCCCGTCTGCGGCTCCAGCGCGCGCGTCAACTCCGGCGCCGTCATGGGCGAGCGGTCCCACAGGCAGTTCATGATCTTCAGCTCCGCGTCCGTCAGCCATTCCCTTTCGTGCATATGCCGGACCTCCCCGTGTGTGTCGCGATAGTAGACAGCTGTTTACTATCTAGAGTATACAACTGTTTACTCCAGGTGTCAAGCCCTTTTCCATGGAAAAATCAAAAAACGGCGCATGCCCCGGCCTCCCGCCCCTTGATGCGCGCATCCCCTGCGTGTAGAATGGATCCATTGCGGCGCGGCGGCAAAATCCTCCTACCGCCAAAAACCCGGCGCTCCTCCAGGCCGTCTAACAGGCGACCGGTCAAAACGATGGAGGTACAGCATGACGAACGAACGGTTTGCGCAGGAGATCGTCGCGCTCACCGATACCCTGTATCGCGTGAGCTATTCCATCCTGCCCGAGAAGTGCGACCGCGAAGATGCGGTGCAGAGCTGCCTGGAGAAGGCGTGGAAGCGTCGGAGGGCCCTGCGAGAGGAGCGCTACCTGAAGACATGGCTGGTGCGCATCCTCATCAACGAGTGCTACGACATCCACCGCCGCCGCGCAAGGGAGGCGCCCCGTGAGCTTCCCGAGCGCGCCGCCCCGCCCGACGCGGACAGAGAACTGCACGACGCCCTGATGCGGCTGCCCGAGGAATTGCGCACGCCCATCGTCCTGCACTACATGGATGGATATCCTGTTCAGGAGATTGCCTCAGTCCTGCGCCTTGCACAGGGGACGGTCAAATCCCGCATGAGGCGCGGCCGGGCAATGTTGAAAGAATGGCTGTCTGAGGAGGATGTATTGTGAAGAGCCGAGATTTTCGCAGGGCTTTCGGAAAGCCCGACGCGGACTTTGTCTCCACCCTGCAGGGTACGCTCCGCAGACTGCGCGAGGAGGAGGAACGACCCATGAAACGCAAGTGGAGCCTGAGCGCGGCCATCGCCCTGGCCGCCTGCCTGATCTTTGCATCGGCCGCCCTGGCCGCGGCCAACCACTGGGGACTGTTTGACTTTTTGAATCAGTGGCGGGATGCCGGCACGCTACCCGAGGCGGCGCAGATCGTCGTCACCGATCCGCCGCAGGCGGGCGGCGAGGGCGCGTTGGCCTCCTTCCGGCTGCGCGAGGCCGTGTATGACGGCGAATACGCCTACCTGGTCGTGGATGCGACGCCTGCGGAGGGCCTGCTGCTGCTCGGGCCGGATGCGCTGCCGCCGGACGGGATGCGCAGCCTGACCCGGGACGACTCCAGCCCGCTGACCATCGGCGAGTATGCCGAGGCAAACGGCCTGCAGATGGCCGTGGTGAGCCTGCACCTCGCCGCCGATGCGGAAGGTCTGGAGGGCGGCCTGTCGTCGGGCCTGGACTGGCGCCTGGAGCCGGACGGCACGCTGGTGTTCATGCTCTCCGTCGAAGTGCCGCCCCAGGTGGGCGATGCGCTCGAGGGCACGCTGCTGTGCAGCGTCACGCCGCTCATCCCGGCGCCCGAGGGCGAGGGCATCACCGTCGAATCCTTTGAGCCGGATTCGGACGAGCCCGTCAGCGCGTGCAGCGGCTATGATGTGGATGCGCAGCGCGTGCAGCGCAGCGAGCTTTCCTTCACGCTCACGGCCGCCGGAACCTCCGACATGCTGGCCGCCGGCCTGAACGCCGCGTATCCGAGCTGCGGCGTGCGCGTGGACGCCATCACCCTGACCCCCTCGCCCATGGCGCTGTACTATGAGATCCACTATACCGTCACGGACGAGGCGGCATACGCCGCGGCCGAGGAGGGCGTGTTCTTTGAATTCCTCGACGAGGACGGCGAGCGCCTGCCGGACGGCGCCGGATCGGTCAGCTCAGCCACGCCGCAGGAGGACGGTTCCTTCGTGCAGAGCGGTTCGCTGGCCGCGCAGAGCGGACTGCCCGAGCATGTGACGCTGCGCGCCTACAACTGCTGGACGAAGGAGCGCTACGAGAGCCACGAGCTGACGCTCTCCGGTACGGAGCCGTAACGGAGCACGCCGGTCCCCATGCGTCCAGGGCCCGGGAGGCAACCGTCTCCCAGGCCCTTCTTTTTGGTGCGAGGACGCAAAAAAACCGTCCGCCGCCTTGCGGCGACGGACGGTGCGGATCAGTAGGCCTCGTGGATTTCGACGTTCTTATAGCGCTTCATACCAGTGCCGGCCGGGATCAGCTTGCCGATGATGACGTTCTCCTTCAGGCCGACGAGCGGATCGACCTTGCTCTTGATGGCGGCTTCGGTCAGCACGCGGGTCGTCTCCTGGAAGGAGGCGGCGGAGAGGAAGGACTCCGTGGCAAGGGACGCCTTGGTGATGCCCAGCAGGATGCGCTTGGCCACGGCGGGGCGGCCGCCCTTGAGGAGCGTCTCCTCGTTCTGGCGCTCGAAGTGGAAGATGTCGACCAGGCTGCCGGGAAGCAGCTCGGTATCGCCCGCATCCTCCACGCGCACCTTGCGCAGCATCTGATGGACGATGACCTCGATGTGCTTGTCGGCGATGCCGACGCCCTGCAGGCGGTAGACCATGAGGACTTCCTTGAGCAGGTGCTCCTGCACGGCCTTGACGCCCAGGATGCGCAGCAGGTCGTGCGGGTTGACCGAGCCCTCGGTCAGCTCGTCGCCCGCCTGTACGCGGTCGCCATCCTTGACCTTGAGGCGGCTGCCGTAGGTGATGGGATAGGTCTTGACCTCGCCCTCGTCGCTGGTGATGACGATCTCGCGGCGCTTCTTGGCCTCGCTGATGCGGACCTCGCCGGCGATCTCAGCCAGCATGGCCTCGCGCTTGGGCTTGCGCGCCTCGAACAGCTCCTCGACGCGGGGAAGGCCCTGCGTGATGTCCTTTTCGGAGGCCACGCCGCCGGTGTGGAAGGTACGCATGGTCAACTGCGTGCCGGGCTCGCCGATGGCCTGCGCGGCGACGATGCCGACGGCCTCGCCGATGTCCACGTAGCCGCCGTGCGCGAGGTTGGCGCCGTAGCACTTGACGCACACGCCCGTCTCGTTGCGGCAGGTGAGCACGGAGCGGATCTGGCAGGACTTGATGCCGGCCGCGACGATCTCCTTGCCCTTTTCATAGGAGATCATCTCGTTGAGCGGGACGATCACCTCGCCCGTGGCGGGGTTGACGATGTCCTCGGCGGCGACGCGGCCGACGATGCGGTCGGCAAGCGACTCGATGGGATCCGTCTCGGAGCCGATGGCAGTCACGGTGATGCCGCGCACCTTCTCGCCGCGGGAGGCGAAGCAGTCGTCCTCGCGGACGATGACCTCCTGCGAGACGTCGACCAGGCGGCGGGTGAGGTAGCCCGAGTCGGCGGTGCGCAGCGCGGTGTCGGACAGCGCCTTGCGGCTGCCGTGGGAGGACTGGAAGAATTCCAGCACGGTCAGGCCCTCGCGGAAGTTGGCCTTGACGGGCATTTCCAGGGGCTTGCCGGTCGGGGAGGCCATCATGCCGCGCATGCCGGCCAGCTGAGAGACCTGCGAGATCGAGCCGCGGGCGCCGGAGTCGGTCATCATGCGCACGGGGTTGAAGTCGTCCATGTGCTTCATGATGGTGTTCTTCACGTCGTCCGTCGTCTTGGACCAGACAGCCACGACGCGGTCGTAGCGCTCGTCGTTGGTCAGCAGGCCGCGGCGGTACAGGCGCTCGATCTTCTTGACCTGTTCCTCCGCGTCGGCCAGGATGGTCTTCTTCTCCGGGGGCACGATGATGTCGGAGACCGACACCGTGACCGCGCCGCGCGTGGAGTACTTGTAGCCCATGGCCTTGATGTTGTCCAGCACCTCGGCGGTCTTGTTCACGCCGTGGGCGCGGAAGCACATGTCGACGATCTGACCGATCTGCTTCTTGCCGACCTTCTCGTCGATCTCCAGCACGAACATGTCGTCCAGCGTGTTGCGCGGCTTGAAGCCCATGTCCTGCGGAATGGCGTTGTTGAAGATCAGCTTGCCCAGCGTCGTCTCGATCACGCGCCGGTACGTCTCGCCCTGCCACTTGCGCGCGATGCGCACGTGGATCTTGGCCTGCAGGTGCAGCTGCTGCGTCTGGTAGGCCATCATGGCCTCGTCCTCGGAGCAGAAGTAGCCGCCCTCGCCCAGCGCGCCGGGGCGCACGCAGGTGAGGTAGTAGCAGCCGATGACCATGTCCTGCGTGGGCGAGATGACGGGCTTGCCGTCCTGGGGCTTGAGGATGTTGTTGGCCGCCAGCATCAGGAAGCGGG
>MHCFR05601__coassemble_1896_pt1 | contig 10317 bp, 7 predicted proteins | sample MHCFR05601__metabat2_low_PE_030 | metagenome-assembled genome bin MHCFR05601
CCCTGGTGGAACAGCTTCGCAAGTCGCCGGAACTGGCCAACACACTGGCTGCATTGCTGGCGTCGGCCCCATCCGAAAAATAGGGCGGGAAAATCGTATTAGCAAATCGGCGTTTTTTATTAGCAAGGCCGGAAAAATAGTTCGAAGCCAATTAGCAGGCATACAGCGGAAAATGTATAAAATCGTTCCGGCGAAGCGGCAAAAACGCTCCGATGAAACGATAACAAAAAACCGCTGTAAACCATCAAAAAACGGCTTACAGCGGTCATTTTTGGCACCCCCGGCTGGGTTCGAACCAGTGGCCTGTCGCTTAGGAGGCGACCGCTCTATCCAACTGAGCTACGGGGGCTTATACAGAAAATATTCAATTTTGCAGGGCTCCAGGATTCGAACGATTCGATTTTTAGGAGGCGGTCGCTCTATCCTGCTGAGCTACGGGTGCACGGAGACCGTGCCGCAGGCACAGACCGAATTTTATTATACGCCATCAGCGCGGCGTTGTCAAACGAAAAGGGCGGACCCGCTCGGGTCCGCCCGAATCGCCGTCATTCGCCGAAGCTGATGCCCATGTTCTTGGCGATGCGCACCATCTCGTGGTCGCGCGGCACGAACTTGGTCTTGCCGGCGACGTCCTTGAGCGGATTGTGGCCGACCTCGTCGCCATCCATGCCGACCGCCTGGCCGTAGTTCTCATCGCGGATGAGCTCGGCCGCATGCACGCCAAAGCGAGTGGCCAGCACGCGGTCATAGGCGCTGGGCGAGCCGCCGCGCTGGATGTGCCCGGGCACGACGGCGCGAGCCTCGACGCCGACCATGGCCTCCAGCTCCTTGGCGATGCGCGCGGCGATGCCGCTGAAGCCCGCCTCCGCGCGCGCCTGCGCGCGCTCCTTTTTCTTCATGTCCGCCTCAGCCCGGGTCATGGCGCCCTCGGCGACGGCGAGGATGGAGAAGTCCTTGCCGCTGCGCGCGCGGGCCTCGACAGCCGCGGCGACTTTTTCGATGTCATAAGGAATTTCGGGCAACAACAGGATGTCCGCGCCGCCCGCGATGCCGGAATAGAGCGTCAGCCAGCCGGCCTTGTTGCCCATGATCTCGATGACCATGCAGCGACCGTGGCTGGCGGCGGTGGTGTGGATGCGGTCGATGACGTCCGTGGCGATGTCCACAGCCGTATGGAAGCCGAAGGTCACGTCGGTCAGCCAGATGTCGTTGTCGATCGTCTTGGGCAGGCCGATGACGTTGAGCCCCTCCTCGGAGAGCAGATTGGCGGTCTTGTGCGTGCCGTTTCCGCCCAGGCACACGAGGCAGTCGAGCTTCATGCGCTTGTAGTTCTCCTTCATGGCCTTGACCTTATCGACATTGTCGTCGCCGATGACGCGCATGTTGCGGTAGGGCGTGCGTTTGGTGCCCAGGATCGTGCCGCCCAGCGTCAGGATGCCGGAGAACTCCTCGCGGCGCATGGGGCGGTAGTCGCCGTCGATGAGGCCGCTGTAGCCATCCTGAATGCCGATGATCTCCGCATCGAACATGGAATACGACGCGCGCGCCACGCCGCGAATGGCGGCGTTGAGGCCCGGGCAGTCGCCGCCGCTGGTCAGGATGCCGATTCTTCTCTTCATCTGATGATACATCTCCCGCCGTCATTGATTTTGGTTTTATTTTACCATGTTTGAGCGCAGCGCACAAGATCTCTTCAAAAATCTGCCTATGCTTGCCAAAAGATTGAATCGCGTGTATAATAGATGATTGGCTCCGGATACAATCCGGCGACGCCGGGAAGAGAGGTTGTCTGCCTTGGATGCGCACGAACAGACAGTCTATGATACCCTGCGCTCCTTGGGCGTCGCATATGAGGTCCGACGCCATGCCCCGGCCCACACGATGACCGATTGTCTGTCGCTCGGCCTTGCGCCGGACGTCGCCTATTGCAAAAACCTGTTCCTGTGCAACCGGCAACAGACGCAGTTCTATCTGCTGCTGGCGCTGCCGGACAAGGCGTTCCGCACGGCCGATGTGTCCAAACAGCTGGGCGTCTCCCGGTTGAGCTTTGCGCCCGAGCGGCTGCTGCCCGACTACCTGGGGCTGCTTGCGGGCGCGGTCAGCCCGTTTGGCCTGCTCTTTGACCCGCAGGCGCGTGTGCGGCTGCTGGTCGACGCAGATCTTTCGCGCTATGCGCGCGCCGCCTTTCACCCCTGCGTCAATACCGCTACGGTGGTGCTGTCCACGCGCGACTTTTTCGACGTCTTCCTCCCCCATACGCAACACGTCCCCACCACGGTCTTTCTTCCCCCCGCCCTGGAATCCGCCAGCGAGGTGTGCATCAAATGAAACGTTACCGTCCCAATCTCCTGCTCATGGTTCTGGACGCGTGCCTGGTCACGCTGAGCTTTTACTTTGCGTACTGGGTGCGCTTCGAGGGCAGCATCCCCGCGCGCTACCTGGAGGAGTTTCGCGACCTGCTTCCCCTGCAGATCGTCTGTACGCTGGCGCCCTGCTTCTTTATGCGCTCGTACAGCAAGCTGTGGCTCTATGCCGACCCGACTGACCGCATCGCGCACATCGTTGGATGCTTCATCGGGTTCGGGCTGGTGATGCTGACGGTCTATCTGCTGGGCATGCCTGTGCGCTCCAACAAGATCTTCCTGTTGGCGTTCCTGTGCATTGCGGGTACGACGTCCATGGTCCGGTTCATGTACCGCTACATGCTGTTGGCCGGCAAAAAGAAAAAGCACCGCCACGCGCGGCGCAGCGCCCGCGGCACCGAATCCCGCCGTCTGCTGATCTATGGCGCAGGCATCGCAGGCGCGGCGCTGATCGACTCCATCCGGCTCTCCCCGGACACAGCCGATCGCATCGTCTGCCTCGTCGACGACGATCCGTCCAAGGTCGGGCGCAGCGTACGGGGCGTGCCGGTGCTGGGCACGGGCGCGCAGTTGCTGGACATCGTCGCGCGCAAGGCGATCGACACGATCATCATCGCCATTCCCACGGCGACCGGCGAACAGATGCGGTCCATCCTCACGCTGTGCAAGTCGACCGGCTGTGAGATGCGCCGGCTGCTCAGCGTGGAGGAGACGGTCGACTGCCGCGTGGAGAACGTGCGGCCCGTCGACGTATCCGACCTGCTGGGCCGCGAGCCCGTGCGCCTGGACAACAGCGAAGTCGCGTCGATCCTGCGCGGGCGCGTCGTGCTCGTCACGGGCGGCGGCGGGTCCATCGGCTCGGAGCTGTGCCGCCAGATCATGCATTACCATCCCGCACGCCTGGTCGTCTTCGACATCTACGAGAACAACGCCTTTGCCATCGAGCAGGAGCTGCTGGAAAACCCGGAGAACGCAGAGCGCCTGCGGGTGTACATCGGCTCGGTGCAGGATGTGAAGCGCCTGCGCGAGGTGTTCGAACTGGAACACCCGGCGGTGGTCTTCCACGCCGCGGCACACAAGCACGTGCCGCTCATGGAGCACAGCCCCTGCGAGGCGGTCAAGAACAACGTATTCGGCACCCATAACCTCGCGCGCGTGTCCAACGAGTTCGGCGTGGAGCGCTTTGTGATGATCTCCACGGACAAGGCGGTCAACCCCACCAGCGTCATGGGCGCGACCAAGCGCATGGCCGAGATGATCGTGCAGAGCTACGAGCACGAGAGCGTCACCCACTTTTCCGCCGTGCGCTTTGGCAACGTGCTGGGCACCAACGGCAGCGTCGTTCCCACGTTCCAGCGTCAGATTGCGCAGGGCGGACCCGTGACGGTGACGCACAAGGACATCACGCGCTTCTTCATGACGATCCCGGAGGCCGTATCGCTGGTGCTGCAGTCCGCCTCGCTGTCCGAGGGCGGCGAGATCTTCATCCTCGACATGGGCCAGCCCGTGCGCATTGACGACCTGGCGCGCGACATGATCCGCCTGTCCGGCTACAAGCCCGACGTGGACATCCCCATCGTCTATACGGGCCTGCGCCCCGGCGAAAAACTCTATGAGGAAGTCCTCATGGACGAGGAGGGGCTGCGCGACACGGGCCGCAAAGGCATCAAGGTCGGACGCCCGTTGGACCTCTCCTACGCCGACGTGTGCGCGCGCATGGACGCGCTACGCGCCTGCATCGATCAGGATCCTCACCACATCCGCAACTGCCTGCAGCGCGCGGTGCCCACCTACCATCCGCAAAACCTGCCTGTCGAATACCTCGACACCCTGCCGGAGCTGCAGACCGAGGCCGACGAACGCGCCCTGCGGCGCGCCTGAGATCAAGCAAAGGGCCGCCCCGAATCCCTGGATTCGGAGCGGCCCTTTTCATTTACACCGCGTTGCTGTTCGTCGCCGGGGGAAGTTCGCCTCCCCCGCCTTCTTCTCCGCCTTGTTCTCCACCGGGCTGCCCGCCGCAGGCCGTATGGTCCTGACCGTTGCACAGCGGCTGGCCGCACGTACCGCATGTTCCATGCGAACCGCCGACGCCCTGGCACGCATGGTGCACCCCGCACGGCAGCAGGCTGTGGTCGCCTGTGCACAGGCCCTTGCCGCACGTACCGCACAGCTCGTGCGAACCGCCGACGCCCTGGCATGCATGGTGCACCCCGCACGGCAGCAGGCTGTGGTCGCCGCCCTCGCACGCGTAGTGCGTCCCGCACGCCTGCAGGCTGTGATCGCCGCCCTGACACGCGTAGTGCGTCCCGCACGCCTGCAGGCTGTGATCGCCGCCCTCGCAGGCATAGTGCGTCCCGCACGCCTGCAGGCTGTGATCCCCGGAGCACAGCGGCTGGCCGCACGCCGTGCACAGCCCGTGCGATGATGCGTCGCCGCCCTGGCACGCATGGTGCGCTCCGCAGGGCAGCAGGCTGTGATCCCCGGAGCACAGCGGCTGGCCGCACGCCGCGCACGTTCCCGTGTGCGCCGCCGCATCGCCGCCCTGGCACACGTGATGCACGCCGCAGGGGAACAGGCTGTGGTCGCCCGAGCACAGACCCTTGCCGCACGCCTCGCACAGTCCATGCGCCGATGCGTCGCCGGCGCCCTGGCACGCATGGTGCGCCCCGCAGGGGAACAGGCTGTGGTCGCCAGAGCACAGGGCCTTGCCGCAGACCGCGCACAGTCCATGCGCCGATGCGTCGCCGACGCCCTGGCACACATGGTGCACGCCGCACGGCAACGCGCTATGATCGCCGGAACACAGGCCCTGGCCGCAGGCCGCGCACAGCCCGTGCAACGCAGCGTCGCCGCCCTGACACGCATAGTGCGCCCCACAGGGCAGCAGGCCGTGGTTGCCGGAGGATGTGCACGCATAGTGCTTGCCGCAGGCCAGGGTATTCCAGTGGATCGGATCGTCCGGATTGTCCGTCTTGCACACGTACTCGCCGCAGGGCAGCAGCGTGGCCTTGTGGCCCGGCTCGCCGCACTGCGAGCAGTACGTCACGGGCGCCGGCCGGTCGTAGGCGACCGTGACGGTATAGGGCTCGGTGCGCATCTCCACGGGGCGCGCCCAGTCCACCAGCGCCAGCACCGCGCCGGGCTCCTCGCCCGCCAGCTGCGCCGTCCACAGGTCCAGCGTCTCCTGCGTCAGGACCTCCTCCGTCTGGACCGAGCCGCGCTCGGCCGCATAGCCCAGCATCATCAGCTCGACGTCATCCGTCCAGTACAGCCCGTCCAGCTCGCCGCGGATCTCGAGCATCAGCGGCGCGGCGACGGTCATCGTGCCCACGCGCGCGTCGTCATCCAGGTCCAGGCGCACGTCGGTCATCTCCGCAACGAACACGACGTCCTCAAAGCGCCCCTCCAGCAGCACGTCTCCCGCGTTGGGCATGCTCACGAATACGCGCTCCGTCTCCCCCGTCTGCGCGTTTTCGCGCTCGTAGGTCATCAGCAGCGTCTCATAGTCCTCCGCCAGCGTGAAGAACGTCAGCGTCTTGGGCGTCTTTTCCAATGGATCCGCATAGTAGACCATCATGTCCTGCGCGACCCGCAGCTCGCCCTCTTCGCAGATGACGCTGAAGTTCTGATACTCGATCACTTCCGGCTCCGCGGCCGTCTGCGCCGCGGCGTCGGCCGTCTCCGCATGCGGGGCGACGGGCGCCGCCAGCAGCGTCAGCGCCAGCAGCAGCGTCACCGCGCGGTGGATTGCGTGCTTCATGTCGTTTCCTCCTCGTTCCGGCTTTGCGCAAGCCTTTCTCTTTCCGTAGAGATGATTCCATAGATAAGATGCGACAGGCAGGAAAAATATTGCGTATTTTTTAAATTTTTTTGTCTTTTCTTCGTCTTTTGGCCCGATGGGCGATGATGGCCTCGACGGTGCCCTCCGTCAATCCCTTGAGCAGGGTCAACGAGGAGACGGTGAGCGGCAACAGCATGGCAGCAGAGCGCTGCACGCCGAACAGCGTCAGCAGAGAGGTCATGGCGCCCTCGCGCAGGCCGATGCCGCCCACCGAGAAGGGCAGGCACATGGCGATGCTGACGATGCCGTTGATCCACAGCCAGTCGGTCAGGGCGATGGAAAAGCCCAGCGCGTGGCCGATGAGCATCTGCGCGCCGATGAGGAGCAGGTCGGACGCCAACCCCAGCAGCAGATGGGCCAGGACGGTGCCGCGCTGGTCTGCGAGGGACTCGCACGCGCCGCACAGCAAGCGGATCTCTTCGGCGGCGACGGCGCCCCAGCGAAAGCGCAGGCGGTTCAGCCATGCGGCAATGCGCAGCGCGACGCGACGGGCGGGCGGAATGAGCAGCGAGCCGGGCACCAGCAGGGCCCAGCCCAGCGTAAAGCCGGACAGGCCGAAGAAAATCCAGTGTCCGCGCGCGCCGGCGAGCGCGAGGCCGATCAGACAGAGCGTCTGCTGCGGGATCATCTGCGTCTGCTTGTCGATGATCATGAGCGTCGTGGCGACATAGCCGTCGGTCATGTTGCGCAGATACATCAGCCGCGCGGCCTCGCCGGTGATGTTACCGCCAGGCAGCAGTGAAAAGAAGCGCATGCGGCAGTAGCTCAGGATCGTCCCCCGCACGGACATGCTCCTTCGCAGCACCCAGCACTTGAGCGCCATGAGCAGATCCGCCACGACCAGCAGCGCGCCGGCCAGCAGCAGCCAGCCGGGCCGCACTGCGCGCAGCGTATGGGCCAACTGTTCAAAGTCCGCCCCGGCGAACACGAACGCGAGCAACGCCGCGCTGACGGCGATGGACAGCGCATGGCGCAGCAGACTCTTCGCCTTTCCCTTCAGCCCTTTCATGGCATTCCCTCTTTACATGCGCTCAGGGGAGGACGCGCAGCAGCGCCGCCTCCATGTCGTCCTTTTGGCAGACCTGCGTGTGGCGCACGGGCAGGCGCGGCAGCTGCGCGATGGGCTCGGGCACGCGCGTGCCGGTGGCGCGGGCGAGCGCGTCGCAACAGGCGAAGTCGTCCAGCCCCTCGGCGGCCTGCTCGCCCGCGATCGCGCCGAGCACCGCCCGGCCGAACTTGTACGGGCTGGCCGTGGACACCAGGACCGTCGTGCGCGCATCGCCCGTGCGCGCGCGGTAATCGGCGAGCACGCGCGAGGCGACGGCCGTGTGCGTGTCCATGAGATAGCCGTCCCGCGCAAAGACGCGCCCGATCTCCTGCAGCGTCTGCGCATCGTCCGCAAAACCGCCCGCAAACGTCCGCCCCAGCGCATCCAGCGCCTGCGCGCCCACGTCGTAGCGCCCGTCTGCGGCCAGCGACGCCATCCAGCCGCGCACGCGCGCGGCGTCGCGCCCGCACAGCTCAAAGAGCAGCCGCTCCAGGTTGGATGAGATCAGGATGTCCATCGACGGCGAGGCCGTGCGGTAAAACGGCCTGTCCGCCACCTCGTAGCGGCCCGAGGCCAGGAAGTCGCTGAGCACGTTGTTGCGGTTGGACGCGCAGATCAGCCGCCCCACGGGCAGTCCACAGCAGCGCGCATACCAGCCGGCCAGGATGTTGCCGAAGTTGCCCGTCGGCACGCAGAAGTTGACCTCCTCGCCCGCGCGGATCGCGCCCGATTCCAGCAGATCGGCATAGGCGGAGAAGTAATAGACGACCTGCGGCGCGAGGCGGCCGAAGTTGATCGAGTTGGCCGAGGACAGGACGATCCCCCGCTGCGACAGGCGGCGTCCGAATTCCGCGTCGGCAAAGATGCGCTTGACGCCCGTCTGCGCGTCGTCGAAGTTGCCCTCCACGGCGATGACGTGCGTGTTGCCGCCGCGCTGGGTGACCATCTGCAGGCGCTGCGCCTCGCTGACGCCCGCGCGCGGATAGAAGACGGCGCAGCGCGTGCCCGGCACGTCCGCAAAGCCCTCCAGCGCGGCCTTGCCCGTGTCGCCGGAGGTCGCCGCCAGGATCAGCGCCTCGCGCGTCTCGCCGCGCTCGCGCATGGACAGCGTCATCAGGCGCGGCAGCAGCTGCAGCGCCACGTCCTTGAACGCCAGCGTCGGCCCGTGGAAGAGCTCCAGGGCATACACGCCGTCCGACAGCGGCGCGAGCGGCGCCACGCGCGGGTCGTCAAAGGACGCGTAGGCGGCGTCGATCGCCTCGCCCAGCTCCCGCCGGGGCAGGCCGTCGAGCAGCGCGCCGAGCACCCTGCGCGCGCGCTGCGCATAGGTCAGGGGGCGCAGGGCGTCGATGTCCTCCAGGCTCAGGCGCGGCAGGTCTTCGGGCACATACAGGCCCCCGTCCGGCGCCAGGCCGCGCAGGATGGCCTCGGCCGCGCCGACGGACGCACCACCGGTTCGCGTGCTGATGAATTGCATGAGCGTTTCCTCCTTCATGAAGAAGCGGATGGATGAAGCGCGCGGCGGCCGTCAAGGCGAAAACCCCCTCCCCGGTGTGAGCGGAGAGGGGGCAAGCGACCCTGGAACGCCGTGCAATCAGATCTGATACTTGCGGATGCACTCGGGCACGAGGGCGGGATCCTCGCTCAGGCTGATGACGAAATTGGCCTGCGAGTGCTCCGAAAGGCGCTCGAGCATCTGGAAGAAGCCCTCGAGCTTGTAAATGTCGGGCTTGTCGCAGTCGACCAGGTGCAGGAACGCGTCGATGAAGATGAGGCTGACGTCGAAGTTGCTGGCCAGGATGCCGTTGAGGAAGCCGGTGAAGAGCGCCTCGCCCTTGATGTCATACTCGCTGGCATTGATGAAGCGGATCTGATGCTTGAGGTCGTACATATACCGCTTGTCGTCGTCGATAAACAGAACGCTGCCCTTCTGCTCCGCGATGGACGCGTTCGCCATGTCTATAATGCGCTTGGTCTTGCCCGATCCCCTTTTCCCGAAGATGATCTGGATCATGGTCAATCCCTCCTTTTGTTCTTTTTTTCATTATAACCCAACGGGGCGCATTTTGCTAGTACCAATTTTCTGTGGTGGTCGCGGATTTCACGGCGGTCAGCACGGCAATATTTTATTCTTTTCGGCCGTAGCGATTGATTTTCAGGGGAAACTGTGGTATAAATGGAAGATAGACCAGTATATTCATTCTGGCGGCGTTTTATGCGTGCATGCCGCTGAAGGAGGCATCCCATGTTGACGTACAAAGGCAGAAAGGCGCTGATCGTTGCGCTGCTGTGCGCGTGCCTGTCCCTGGCGGTTCTGGCGGGGGCGTTGGCCGATGGCGCCTATCTCCTGGATGAGCCGACCGCGACGTCCGTACAGGCCGTGTATTGGCAGATCGAGCGCATCGAGATCGACGCCCCGCAGACATCTGCACATCGGGCGTTCGAAGCTTCTTCGAGCGTTTCGGGCGTGCAACCCGTGTCCGACGAGGACGCCTTGGCCGGCTATGAAATGGAAGAACTGCTCGCGCAGGGCGCTTCCATCGGCGTGGAGATCACCCGTACGGTGACCGGCGCGCGTGTCGAGCACGTTTACACGTGGTCTACGCTGCCCGTCTACGCCCGTGGCGACGTCGACCTTGCGCTCTCCTCTGAGGTGCTCGCCGCTGAAGACGCGCGCATCGACACGTACATGGACGTCTACCTCTCCGGCGAGCGCATCGGCCGCATCTCCGCCGACAGCAAGATCGGCACGCCCGCCGAGCGCGAGATCGTCGTCTCCCTGCCCGAAAGCGCGCGCGACGGCGCGAAGGTACGTCTGTCCTTCATCGTGCGCGATATGAACGAAGCCATCCGCGCGCAGGTCTCCTACGACCTCACCGCGCATGCGGGCAGCGTCCTGCCGACGCCTACGCCGGTCCCGACGCCCGAACCCACGCCGACGCCGACTCCGACGCCCGAACCCACCGCCGAGCCGACGCCCGCGCCTACCGCCGAGCCGACGCCCGCGCCCACCGCCGAGCCGACGCCCGCGCCCACCGCCGAGCCGACGCCCGCGCCCACCGCCG
>MHCFR05601__coassemble_5707_pt1 | contig 3947 bp, 2 predicted proteins | sample MHCFR05601__metabat2_low_PE_030 | metagenome-assembled genome bin MHCFR05601
GGCCCACAGCAGCAGCGCGATGACCTGCAGCGTCTTGCCCAGGCCCATGTCGTCGGCCAGGATGCCGCCCATGTGCAGCCGGTGCAGCGCCTGCATCCAGGCAAAGCCGCGCTGCTGATAGGGCCGCAGCACCGCGCGCAGCGGCTCGGGGCAGGGATCGCCTGCCTCCCCCATGCGCGCCGTGACCGCGCGCACGGAGTCATCCACCTGCACGGGCAGGCTGCTGCCGTCCAGCAGGCTGGTGAGGTAGGCCGCGCGATAGGCGGCCATGTCCACCGCATTGGAGCGGTAGCCCTCGGTGCTGTCAGGCATGTCGGCCAGGGTGCTGTCGGCGACCGTGTCGGCCAGCTCGAACCAGTCCTCCATCCCGCTCAGGTCCAGAAACGTGCCGTCCTTGAGGTGGAAGTACTTCTTGCGGTCGCGCAGCGCCTGCAAAATGAGCAGCAGCTCCTCCGCGGGCTGACCGCTCTCCTGCAAGCTCAGCTGCAGCACGCCGCCCTGCATGTGCAGCGTGCCCGCAAAGTGCGGCTTGCGCGGCGTCATGCGCTTGAAGTCCTCGGAGCAGAAGACCTGCGCGCCCTCCCGCAGCGTGTTCACGCCCTCTGTCAGGAAGGCGTAGACCGCCTCGGTCGCGGCCAGGTATACGCGACCTGCGCGCACGCGAAAGCCCGCGCCGGCCAGGCACTCCAGCACGCGGTGCTCGCCCGCCGCATCACGCATGAGCAACAATCGCGAACCGCTCGGCGCCGTCTCCTGCCCCTGCGCGCCCTCTATCTGCGCGGCAAAGGGATCGATCTCCTCCTCGCCATAGGCAAAGATCGTGCGCGCCGTCACGGCGCGGCCCTCGCGGTCCAGGTATACGCGCGCCTGTAGCGGACGGCGCACGATGCGCTCGGCCAGCGCGCCATCCAGCTCCACCTCGCCTGCACGCGACAGGCGCGGCAGCAGCTCCGAGATCACGCGCTCCTCCGCGCCGGCCTCAAAGCGGAACGCCGCCCGATCCTGCCGTGCGTTGTCCAGCAGCACCTGCAGCACCCTGCGCTGTGCCTGGGGTACGCGTAGCGCCTCGCCGTCGCACAGCACGAACTCGCAGTCCGCCGTCAGCGCGCGCAGGCGCGCGGGCAGATCCGCGGTCAATTGCAGTTCGCGACCGGAGCCCTGCAGCAGAAAGTGCAGCTGCACCGGCCCCTGTACGACACAGGGCAGGGACAGCAGCCGGTCGCCCACGGCCAGACGGAAGGGACGCGCCAGCAGGATGCGCAGCAGCCGCGCGGCGTGCACATCCGGCAGCGTCATGTACTTGGTCTCGTCCGGCCGCACGGGCGCCGTGCCCGCCATGCGCTGGATGTACTCCACTTCGTCCAGCACGCGCAGCATCAGCTCGTCCGCGCGTTCAAACGTCATCCAGGCCGGCTGGAGCGTGAACCCCTTGCCGAATGCCAGCGGCGTCTTCTCCCGAACCGCCTTGAGCATCTGCGCAATGTTGCGCACGACGTAGAGCCGCTCCTGTCCCATGCGCATGGCCAAGCGCAGCCGGGCTCCCTGCTGGGAATCAGGCAGCAGTTGCAGCGTCCACTCGATCTGCACGGGCGAATCCACCGGCAGCGCGGGCTCCAGCGCGCTGAGCAGTTCGTCCGCTGCACTGCGCGCGCGCCGCCTGCGCGCCTCTTCCACCAGTCCCGAGCCGTGCGCCAGCAGGATCGCCGCCACCACATGACGGCAGGGCTTGTGCGTGCCCTCAAACGCCGCGCAACTGCACTTGCCTGCGAGCCGGTCGCCGATCCCCACGCGCACCGTGCGCCTGGGATCGCCGTCCACCACGTAGCGCAGGTCGTCCCTGCGCTCCTCCAGGGGCCGCACCGCCCCGCGTCTGTATATGGCCACGCCCGCCTCGAATTCCTCCTGAGGCGTCATGCGCTTGAGCTGTTCCAATTCGGGTGTCAACCGGGCCACTCCATTTCGCGTCCGGCGGGCGCGCCCGCCAGAGGGATAACCTTATTTCTATTCTGCGGTCTGCGGGCAAATTCCTGCCGCGTCTCAGGCCGGACGGGCGCATTTTTTCTTCCCATTTTTCGCTTTTTCCCCTTTTGCGCATCAAAAAAAGGCCCGCGTTTCCGCGGACCCGGGACTGAATTACCGGATTTCGATGCGGCGCGGGGCCTTGTCGGCCTCCTGCACGCTCTCCTTGGGCAGCGTCACCCGAAGCACGCCGTCCTCGTAGCGCGCCTCGATGCCCTCCTCGCGCACACCCGTCAGATCAAAGCTGCGCTGGAAGCGGCCCGTGCGGCGCTCGCTGTAGACGTAGTTCTGGCGCTCCTCCTTCTGTTCGCTGTTCATATTCGCCGCGATCGTCAGCGTGCCACCGTCGACCGTTAGCTCAATGTCGTTCTGCTTGACGCCCGGCAGCTCCGCCGAGAGCTCATAGGCATCCTTGCCCTCCTTCACATCCACGCGGAACGCGGACGTGCCAAACATGTCGCCCATGTCGAAGAAGGAATTGAAGAACCGGTCGTCCCACAGGCTGGGCACGGCGTTGCGGCTGGCCATCGAACGGTTGGTGTGAAGCGGAATCATCGAGAACATATCGCAGACCTCCTTGTTTTGTCGGCTGATGTTGCATTTGTTAGGGTCTCCGGGGCCGGGCTCCTTATGCCCTTTCCCTTTTGACAAGTGTATTATATCTCAAAGATCAAAGAAAGTCAATCCCATAAAGGTCAAAGAAAGTCATTTCATTGCGCGGATGCCTGAATATCAAAGGATATTCCATGTTTTCAAATGATTTTGAGCTTTTTTGCGTTTTTTCTCTGTTTTTTATTTTTCCCTCCAAAACAGCGGCAGGGGCGCCCGCCTCTCCTGTGCGGACGCCCCCGGCTATGATTCCAAACGCGCGGGTCAACCATGCGCGCGTCTCTTGGCATGCATTTTGATGTAATCGCGCAGTTCCTCCATGGGCATGGGCGGGCCGATCATATAGCCCTGGCCCTTGAGGAACTCCAGATGCTCGAAAAACTCAAACTGCTCGCCCGTTTCGATGCCCTTTGCACACACGAACAGGTCAAGCGTGTCGGCAAAGTGAGCGATGGCGACCAGCACCTTGCAGGTCTGCTCATCGTCCGGCACGCCCGAGGCAAAGGAGCGGTCGAGCTCCAGGCCGTCGACGTGTACCTCGCGCAGCAGGTCGATGTTAGAGTGGCCCGTGCCAAAGTTGCCCAGCAGCATGGCGATGCCGACCTCATCGTGCAGGCGGTTGATGTTGGCCACGCCGGTAGGGGTGAGGCGCTGCGCTTCACTGAGCTCAAATTGCAGCTTATAGGGGCGCATCTTCGTGCGCTCCATCATGCCCAACACCCGCTCGCAGAAGTCGGGCTCGTTGGCCTGGGCAGCCAGGACGTTGATCGAGAGCGTCACGTTGCTGTCGGTCTCGGCGGTGAGGCGTACGGCGGCCTCCATTGCGCGCTCCATGAACCAGGCATAGAAGATACGGGTGAGCTCCTCGTCGGCCTCGACAGTCCGGATCAACTCCTGCGCGGGAACGCTCTCCCCGTCCGGCTGGCGAATCCGCTCTGCAAAGACCTCATACGTATTGCAGGTGTTTTTGCCAAACGTCCACTTGGGCTGACCATAAAGCTCCAGCGCATCATCCCGGATCAATTGCAGTATCCGTTCCCGGTTCATCGTCATCTTGGTTTTCCCTCCCGTCTGATTGGGGCAGGCTGCGCATCAGGCCGAGGTGTCCAGCGCGCCTTAATTGTGTATCATATTCGATATGTCCTGCCCAAATCCCTTCTTTTCTGCCAGTTTTCACAAATTTTTTCACAAGCATCTGAGGAAGCGGCGGATGCCAGGCGCGCGCGGCCAGGCTGTGCAGACGCAAAAAGGCGCCCAGACGAACGTCTGGGCGCCTTCTCATTGGGATCCGGCAGCGACCTACTCTCCCGGGCCGTCTC